>Ga0256843_1002230_pt1 | contig 14329 bp, 15 predicted proteins | sample AlvinellametaG_FD_191572 | JGI IMG/M metagenome (GOLD analysis project Ga0256843, IMG submission 191572) | Pompeii worm associated microbial communities from hydrothermal vent at the East Pacific Rise, Pacific Ocean - Alvinella | ecosystem: Host-associated > Annelida > Integument > Unclassified ... | reverse complement strand
CACGCCGGTGAGGACGAAAGAGGCCGGGGAGCCTTTGTCGAGCGCCAGCCGGCTCTCGTGCAGCATCTCGAGGGTCGACGCATCGAGGCGGTAGCGGCCGGAGCGGATCGCGTCGGTGGTGAGGCGTTCCAGTACCCGTTTGGCCTCAGCGCCGTCGATCCGTTTGTGCTCCTGGATGAACGCATACATACTCCCCAGATCGAGCCGGGCCATATCCAGCAGCGCCTCCTCCTGCTCCGACTCCTCATCGAGCACCACGATCGGCAGGCGGGAGCGGATGGTGGGCAGCAGGGTCGCTTTGGTCGGGAGCATAAGGATAAAGTCGGTCTTGGGGGGCGGCTCTTCGATGATCTTGAGGAGTTTGTTCTGCACCACCGGACTGAAGGTCTCAGCCGCCAGAATGATGATGGTCCGCTCGTAGCTCGCCAAATAGGCCTTTTCGATCGCCTGCTCGGCATCGTCAACGACGAAGTTGCCCTCCCGGATGATCGTCACGAACCGTTCGTTTTCCCTGGCCAGGTCACGCAGCTGCTGCGTCACCTCGTCGAAGCGGGAGGTGATGATCACCTGGCTGTGGAGACGAAGCATCACGTCAGCTCCACCTGCCCGAACACCGCCGCTTCGACACTGTGCTCAAACAGCCGGTAGAGCTGCAGCAGTTTGATATCGAGCAGCGGGTCACTGTCCCGCAGCACAAGGTTGCCATTGATCGCTTCGTTGATCAACCACTGAAAATTGTGTTCGGTACGAAAGGAGAGCTTGGCATACGGATGGCCCCCGTCCCCGATATACCAGAAAAAATACCCCTGCGGGTAGGTGATATCGAGCATGTCCTCAAAAAGAGAGAGGCGTTCATGGTTGTCGAGTGACTGAAGATTCTGAAAAAGCGATCGCAGGGAAAAGATCGGCAGGAACGGGCGCTCTTTGGCCGGGTTGTTGATGGTATTGAGGATGTAGTGTTCGAACCATCGGCGTCCCGGATCGGTCACGACCAGCATCGCCTGCCCCTCCAGCAGCCGCTCCAGTGTGCTGTGGATCACCGGCACCCAGTCGTAGCGATACTCCTCCATCCAGCTGAAGTCCGAGGACTCCTCCCGGATCGCGGTCAGGGTCCACTCAAGCAGGGAGCGCATGGCAGGACCTACGCGTCCAGTTTGTACGCATCGTGCAGAACGCGGACCGCCAGCTCGGCGTATTTCTCATCGATCACCATCGAGACCTTGATCTCGGATGTGGAGATCATCTCGATGTTGATGTTGTTGTCCGCCAGGGCGCTGAACGCGGTGGCCGCCACGCCGCTGTGGGATTTCATCCCCACACCCACGACCGAGACCTTGGCGATCTTCTCGTCAAAATCGATCCCGCCGATCTCATCGCCAAACGCCGCGATCGCCTCCCGGGCCTGCTCAAGCTCGCTCTGGGGGACGGTAAAGCCCAGGTTGGTGGTGCCGTCGGTGCTGGCGTTCTGGATGATCATGTCGACGTTGATCTGCTCCTCGGCCAGTTTGCTGAAGATCTCCGCGGCCACACCGGGGCGGTCCGTTACTTCCCGCAGGGAGACCCGTGCCTGATTGCGATCGAGCGCGATGCCACTTACCATTACTGCTTCCATTCCTTCTACCTCCTCTGTGATGATGGTCCCTTCGCCGTCGACGAAGCTGCTTTTGGCGATGATGGTCACGCCCATTTTTTTGGCCAGTTCGACCGAGCGGCTCTGGAGCACTTTGGCGCCGAGGCTGGCCAGTTCAAGCATCTCGTCATAGGAGATACGATCGAGCTTTTTCGCCCGCGGTTCGATCCGCGGATCGGTGGTGTAGATCCCGTCCACATCACTGTAGATCTCACACGCATCGGCCCCCAGCGCACCCGCGATGGCCACTGCGCTCAGGTCACTGCCGCCGCGGCCAAGTGTCGTGACATTTCCCTGCTGATCGATCCCCTGAAATCCCGCTACCACGACGATCTCTCCGGCATCGATGTGGCTGCGCATCGCGTCGGTGTTGATCTCTTCGATCCGGGCGAACATGTGGGTATCGTCGGTGCGGATCCCCGCCTGCCGTCCGGTCATCGCAACGGCCGGATGACCCATCTCCTGCAGCGCGATCGCCAGCAGCGATGCGGTGACCCGCTCACCGGAGCTGAGCAGGATGTCCATCTCCCGTTTGGAGGGATTGGGGGAGAAGTGGTGGGCGTATTCGATCAGTTTGTTGGTCTCCCCGCTCATGGCCGAGACGACCACGACCAGATCATGCCCCGCTTCCCGGGCAGCTGCGACGCGGCGGGCGACGTTCTCGATCCGCTCCAGATCGCCCACGCTGGTGCCGCCGTATTTTTGTACGATCAACATGTTACAGATATCCTTTTTGTTTGAAATAATGGATCACCTTCCGGTAGGCCGGCCGCTTGAAATAGGCCACACGCCGGAACAGCTCCTCATGGGTGACAAGCATATGCTCATCGAACTCCGGTGTCGAATGCGCCTGCACATCGATGAGCGCATCGTCCCGCAGCTGTACCAGAAAGTAGCGCTGCCGCTGCCCCTTGAACGGGTAGAGCTTGCTGGTGCGCTTGGCCAGCGGGAAGTCATACTGTATCCACTCGGGGTATTCCGCCAGGATGGTCACGTCATCGGTCCCGATCTCCTCCTTGAGCTCCCGCAGCAGGGCTTCCTGCGGCGTCTCTCCCGCGTCGATCCCCCCCTGGGGGAACTGCCAGCCACGGCGAATGCCGGTACGGCGGGCGATCACGAATCGACGGGTACGCTCATAGTCGGACGAGAGGATGATCGCGGCCACGTTGGGACGGTAACCGTTGGGCTCCTCCATGTTGTCTCACTTTCGCCTGCGGCAGAAGATTACGGTGTGATGTCATTGCATTGCAGCTGCATCGAGTTCTAAAGGATCTCTGCCGATGATTTTTGATAAGATTCTACCCGAATCCCCATTACAAACCTATGAAAAGAGTCCTATGCTGGTCTATCTCCATATCCCCTACTGCGATTCGAAGTGCCACTACTGCGCGTTCAACTCCTACGTGGGGCGTTTCGATACTCGTCCGGCCTACATGAAAGCTCTCCACCGGCAGCTGGCCCATGAGCTGAAGCGCTTTGGCGCGCGCGCCGGTTCGATCGAGACCCTCTTTATCGGCGGCGGCACCCCCTCGACCGTCGCTCCCGATCTCTATGCCCCCCTCTTCGACCTGCTGCGCCCCTACTTGGCTCCTGATGCCGAGATCACCGCCGAGGCCAACCCCAACTCCACCACCCGCACCTGGCTGGAGGGGATGCACGATCTGGGGGTGGGGCGCATCAGCTTCGGAGTCCAAAGCTTCGATCCGGACAAGTTGAAAACCCTCGGCCGCGCCCACTCCCCCGATCAGGCCAAAGAGGCGATCCTCACCGCCCATGAGCTGGGGATCCCCCACCTCTCCCTCGATCTGATCTACAACGTCCACGGCGACACCGAGGCACTCCTCGCTTCCGACATCACGCAGGCGTTTGACCTCCCGATCGACCACCTCTCGGCCTATGAGCTCACCATCGAGTCCCACACCCCCTTCGCCGAGACCCCTGAGGTGAGACAAACCAATGACCAGCTGGCCTTTTTCGTCGCACAGGAGATCACCCAAAGAGGCTTCACCCACTACGAGATCTCCAACTTCGGCCGCTACCAGAGCCGGCATAATCTGGGCTACTGGGAATTGAAGGACTACATCGGAGCGGGAGCCGGTGCAGTAGGATATAAGAGCCTTTCGGCTCAGATGGAAGATGGAGGATGGAGGATGGAGGATGAAAGGTCTCAAGATACCGCTGGTATACGCTACTACCCCCCTACCGATATCAATGGCTACCTGCGTGATCCGCTGGCCGTGATGGAAGAGCCTCTCAGTGCCGAAGATCTACGCACTGAGCGGCTCTTTTTGGGGTTGCGCAGCCGGGTGGGGGTTGAGGCCGATGGGTTGAGCGCTTCGATGCGCGATCGGGCCGATCTGCTGGTGCGGGAGGGGAAACTCACCTTCGAGGCCGGCCGCTACCACAACCCCGACTTTTTCCTTGCTGATGAGCTATCCCTGTTTGTGTTGGGGTAGATTTGGTTGGAGGAGTATGCTATAATATCCCGTATTCCCAAAAATTAAGGAAAGCAATGGCGATTATTTCGATGTTTTATGGGATTATCATCTCGATGTATTATTTTGATAACCGGCAACATAAGGTTCCCCATATTCATGTCAAGTATCAAGGTGAAGAAGCAGTTTTTTCTATTCCAGATGGAGAGATTTTGGAAGGGAGCATGAAAACGAACAAGAGAAAGCTTGTCGAAGCTTGGATTTTGATCCATGAAGACGAGTTGATGGCGGACTGGGAATTGGCGATTAATGGCGAAGAGATTTTTAAAATCGATCCTTTGAAATAGGAGGTTTTGATAAGATGTATCCAAAAGTCAAAGCGGTAAAACCCACCGATGATTATAAACTCATTCTAACCTTTACCAACGATGAAACGAAAATATTCGATGTCTCACCTTATCTCGACAAAGGTTTTTTCAAGCAACTCAAAGACAAAAACTATTTCAAAAATGTCCAGCCGTTTATGGACAGTGTACAATGGCAAAACGGTCAGGATTTTTGTCCCGATATGCTTTATCTGGACAGTCTGCCTGCCTAAGAGAAACACTTGACCGGCCGACGATCGCCTTATCTACACCTTCCCCTACTGAAGGGCTGTAAGCCCCCATACGCTAAAATACCCCTAATTTCATCAAGCAGCAACAAAGGCAACCACATATGAGCAACAGCACCAAAAAAGACTTTCTGCGCCGCATCGTCGAGGAGGATCTCGCTTCGGGAAAATTCTCCGAAGTGGTCACCCGCTTCCCCCCTGAGCCCAACGGCTTCCCCCACATCGGCCATGCCAAGTCGATCAGCATCAACTTCGGCATCGCCCGGGACTACCACGGCCGGTGCAATCTCCGGATGGACGACACCAACCCCACCACCGAGGATCCCCAATATGTCGAAGCCCTCAAAGATGCCGTCGAGTGGCTGGGATTTGAGTGGGACGGGCCGGTGCGCTACACCTCCGACTATTTCGGCCGGCTCTACGACTACGCCGTGCAGCTGATCCGCATGGGCAAGGCCTACGTCGACAGCCTGAACGAAGAGGAGATCCGCCAGTATCGGGGCACCGTCACCGAGCCGGGACGGCGAAGCGAGTATGCCAATCGCAGCGTCGAGGAGAACCTCGATCTGCTGGAGCGGATGAAAAACGGCGAATTCCCCGAGGGAGCCCACGTGCTGCGCGCCCGCATCGACATGGCCTCACCCAACATGAAGATGCGCGATCCGCTCCTCTACCGCATCCGGCACGCCAGCCACTACCGCACCGGCACCGAGTGGGCGATCTACCCGATGTACGATTTTGCCCACTGCCTCTCGGATTACATCGAGGGGATCACCCATTCGCTCTGTACGCTGGAGTTTGAAAACAACCGCGAGGTGTACGACTGGATCATCGAGACGCTGGAGCTAAAGCCCCCCCGCCCCTATCAGCACGAGTTCGCCCGGCTCAACATCACCTACACCGTCATGAGCAAACGCAAACTCCTCGAGCTGGTGGAAGGCAAACACGTCTCCGGCTGGGACGACCCGCGCATGCCCACGATCGCCGGATACCGCCGCCGGGGCTACACCCCCGAGTCAATCCTCAATTTTTGCGAACAGATCGGCATTTCCAAGGCCAACTCGATCGTCGATGTCGCCCAGCTGGAGTACGCCATCCGCGACGACCTCAACCCCAAAGTCCCCCGCGTCATGTGTGTCCTCGATCCGCTTAAGGTCACCATCACCAACTACGAAGGATCCGAGGAGATCGACGCATCCTACTACCCCGACGATATCCCCAAAGAGGGCTCCCGGATGCTGCCCTTCTCTTCTACGATCTACATCGACCGGGAGGACTTCTCCGAGAACCCGCCCAAAGGCTACTACCGCCTTACCCCCGACCAGCCGGTACGCCTCAAACACGCCTACATCATCACCTTCGAAGAGGCGATCCGAGATGAGAAAGAGAACATCATCGAGCTGCGGGTGCGCTACCACCCCGACTCCCGCAGCGGATCGGATACCAGCGGCATCAAGGTCAAAAGCGCCATCCAGTGGGTGGAGGCCGAACACGCCGATCGGGTAGAGGTGCGCCTCTACGACCGCCTCTACCGCGCTGAGAACCCTGAGAGCATCGACGATCTCAACCCCGACTCGCTGACGATCATCCCCGATGCGCTTATCGAGCCATCCGTACTGCGCGACACGCCTGATGAGCGGTTCCAGTTCGAGCGGCTGGGGTACTTCTACCGCGATCCGGTGGAGAGCGATGAAGCCAAAACGGTCTTCAACCGCATCGTCACCCTCAAGGACTCCTGGGCCAAAAAGAGCAAAAAAAGCACGCCCAACACCCAAAAGTCACCCCAAAAATCCCAGCCCAAAAAAGAGCAGATCGACGGCGAAGAGGCCCCCATGACCCCCGAAGAGCAGGCACGCTTCGACCGCTACACCGGCGCATTGGGGCTCAACCACGCCCTGGCCAACACCCTCGCCCGCGACGCGGCACTGGCTGAGCTGTTTGAAGCCGCCCTGCGCGAACACGACCGCCCCGCTACGCTCGCAGCTCTCATCACCAACGAAGTCGCCCGCGCCCTCAAACAGTCCGACGCCCTCCCCTTTGGCGCGCGGCAGATCGCCGAGCTCGCACGCCTGATCGACGAGGAGACCATCTCGGCCAAGATCGCCAAAGAGGTCTTCGAGACGATGCTATCAAGCGGTGAGAGCCCCACGCAGATCGTCCGCGACAAGGGTCTTGAACAGATCAGCGATCCCGACGCGATCCGAGCGATGCTCGATAAGGTGATGACCCAACACCCCGACAAAGTCGAACAGGTCCGAGGCGGCAACACCAAGCTGCTGGGCTTCTTCGTCGGGCAGGTGCTCAAAGCCAGCGGCGGCCGCGCCAATCCTTCGGTAGTCAATACTCTTGTAAACACATATTTGGGAGCATAAAAGAGCCAATGGAACATACGTTGCATCGGGACGATCTTTTTTTGTGATACAATGGTTCAAAAAAAGGAGTCCACCATGGCAAAAAGTATGACAGAGGTCAAATTCTTCCACCTCTTCGGGACCAAAGACGGGATCGTGAGTGTCGCCCACATCGACCAGCCCTACGGCGAGGAGAGCGAACCGATCGTCAGCATCGGCGTCGATCTGCACGGGAACATCACCGATCCGGAGTGGAAAGTCCATATCCCCTATGAGAACATCGACGACCTGATCGAAGGGCTCACCCTCGCCAAAGAGAATTTTGGCAAAGAGTATGAAGTGGTGGATGAGTATGCCATCCCGCTGCCATTCGATGAGTCGATCGGCGGAGACTGACCGCCGTGAGGGTAACCACGAGGGTTACCCCTACAGAGTGGACAGACCCAGTACCCTCAAATCCGGAAGCGAATGGGTTTGCCCCCAAATAGGCAGGAGGTCTCCTGCCGAAAGACGAATCCCACATCCCGTAGGGGCGATCCTTCATGGTCGCCCATGGACATAAGGGATTTACCGCGGATCTCTTCACAAAAAAACATTCCTGAGGACAAGAATGCGTTCCGGGAAAACTTCAGGGCACCCCTAATAATAGGTAATGCCCACAATGCACTTTGCGTGAGTGAGGTTGTGCTCAATAGCTTCAAGCCCTGGCCATAGCCAAGGCGAAGGAGATAGTGAGTGCAAGATCTTCACACCCGTCCTCGATCAGCAGCCCTTTTACGCGCCCAAATCACCGGGAATAAGCGTTTTCTCTTTTGCCAGGCTGAAAGCCCTAATGAGCCATTGGCTATAATACCCCCACTAAACTCAGCCGAGTACACTAAGAGGATGCGCCATGTTCGGAATGGGCTTTACCGAGATACTCTTTATCGCCGTTGTCGCTATCCTGTTCCTGGGGCCCGATAAGCTCCCCGAGGCGATGGTGCAGATCGCCAAACTCTTCAAATCGCTCCGCAACACCGTCAACGAAGCCAAAAGCTCCTTTGAAGAGGAGGTGCGGATCAAAGAGCTGCGTGAAGAGGCGCTGAACTACCGCAAGAAGATCGAAGAGGCCTCCAGCGACATCGCCGGCTTCAAAAACGCCATCCCCAACCCTGCCGCCGAGCTGCAGGATGCTATCGCATCCGTCGGCGGCGGCGCACCCGGGATCGGCGGAGAGCGCTACCTTGACGAAGACATCCTCGCCGACCTTGAGGAGGCTGAGAGTACCTTGGCAAGCCCCGAACCGTCCGAGCCGATCGCCGAACCCGAACTCGAACTCGAACCGGATACCCCATCTGAAAAAAAACCGAAAAAAAAGAAGAAGAAAGCCAAAAAGAAAGCCGACAAAGAGACCGACGGCTTTAAGCACCTCGACGGGAAGGACCTCGCCTGATGTTCGAGAGCATGAAGCCCCATCTGGCCGAGCTGCGCACCCGGTTGGCGATCTCCGTCGCAGCGGTACTGGTGATGTTCATGGTGGCGTTTGTCTTTCACAACCCCATCCTCACCTGGGTTACCCAGCCGCTCAACGACGCCCTGACCCAGGTCAAAGCGATCGTCGAACAACGGGAGGACGGCACCTGGAAAGTACAACATAAAGAGGCCAACCGTACCGTGCACCAACAGACAGATGCCAATGCAAGCGCGTCCGTTCCTTCGACCTCTGCCGGTCAGGCGACACGCCTTCACGACCGGCTCAGCGCGGCGTCCAGACTCCTTGCCAAACGCCACCGCGATGCCACCGATACCCAGCTCGCATCCCTGCTGCGTGACGCTGCCGCTTCGGCCAAAGCGCTGGCCGCTTCGCTGGAGCACAACCGCACCGCCCATGTCTCCAAAGCCGCCAACAGCTTCTGGGGCAGCATCACCACCCATCAGGTGGGTGGTGCGTTCTTCGTGGCACTGAAGGTCTCCTTCTTCGCCGGACTGCTCTTTGCGATGCCGATCATCCTCTGGCAGCTGTGGCTTTTCATCGCTCCCGGCCTCTATGACAACGAGAAGCGGATGGTCCTCCCTTTTGTTATCGGCGGATCGGTGATGTTCACCCTCGGGGTGCTTTTTGCGTACTATGTCGTCACGCCGTTCGGGTTCCAGTTCCTGATCACCTTCGGATCGTTCCTCTACACACCGCTGATCAATATCGAGGATTATGTGGGCTTTTTTACCAAGATCCTGTTGGGGTTCGGGATCGCATTTGAGCTGCCGGTGGTGGCCTATTTCCTCGGTATGCTGGGCCTGATCACCGACCAAACCCTCATCCGCTTTTTCAAATACGCCATCGTGATGATCTTCATCCTCGCCGCCCTGCTGACCCCACCCGACGTGCTGACACAGGTGCTCATGGCCGCTCCCCTGATCCTCCTTTACGGAGCCTCCATCATCATCCTCAGGTTCGTCAACCCCGAAGAGCCCGAAGAGGAGGAACCGTCCAAGCCTGCCCCCACACCCGAAGAGACCCCGCCGGCCACACTGCCTGAGCAGAAGAAGCCCCGCTCGCCCCATGAGACCGATACCCCGTTCGACGAGAACGGCGATCCGGGCGATGACTTTGACTTCGGGGATGACGATCCCGACCCCACCCGATAGTGCCATGCCCGTCCCCGAACTCCTGACCGAGAGCTACGACTACCCCCTCCCCGAGGGGCACATCGCCACCGAACCGGTTCGCCCGGCGGATGCCGCCCGGCTGCTGGTGTATGACCGTGCCACCGATACCGTGACCCACACCACCTTCCGCCGTCTGCTCGATTTTATCCCCCCTGATGTCCACATCTTCCTCAACGACACCCGTGTCATCAAAGCCCGCATCTTCGGCCGCAAAGCCGCCAAAAACGGACAGGGGGGCGGCCGGGTGGAACTGCTCTTTACCAAAGCACTCGATGCCCACCGCCATCTGGCGATGATCCGGGGACGCGTGCGGGCAGGCACTCATCTGCTCTTCGACGAGGGGTTGGAAGCGACGGTGGAGGGGCTGAACGACGACGGATCACGCGTGGTCACTTTCACCCAGAACGGAGCACCGATCCGTTTCGAGGCGCTGGTGCAGGTGCTTGACCGCATCGGCCACATCCCCCTGCCCCCCTACATGCAACGGGCGGACCGGGCGGAGGACGCACGGGACTACCAGACCCTTTTTGCCCGCGAGGCCGGAGCCGTCGCCGCCCCGACGGCGTCGCTGCACTTCACCCCGGAACTTCTGGCACGCTTGAAGGATCGCCACCCCACCCACACCCTCACCCTCCACGTGGGTGCTGGTACCTTCAAACCGGTCGAGACCGCACATATCCTCGACCATCCCATGCACTCGGAGTCGTTCCATATCCCGGATGAAGCCGCCGACGTGCTGCGCAGCGACGCGCCGCTACTGGCCGTGGGGACCACCGTCACCCGCACCATCGAGTACTTCGCCCGCACCGGCCGGCAGGCAGGCGAATGTGACCTTTTCCTCCACCCGGGCAATCCCCCCATCCGGGTCAACCACCTGCTGACCAACTTCCACCTCCCCAAAAGCACCCTCATCATGCTCGTCTCCGCCTTCATCGGCCGCAGGCGCACCCTGGAGCTCTACAACGAAGCGATCCGAGAGGGGTACCGCTTTTTCAGTTACGGTGACGGGATGCTGATTCTCTAAGAAAATTCAGAATAGATTCAGCTTTTATATCTTATAATATGAACAGCCACACAGGGAGTTTTTTTATAGAGTCATGCTTTCTCCTTTTGATTTCCTCCTCCAACCTCTTCCTGGGTGGCCTTCTTTGATTCACGGCCCGATCGGGCCGATTTTTCGTTCGTGCACACATGGTTGGTATTTTTGCCCAACATCCTGCTATAATAATTCCATGCTGATGTAGCTCAGTTGGCCAGAGCACATGATTCGTAATCATGAGGTCACGGGTTCGACTCCCGTCATCAGCTCCACCCTGATACTCGCGGCATGCCAACGGAGAAAGAAACGTGCCTGCGTCCATACGTCTCAACTACAAGGAATGATACGATGCTTGAGGGACTCTTCCAATCCAAAAATCAAAAACAGGTCAAAAAGTGGAAAGCCGAACACGCCAAAATGGTCGAGCTGGCCCACCGTGTGCTGGGCGAATACGCCAAAGGCGATCACCCCAAAGCCAAAAAATATCTCAAAGAATTCAGCAAAGTAGCCATAAACCATATCGTCGATGAGGATATCACCTTTTTCAATCTCACCCGCGATAACACACTCAACGACATCCGCACCGAAAAGATGATCGAAGAGTTCAAGGAGAGTTTTGGTGGGACGAAGGAGACCCTGATGAAGTTCCTGGGTAAATACACCCTTCCCGAGACCCCGCTCGATGAGGAGTTTTTCGATACGTTCAACGCCATCGTCAAGATCCTGGACGAACGGATCGAATACGAAGAGAGCAATCTCTACTTTCGGTTGAGCCTCAGCTAGCAGAACGCGCCAACCAGCGCTCCAGAATGATCTGAGCCGCGATCGAATCGATCCGGCCGTCCCGTTTCTGACGGATCGCCCCTGCCATACGCTCTTTGGCCTCGACCGAAGAGCCCGCCTCATCCTGATAGTGAACCGCTACCTGCCTGTCCAGACCAAGCAACCCAACAAAATGGCGGATCCGCCGCTCCATCTCCTCTTCGCTGCTCCCCCCGCGGGGCAGGCCCACGATCAGCGTATCGATACCCCACTCCTCAAGCAAGGCCACCGTATCGCGCGCCGCCTGATCGCGGTTGTGCCGCAGGATCGCCGGCAGGGGCAGGACCGTCACACCGTCCGGGCTCAGCGCCACGCCGATCCGTTTGAGCCCCACATCCAGCGCCGCGGCTTTCATCAGAACAGATCCTCGGAGGTGTGTTTTCTGTGAAGCTGTTTTCGGGGCTGCTTCCGATGCAGTTTTGTCGTGACCGGTTTGGATCGAGCCGTGGCCCGTGACGGAACCACCTGCCCGTCCCGCAACCCGATCCGGGACCGCATCCGCGCGATGCGGCGATTGGCCCGGATGATCGAGCGCTCGTCGATCCGCCCCTGCCGGATCAGGGAGCGGACGATCCCGATCAGCTGCACTGTGGAGACTTTTTTCTTCTTCGTGAGCTGATTGCCAAAAAGGAGCAGATCGTTCCCCGCCCCGATCGCCATTGCAAGGGTCTGCTCCAGCGTGTAGTGCTTGCGGATCGCCCCCATCTGCAAATCGTCGGTGATGGCGACCACCTGCGGATTGCGGCGTCGCAGCCGGATGATCGCCGTGCGGGAGAGGGACATCGGCCGTCCGGAGGGATCGATCTGCCGGTTGACCACGTGGGCGATCATCACTGAGTCCGCCGCACTGTTGGTGAACGGTTCGAGCTCTTTGGGCTGCCACTGCTTCGTCACATCGACGAAGCCCTTGTGGGTATCCCCCAGACTCGAGCCGTGGCCGGGATAGTGTTTGAGCGAGGTGAGGATACGGTGGCGGTGCATCGCACGGATAAAGGCGGTATCGAACGCCGCGACATCCCGGGGATCGGCTCCGTAGCTTCGCCCAAGTTTGTGGATGATGTAGTTGCGCGGTTCCAGATCGAGATCGGCCACGGGGGCGAGATTGTAGTTGATCCCCAGCCGCTGCAGCTCGGAGCCCATCCCATCATACAGCTTCCCGGCTGCGCGGGTCCCCATCCGTCCCACCTGCGACGCCCGCGGATACTCCTGCCCGAACCGGATACGCCGCACCTTGCCCCCCTCCTGATCGACCGCGATGAGCGGTTTGTGCGGGCATCGGTTCAGCTGAGTGGTCAGCGCTTTCAGCTGCGTCGGTGACGCGACATTCTTCCCAAACAGCAACACCCCACCAAGGCCCCGTTCGCAGATATCCTTCACCACCGGGCTCTGGCGGCTCAGCTTCTTCCCGTCAAAGCCCAGCACGAACATATTGGCGATCTGTCGATCACTCACCGCTGCCCCGGCCCAGAGAGCCAACACCACCCATCCTGTTACTATCCGGACCATCTTTTCCGCGCCTTCTTTTCTTGAGATGGACGTATTATAGCGCAAGATCATTGCTTCGTTAACATAGCGTTAAGACGATATGCTATAATCTGCTTTATTTTTCCGAAATGAAGGAGTCCCCGTGAGAATATCCACCCTGATGGCCACGATCCTGCTGGTGTTCTTTTCGAGCACAGTACTGCAAGCCAAAAACGATAACAATGTGACCAGGATCGATCCCAAGGTCCTGGCCAAAGCCAAAGAGGAGTTCGTCAAAAAACTCGGATCCAAAACCGCCCATCTCGAAATCAAAGAGATCAAAGAAGGTTTCATCTTCAACAACCAGTACGATCATGTCACGTTGCTGGTATTGTGGGACAAAGGGTGCAAATCGTGTATCAAACAGATCCCCAATCTCAATCGCTACTATCTGGATCTGCGGGGCAAACTCGATATCATCGCCGTCGAACTCTCCGGAATGAGCTCTAAGGAACTCCAGCAGTTCGCCAAAGACAAAAAAGTCCTCTACACCCTCCTCTCGGGCAAGGAGAACAAGCAGTTCGTCGCGGCAGCGATGCGCAAATTCGGCTTTGGCAAAGACAAGAACGGCCAACCGAAAAAAGAGGGGCTTCCCTTCATGGTCGTAATGGGCTACACCGGTCATACCCATGCCATTATTCGCGGCATTCCAAAAGACCCGGCCGATATGGAGCGTTTTTTGCTGAAGATCGTTGCCTATTACGAGAAGAAAAAAGCCAAGGAAAAAACGCCCCTCAAGGTCAAGCCCTGATCCCATCCACAATGGCTTCACGCTGTGGAGATATCATACCAAGATCCATCACCAAACCAACGAAAGGAAACCCATGAAAAAAACCCTGAAACTGATCGCAAGTGCCCTGCTGGTCCTGAGTTTTGCCCAGGCAGAGGCTCCCAAAGGAGATGCCATCGTCCTGCCCACCCTTGAGGGCAAACAACTGCACATCACCGGCACCGAGAACGGCCTCAAGATCGACGAGTACAAAGGGAAGATCGTCTTCCTCGAGTTCTGGGGAACCCACTGCCCCCCCTGCCGCGTCTCGATCCCCCACTACATCGACCTGATGAAGAAGTACAAAGGCAAACTGGCGATGCTCGCCATCGAGGTACAGGACACCCCCAAAGAGCAGCTCAAAGCCTACGCCGCACAGAAAGGGATCAACTACGACGTCGTCGCCTACCGTGACGCGGGCTATTTCGTCGAGTACATCGCCCGCCGGGCCGGCTGGAAAGGTTCGATCCCCTTCCTGATGATCCTTGATACACAGGGCA
>Ga0256843_1002229_pt1 | contig 14330 bp, 27 predicted proteins | sample AlvinellametaG_FD_191572 | JGI IMG/M metagenome (GOLD analysis project Ga0256843, IMG submission 191572) | Pompeii worm associated microbial communities from hydrothermal vent at the East Pacific Rise, Pacific Ocean - Alvinella | ecosystem: Host-associated > Annelida > Integument > Unclassified ... | reverse complement strand
AACCTAATGTAAGGTGACAGGCGTCACCGTACCATCGACCATCGACCATCGACCATCGACCATCGACCATCGACCATCGACCATCAAGCATCGAACAAGGTCGGTTCCAGCGCCCTGATGCGGAAGGTTTTCCGGTGGGCGGGGCAGCGGCCGTGGCGCCGGATCGCTTCGATATGGGGCCGGGTGCCGTATCCTTTGTGTTTTTCGAATCCGTACTGCGGATACCGTGCGGCCAGTTCGATCATCTCCCGGTCTCGGGTGACTTTGGCGAGGATGGAGGCGGCGCTGACCTCCGGGACGCTTGCGTCGGCCTTGACCATCGTGCGCAGTCCGGCGACGCCGAAGGCCGAGTTCCCGTCGAAGAGGTAGTCGGCTTCGCCCAGGATGCGCATGATTTCCCGCAGCCCGGCGGACAGGCAGGCGGAGATGCCGTCGTCGTCGATTTGCCGGGCCGAAAAACGTGCGATGTGAAAACGGCTGTTTTCACGAATGACGTCGAAGAGGGCCTCGCGCCTTTTTTCGCTGAGCCGTTTCGAGTCGTTCAACCCGTCGACGGGCCCTTTCAGGATGACTCCCGCCATGACCAGGGGCCCGGCGAGAGGGCCGCGTCCCGCTTCGTCGATTCCGCAAAGTTGTATCATGTTCTTTCCTTGTCCGGGTTGTTGTTCGGCATTGTGTTCATTCCCCTTCGCTGAGTGCCCACTGCGCGAAGGGGATCATTTCCACCCGCGCGAGCGGGTGGTTGAGTTCGGATTCGCTGCTCATCGTCACGACTTCGACCCGTTCGACGCCGTGCGCGGCGATAAAGGCTTCGGTTTTCTCGATCTTCTTGAAGAGCAGTTCTTTCGTGCCGAAAGGCATGCACAGAACGATCCGGCCGGTTTCGGGCAGGTAGAAGTCGACCTGCTCTTCGTAAAAGACCGGCGTGCCGTGCTTGACCAGCTCCGTCAGAACGAGGTTTTCGAACAGCCGTCCGAAATGTTTCTGGAACACGAGCGCGTTTTTCAGCGCGATGTCGCAGAGGTAGAGTTTTTTCGTCGCGCGCGGGTGGCCGTATTTCCCGACGGCGTGGACGTACCCTTCGGAGACAAGGCGGTCGAACCGGCGGTAGAGCGTGTCCTTGGAGATTTTCCGTTCCGCCCTGAGCCGTTCGTAGAGCATGTGGGCCGAAACCTTCTGCGTATGCAGGCGCGCCGTGAGCACGAGCAGGTCGAACCCGATGTCGCCGAGGGCGTCGGCGAAGGTGCGCTGCAGCACCCGGGTGCGCTCTTCCGCGGGCGTGCGGTGCATCACCGGAAAGGCGCCGATCTGCAGGTAGTCGTTGAGCGCGCTTTCGTCGTATTTGCGTTCGAAAGCCAGAAACTCTTCGAAATCCGGCAGCCGGAGGCGGTGCCGGGGCAGGCCGTGGACGTCGGGCAGCGACCGCCCCGCGAGGATCAGTTGCGGAACGTCGGGCACCGCGAGCCCGGCGCGGTAGTTGTCGAGGACGGCGACAGCGATGTCGTGGCGGCGGCAGAAAGGGCCGATCTCCCGGTTGAACGCGGCGGGATCGATCCGGATGTCGGCGCAGTCGACATAGAGGTAGGAGGCTTTTTTCAGGCCGAGCAGGTAGTGCTTGAGCAGGGCGGTTTTGCCCGAGAGCGGCAGCCCCTCGAGGGCAAAAGAGCCCGCCGGCGGGCTGAAACGGCGTTCGACGAAGCCCTGCGCGTGCAGATCCTGGCGGTAATATTTTTCGAGCAGTTCGGTCATCGGCGTTCCCGGTTCGGTTTCCGCCGGGAGGGTTCGCGGGCGCTTCCGGCGTGTTTTTGACTCCGTAATTGTAACATTTCCTTCTCAAAAGGAAATAAATTTACCTCGATTTGTCCATAAAGCCCCAAAAACCCTTGAATCTCCGGAACGATCTCAGTATAATTCCGCTCCCTTTAATATAGTCGGGCACGATCCGACGAGTTCTTTATGAGGAAAAAATATGGAAAAGATTCGTTTGAAACTTAGAGCGTACGATCACCGTGTACTCGACCGTTCGGTCAGCTCTATCGTTGAAGCTGTAAAGCGTACGGGTGCGGAAATCCGCGGTCCGATCCCTTTGCCGACCAAGATCCGCAAGTATACGGTTCTGAAGTCTGTTCACATTAACAAAGACAGCCGTGAGCAGTTCGAGATCCGCATGCACGCGCGTCTGATCGACATCGTTTCGGCCACGCCGGAAACCGTCGACTCGCTGATGAAGCTCGATCTGGCACCGGAAGTGGACGTCGAAGTCCGCTCGATGGACAAATAAGGAGAATTGCAATGGAATTTATCGTTGAAAAAATCGGCATGAGCCGTACAATCTCCGTTCCCAGCGTTCCGGTCACCCTTCTGAAAGTCAAGGAGGCGAAAGTGTGCGAGGTCGACAACGGCCGCGCCATCGTCGCCTACAGCGACGGCAAGAAGATGAACAAGGCGATCGAAGGTCAGCAGAAAAAGTACGCGCTTCCCGCCGAGTTCAACCGCTTCGTCACGATGACCGTCGCGAACACCGAAGCGGGCGACCTCGACACGAGCGCTCTGGGTGAAGCGAAAGTCGTGAAAAGCTCTTTCACGACCAAAGGCCGCGGTTTCAGCGGTGTCATGAAACGCTGGAACTTCGCAGGAGGTCCGGGCGCCCACGGTTCACGTTTCCACCGCGCCGGCGGTTCGATCGGTAACTGTGAATGGCCCGGCCGCGTTATGAAAGGCCGCAAGATGGCCGGACAGTACGGTAACGTCAAGACGACCGTCAAAAACGAAGTGATTTCTTACGACGCAGAGAACGGCATCCTGGTCGTCGCGGGTTCCATCCCCGGCGCCAACGGTGCACTCGGTCGTGTAAAGGTTGTTAAATAATGAGCGCAATCGTATTGAATGAAAATTTTGAAAAAGCTTCCGAGCTGACGCTGCCGGAAAGCTTTTCGGGGATCAACCCGCACAACCTCTACCTGTACGTCAAGGCGTACCAGGCGGGTCTGCGTGCGGATACGGCATCGGCCAAGACACGTTCGCAGGTCCGCGGCGGCGGCAAGAAGCCCTGGGCCCAGAAGGGCCGCGGCGGCGCCCGCGCCGGTTCGCGCCGTTCCCCGATCTGGGTCGGCGGTGCCGTGGTTCACGGTCCGAACACCGGACGCAACTACGACCTGAAGGTCAACAAGAAGCAGAAGAAGCTTGCACTGAACTACGCGCTCGACGCGCTGGCGAAAGAGGGGAAACTCTTCATCGTCGACAGCATCGAGGTCGCTTCGGGCAAGACCAAGGACGCGAAGGCGATGTTCGACAAGCTCGGTGTACGCGATGCGCTGTTCGTCAAGTCGATCATCGACGAGAACACCTTCCTGGCATTCCGCAACCTTCAGCAGGCCTACCTGATTGAAGAGAACGAACTGAATGCCTTCCTGGCATCGGCATACCGCTCGGTCGTGATCGAGAAAGCGGTGTGGGAAAATCTGAGTAAAGAGAGCTAAGATGGCTGATATTACAGATATTAAATCAATCGTATACACAGAGAAGACGCTCGGACTGCAGGAAGACGGTGTTGTCGTCGTACAGACCTCTCCGCGCATGACCAAGAGCGGTCTCAAAGAGGTGTTCCGCGAGTATTTCGGCGTCGTTCCGACGAAGATCAACTCGCTGAACCAAAGCGGAAAAGTCAAGCGCTTCCGCGGCGTCATGGGCAAGCAGAACGACTACAAGAAGTTCTACGTCAAACTGCCCGAAGGCGCAGCAATCGAATCGTTGGCGGTGTAACCATGGCAATCAAAACCTACAGACCCATCACACCGAGTCGCCGTTTCTATACGAACATCGACTCGTCGGACATCACGGCGAAGGCTTCGGTCCGCTCGCTGCTGAAAAAGCTGCCGGCGCACGCGGGCCGCAACAACAACGGGCGCATCACGTCGCGCCACAAGCAGGCGGGAGCGAAGAAGCTCTACCGTATCATCGATTTCAAACGCAACAAGTTCGGAATCGAAGGCACCGTCGCGGCGATCGAGTACGATCCGTACCGCAACTGCCGCATCGCGCTGATCCACTACGTTGACGGCGAGAAGCGCTACATCATCCAGCCCAAGGGCCTCAACGTCGGCGACAAGATCGCCGCGGCCGAAGAGGGACTGGACATCAAGGCGGGCAACGCGATGAAGCTCAAGAATATCCCGGTCGGTACCGTGATCCACAACATCGAGCTCAAACCCGGCAAGGGCGGCCAGATGGCACGCTCCGCCGGCGCGTCCGCCCAGATCATGGGCCGTGACGGCAAGTACGTCTCCGTCCGCCTTCCTTCGGGTGAAATGCGCTACGTCCTCGGCGAGTGCATGGCGACCGTCGGAACCGTCGGCAACGAAGAGTACAGCAACATCGTCATCGCGAAAGCGGGCCGCACACGCCACATGGGGATCCGTCCCCAGACCCGCGGTTCGGCGATGAACCCGATCGACCACCCGCACGGGGGTGGTGAAGGCAAGACGAACTCCGGCCGCCATCCGGTTACCCCGTGGGGTAAACCGACGAAGGGCGCGAAAACTCGTCGTAAGAAAGCGAGCGATAAGCTGATTATCTCTCGTCGCAAGAAAGGTTAAGCAATGGCACGTTCAGTAAAAAAAGGTCCGTTCGTAGACGACCATCTGATGAAAAAAGTCCTTGCGGCCAAAGAGACGAAGAGCAACAAACCCATCAAGACATGGTCACGCCGCAGCGTGGTCATGCCGGAGATGATCGGTCTGACGTTCAACGTCCACAACGGCCGCCAGTTCGTTCCGGTATACATCACCGAGAACCACGTAGGCTACAAGCTCGGCGAATTCGCGCCGACACGTACCTTCAAGGGCCACAAGGGCTCTGTCCAGAAGAAGGTGGGCTAAGATGGCAAGAGCACTGTTGAAATTCATCCGCGTCTCTCCGACCAAGTCCCGCCTGATCGCCCGCGAAATCCAGGGCATGAACGCCGAAGAAGCGCTCGCCGCTCTGGAGTTCACGCCGAACAAGGCGGCGAAGATCATCGCCAAGGTCGTCGCGTCCGCCGTCGCCAACAGCGGCAACGACGCCGAAGACTGCGTCATCACATCCTGCCGTGTCGACAACGGTCCGGTCCTGAAGCGTTTCCGTCCGCGTGCACGCGGTATGGCGTCGGGCATCCGCAAGCCGACGGCACACATCTTAGTAGAAGTAGAGGGTAAATAATTATGGGTCAGAAAGTCAATCCGATCGGATTCCGCCTGGGCATCAACCGTAACTGGGAGTCCCGCTGGTATCCGAATTTCAAGAACGCTCCGGCGAACCTGGGTGAAGACCACAAAATCCGTACATTCCTGAAAAAGGAACTCTACTACGCGGGTGTGAACAACATCATCATCGAGCGCACGGTCAAGCGCCTGCGCGTCACGATCGTCGCGGCGCGTCCGGGAATCATCATCGGCAAGAAAGGTGCGGACATCGAGAAACTGAAGACGAAACTCCAGAATCTCATCGGCAAGGACATCTCCGTCAACATCAAGGAAGAGAAGAAAGCCATGATCGCCGCGCAGCTCGTCGCCGAAAACGTCGCGACGCAGCTCGAGCGCCGTATCGCGTTCCGCCGTGCGATGAAGAAGGTCATGCAGAACGCGCAGCGCGCGGGCGCCAAAGGGATCCGTATCGCCGTCGCCGGCCGTCTGGGCGGTGCCGAAATGGCCCGGACCGAATGGTACCGCGAAGGCCGGGTGCCGCTGCACACCCTGCGTGCGAAGATCGATTACGGTTTCGCCGAAGCGCATACCACCTACGGTATCATCGGCATCAAGGTCTGGATCTTCAAAGGCGAGGTCCTTTCCAAAGGCATCCAGCCGGAGCCTAAAGAAGAAAAACGTGAGCGCCGCAGCCGTGCTCCGAGAAAGGCGGACTAATCATGTTAATGCCAAAAAGAATGAAATACCGCAAGTACATGAAGGGGCGCAACCGCGGTTACGCCCGTTCGGGTTACAAGCTGGCGTTCGGCGACATCGCGTTCAAGGCGACGGAAGCGGGACGGATCAACTCCCGCCAGATCGAAGCGGCGCGTATCGCGGCGACCCGTCACATCAAGCGTCAGGGCAAGATCTGGATCCGCGTGTTCCCGGACAAGCCGCTGACGGCGAAGCCGCTCGAAGTGCGGATGGGTAAAGGTAAAGGTGCGATCGACCAGTGGGTAATGAATATCAAGCCCGGTCGGATCATCTTCGAAATGGGTGGCGTAGAAGAGTCCCTGGCACGCGAAGCGCTGACGCTCGCGATGCGCAAACTGCCATTCAAAACAAAAATTGTAACGGCGGAGATGGACAATGAAGTATACTGATCTGGCTGAGAAAAGCCCGGCGGAACTGAACGCGCTTCTCAAAGAGAAGAAGACGGAACTGTTCACGCTGAAACTGAAGCAAAAAACGATGCAACTGCAGAACACGAGCGAACTCCGCACCGTGAAAAAAGACATTGCACGTATCAACACTGCGCTCAGCGCAGCGAAGTAAGGAGACCCGAATGTCTAAACGTGAAATTCAGGGTGTAGTCGTCAAAAAAGCCGGTGACAAGACCGCGACGGTCCTCGTCGAGCGCCGCGTCATGCACCCGCGCTACCACAAAACAGTCAAGCGTTTCAAGAAGTACCTCGTTCACGACGAGAACAACACGCTGAACGTCGGTGACGAAGTGATCGCGATCGAGTGCCGTCCGCTCTCCAAGCGCAAGTCGTTCACGCTCAAAAGCGTCGTAGGAGCCGAGTCATGATCCAGAGCTTTACCCGTTTGAACGTCGCCGACAACACCGGCGCCAAAGAGATCATGTGTATCAAGGTCCTGGGCGGTTCCAAGCGCCGTTACGCTTCCGTCGGCGACGTCATCGTCGCGTCGGTCAAGAAAGCGATGCCGACCGGAAAGGTCAAAAAGGGACAGGTCGTCAAGGCGGTCGTCGTCCGTACGAAAAAAGAGGTGCAGCGCGAGAACGGTTCGCTGATCCGCTTCGACGACAACGCTGCCGTCATTCTCGATGCGAAAAAAGAGCCGATCGGTACGCGTATCTTCGGCCCGATCGGCCGTGAAGTGCGCTACGCGGGCTTCATGAAGATCGTTTCACTCGCTCCGGAGGTGGTGTAAATGGCAAAGTTCAAGTTCAAAAAGGGCGACATGGTCGAGATCATCGCCGGTGACGACAAAGGCACCAAGGCGGAAGTTCTCGTCGTCATGCCGAAAGAAAACAAAGTGATTGTCAAGGGCTGCAAGGTCGTCAAGAAGGCGGTCAAGCCGACCGAAGACAATCCCAAGGGCGGATTCGTCAACAAAGAGATGCCGATCGACGCATCCAATGTCCGCAAAGTGGAGGCGTAAGTTATGGCAGCACGTTTGAAAGAGAAATACCTCGCGCTGAAACCGGAGCTCCAGAACAAGCTGGAGATCAAGAACCCGATGCAGATCCCGGCGGTCGAGAAGATCGTCATCTCCGTCGGAACCGGTTTCGCGATGAAGGACAACAAACTCATCCAGAACATCCAGGACACGATCAGCGTCATCGCCGGTCAGCACGCCACCGTCGTCGACGCGCGCAAATCCGTCGCGGGCTTCAAGGTCCGCGAGGGCATGCCCGTCGGTGTCAAGGTGACCCTGCGCGGCGAGAACATGTACACGTTCCTCGACAAGCTGATTTCCATCGCCCTGCCGCGTGTGAAAGACTTCCGTGGCGTACCGCGCAACGGTTTCGACGGCCGCGGAAACTACAACTTCGGTCTGAACGAGCAGCTGATTTTCCCGGAGGTCGACTACGATTCCATCATGCAGATCCACGGGATGAACATCACCATCGTCACCACGACCGAGAGTGACACTGAGGCATTCGCGCTGCTCGAAGCGCTCGGAATGCCGTTTGCGAAAGGAAGAGAGAATGGCTAAGAAGTCGATGATCGCTAAACAGAAGCGCACCCCGAAATTCAAGGTGCGCGCCTATACGCGCTGCCAGATCTGCGGACGTCCGCACTCGGTACTGCGCGATTTTGGTATTTGCCGTATCTGTTTCAGAAAAATGGCAAACGAGGGACTGATCCCTGGCGTCAGAAAGTCGAGCTGGTAAGCCCGAAACTCCTGACTGTTAACTAAAGGAAAAACAAAATGATTAATGATTTGATTGCAGATTCTTTGACCCGTATCCGCAATGCAGCGATGCGCCGTCTCGACGTGACGACGCTGATGCATTCCAAAGCGGTCGAAGCGGTCGTCGGCATTCTCGCCGACAAAGGGTACATTGAGAGCTTCAACGTCGTCGAAGAAGGCGGCAAAAAGAGCATCAACGTCGTGTTGAAGTATGATGAAAACGGCAAGAGCGCCATCAACGAGATGAAACGCGTTTCCAAACCGGGACGCCGTGTCTACAAGGGCCGTGACGAGATCAAGCGTTTCAAGAACGGCTACGGAACGATCATCGTCAGTACTTCCAAAGGTGTCATCCCCAACGACAAGGCTTACGAGCTGGGCGTGGGCGGTGAAGTACTTTGTACTGTATGGTAAGGAGATAGCATATGTCACGTATAGGTAAACTTCCGGTCGAATTTCCGGCCGATGTCAACGTAACGGTCGATGGCGATGTTATCACGTTCAAAAAAGGCAACAACACGCGTACCCTCGACACGAAGGGCCACGTCGGTATCACGGTCGAAGGCAACACGCTGACGTTCAGCAAGAAGTCCGACAGCCGCGAAGACCGCGCGTTCTGGGGAACCTACCGTTCTCTGGCGGCGAACATCGTCAAGGGACTGACGCAGGGCTTCGAGAAGAAACTCGAGATCAACGGCGTCGGTTACCGCGCCGCGGTCCAGGGCAAGACCCTGAACCTGCAGCTGGGCTTCTCCCACGACATCAACTACGAAATCCCCGCCGGGGTCGAAGTGAGCGTCGAGAAGAACATCATCACCCTCAAGGGGATCGACAACCAGCAGATCGGGCAGATGGCTGCCGAGATCCGCGCGTTCCGTCCGCCGGAGCCTTACAAGGGCAAGGGTGTCAAGTACGTCGATGAGCACATCGTACGCAAAGCCGGTAAAACGGCCAAGAAATAAGGGGGTGGCTTGATATGAATCTGAAAGTAATGAAACAAAAAGCCGCAAAACGCGTCCAGCGCAAGCGCCGCATCCGTGCGAAAATCAGCGGAACGGCCGCGAAGCCGCGTGTGAGCTTCTACCGCTCCAACCGCTACATCAGCGTTCAGGCGATCGACGACGACGCGAGTGTCACACTGGCGGCGTCTTCTTCCAAGACCCTGGGTGCGAAAGCGAACAAGGAAGGGGCAGCGGTGCTGGCGAACGATTTCGCCGGCAAGCTCAAAGCCGCCGGAATCAGCGAGATCTTTTTCGACCGCAACGGTTACGTCTACCACGGCGTCGTCGCGGCGTTCGCCGATGCACTCCGTGCCAATGAAATCAAGTTTTAAGGACTGATCGATGGAATCAATCAACAGAGAAGAATTCGAAGAATCGATCGTACACATCGGTCGGGTCACGAAAGTTGTCAAGGGCGGGCGCCGCTTCCGCTTCACCGCACTGGTCGTCGTCGGTAACCGCAACGGTACCGTCGGTTTCGGCTACGGCAAGGCCAAAGAGGTCCCGGACGCGATCCGCAAAGCGGTCGACAATGCGTTCAAGAACCTCACGGAAGTGAAGATCAAGGGCACGACGATCGCCCACGACATCGAGCACAAGTTCAACGCAAGCCGCATCCTGCTCAAGCCGGCGTCGGAAGGTACCGGGGTCATCGCCGGTGGAGCTCTGCGTCCGGTTCTCGAACTGGCGGGCATTCAGGACATCCTGACCAAGTCCATCGGTTCGAACAATCCGAATTCGGTCGTCCGTGCGACGATCGAAGCGCTTGCGCGTATGAAAGGATAAGCAAATGGCACTCGAAAACCTGTCACCTGCCGCCGGTTCGACTCACGCGAAAAAGCGTGTCGGACGCGGACAGGGAAGTGGAATGGGAAAAACGGCGACCCGCGGTAACAAGGGTCAGAAATCACGCACGGGCTACAAGCGCAAGCGCAACTTCGAGGGCGGCCAGCAGCCGCTGGCGAAGCGCCTGCCGAAAATCGGCTTCCATTCGCGCCTCGTCAAGCCTTACGTGATCAACGTCGACCGCATCAAGGCGGTCGCCGAGCTCGACGAGATCACCATCGAGTCGATCAAGTCGGTCCATAAACTGGGCAAGGCGGTCACGAAAGTGAAATTGGTAGGATCTTCCGCAAAAGATCTCGCATCCAAGATCAAAGACGAAAACGTTACGACAACTGGCAAGTAATGAACCGGCAACTCACAAACAAGATCCTTATAACGATCGGGTTTCTTTTTCTTTACCGGATGCTGGCATACGTGCCGGTGCCGGGCGTCGACACTTCCGTCATTGCCTCCTTCTTCGATTCACACTCCTCCGACGCACTCGGAATGTTCAACATGTTCAGCGGAAACGCCATCAAGCGCCTTTCCATCATCTCCCTCGGTATCATGCCCTACATCACCGCCTCGATCATCATGGAACTGCTTGCAGCGACCTTCCCCAATCTCGGCCAGATGAAAAAAGAGCGTGACGGGATGGTGAAGTACATGCAGATCATCCGTTACGCGACGATCGCCATCACGCTCGTGCAGGCGGTCGGGGTCAGCATCGGTCTGCAGAGCATGACCGGCAAGGACGGCAGCAGCGCCATTCTGATGGATCACAACACCTTCATCATGGTCTCGGCGATCTCCATGCTCGCGGGAACGATGATGCTGATGTGGATCGGAGAGCAGATCACCCAGAGCGGGATCGGCAACGGGATCTCGCTGATCATCTTCGCGGGGATCGTTTCGGCGATCCCGAACGCCATCGGGCAGACCGTCACGATGGTCAACACCGGCGCGATGAGCTTCATCACGGTGATCGCGATTCTCCTGCTGGTGCTGGCGACGGTGGGCGTCATCATCTACGTCGAACTGGGCGAACGGCGGATTCCCGTCTCCTACGCCAAGAAGACGATGATGGCCAACCAGAACAAGCGCGTCATGAACTATATCCCGATCAAGGTCAACCTTTCGGGCGTCATCCCGGTCATCTTCGCTTCGGCGATTCTGATGTTCCCGATGACGGTGCTGTCGTCGAGTACGAACCACTACGTTCAGATGGTGGCGGACCTGCTCAGTCCGAGCGGCTACTTCTTCAACTTCCTGACGTTCCTGTTCGTCGTCTTCTTCGCGTACTTCTACGCGTCGATCGTCTTCAACGCCAAAGACATCGCGGACAACCTGAAGCGTCAGGGCGGATTCATCCCCGGCGTGCGTCCGGGCGAGTCGACGAAAGAGTTCCTCAACGAAGTGGCCTCGCGGCTGACCTTCACCGGGGCGATCTACCTCGGTCTGGTCGCGACCCTGCCGTGGATCATCGTCAAGGGCATGGGCGTTCCGTTCTACTTCGGCGGGACCGCGGTCCTGATCACCGTGCAGGTCGCCCTCGACACGATGCGCAAGATCGAAGCGCAGATCTATATGAGCAAGTACGAAACGCTCAGCGCGGTAGGCCTCTAGTTCGATGGCGATTGCGCTGCGCAAACCCAGAGAGATCGAAAAACTCCGTGCCGCCAACGCGATTGTCGCGGAGGCGCTGGAACTGCTCGAAAAAGAGACGCGTCCGGGGATGCGCCTGGACGAACTCGACGCGATGGCCGAGGACTACATCCGAAGCCGCGGTGCGAAACCTTCTTTCAAGGGCCTTTACGGCTTCCCCAATTCGGTCTGTACCTCCCTCAACGAAGTGATCATCCACGGCATTCCCACCGACTACCGGCTTCAGGAGGGCGACGTCATCGGTTACGATATCGGGACGGAGCTCGACGGCTGGTTCGGGGACGCGGCGGTGTCCGTCGCGGTCGGGCAGGTCACCCCGGAGGACGAGGCGCTGATCGCCTGTGCGAAGGACACGCTCTATTACGCGATCGACATCATCAAAGAGGGAATGCGCTTCAAGGAGCTCTCCCATGCGATGGAACGGTTCATCACGGAGCGGGGCTTCGTGCCGTTGCGCGGCTTCTGCGGCCACGGCATCGGCAAAAAGCCGCACGAAGAACCGGAAATTCCGAACTACCTCGAAGGGAACAACCCCAAAGCGGGCCCCAAGATCAAGAACGGGATGGTCTTCTGCCTCGAACCGATGATCTGTCAGAAAGAAGGCAAGGCGGTGATCCGCGAGAACGGCTGGGACGTGGTCAGTTCCGACGGGCTGCGCGGTTCTCATTACGAACATACAGTTGCTGTCATTGGCGGCAAAGCTGAAATCTTATCATTACCCCAAGGAGCATAGATGGCAAAAGATGATGTCATTGAGGTTGACGGTACAGTAGTTGAAGCGCTGCCGAACGCGACATTTCGTGTGGAGCTTGAGAACGGGCACGTGATTTTGTGCCACATCGCCGGAAAGATGCGGATGCACTACATCAAGATCCTTCCGGGCGACCGCGTCAAGATCGAACTGACGCCCTACAGCCTCGACAAGGGGCGGATCACCTACCGCTACAAATAACCCCTTTCTCCCCGCGGGGAGAAAATTCAACGATCAACTCTCTTCCTTCGACCACCTGTGGTATTATCCTTTGAAAAAAAGGTATCTGTCATGAAAACCCTGCTGACGATTTTTCTTTTTCTGAATGTCCTGTATGCCGACTGGACCGACGATGTGAGTGCGCAGACGAAGAAGGCATACGATACGACCGTCGAAAAAGGCAGGTTCGTCTATTACCGCACGCTCGAACTTTTCGCCGACGAAAATCTGACGGACGAGCAGGCGCGGCGAAAACGTTTCGAAAAGATCTGGGACGATCTGATCGGAGAATTCGAAGAGGGCGCTTCGCTGGAAGCGAAACTGATCTCCGCGCCGGATGAAGCGTGGTTCACGGCGGACAAGTCGGACGTTCGCGAATCCATCGACGACAAGGTCAACGAGATCATCGATTATCTGATCCATGACGACCTGCTGTCGTACAAAACGGAAGTGGCACAGCTCAAAGCGGAGATCGACCGGCAGAAGCGGACGATTCTCACTTACCGGGAGAAACGCATCGGGGCACCGGTAAAGAGTCTGGTGCATACGACCAAATCCGGTTACACCCGGAAGATCGCCGAGGCGAAAGAGCGCATCCGGATTGCGGAGAACGAAATCCGGATCATCGAAGACCGGCTGGCGGCCAACCTGCAGAAAGCCGGCATCGAACTGGACAGATCCCGGGTCCGAACATTGCTGCACCGGGTGGACGGGGACGATTTTATCCGGATGAGCCTTGCGATGGACGTGCTCAAGCAGATGACTGTCCAGCTGCTGGCCCTGATGCGTGAAAGCCGGGAGGAACCGGACCAGGCCCGGAAATATTACGCGATGCATCTGGTGTCGATGGAAGTGCTCGTGGCGATCGAACAGCGCTATCTCGACCGGATCGACCGAGTCTATCTTGTCCGTCTGGATGAAATACGCCGGCGGTCGGAAGAGATGGTCCGGCAGACCGAAAACGCGTTGAGGGCGGAAAACGATCCCGGCCGGAAGGCGATTTACCGCAAAAACCTCGACAATCAGCGGCTGACGCTCAAAGTGGCGGGGCTTTACCGGCAGCAGCTGGTGCAGCAGCGGCGGAAGGTGCTCGAAGCGCAGCGGATCGCGAAAAAGGACCTCGAAGTGGCGCAGAACACCTACAATACGGTGATGCTGAGCGCCGTGCTGTATGACCTGATGGAAGAGAGCCGGCAGACCTTCGACCGGGTCGTCGGGATCCAGCTTCCGGTGATCGTGCCGTTCGAAAACCTCCGGATGCAGGAGAAATACGGCGAGCTGACGGAGCGTCTGGGCCGGGAATAGGGGGAATTTCCGCGAATTGCGCCATTTGTTACGGAATGTCGTTTTATTCAGCTATAATGCGGGCAAGAAAGTAAGAGTTGGACTTCGTACCGAAGGCTGCGTTTTATTTTTCGACCCTGGGATGCAGAGGGAAATCTGTACGTTATTTTATTCGCGCTTCGCGCAAAAAGGTTAGTTATGGCACTTGTCAACGGTACTGTTAAATGGTTCAACGAGGAAAAAGGTTACGGGTTTATTCAAAGAGACGAAGGCGGTTCGGACGTATTCGTTCATTTCCGTCAAATCAATGCGGAAGGTCACCGCACGCTTCTTGAAGGTCAGAAAGTGACTTTCGAAGTCGGTGAAGGTCAAAAAGGCCCTCAGGCAGAGAACGTCACCGTCGTAGGCTGAATCCTCCCTTCGCGCGGGCGGCGCCTGCGCACTTTTCACTTTTCACTTTTCACTTTTCACTTTTCACTT
>Ga0256843_1002228_pt1 | contig 14335 bp, 15 predicted proteins | sample AlvinellametaG_FD_191572 | JGI IMG/M metagenome (GOLD analysis project Ga0256843, IMG submission 191572) | Pompeii worm associated microbial communities from hydrothermal vent at the East Pacific Rise, Pacific Ocean - Alvinella | ecosystem: Host-associated > Annelida > Integument > Unclassified ... | reverse complement strand
CCTTAGAGTCGCCAACACCCTTAAGACTACTTAACTCTTTTGCAGTTGCACTGTTAATGTCCACAGACCCAAAAAGAAAACTAACAGCCAAAGCTAATAAAACTAAAAACTTCATAATAACCCCTTTTGTTTAAATTAGTGGTTATTGTAGCATAATAGTTTATAAAGTAAAGATGAAGAGGAGTATATTCTTATTGTAATTTGTCTAAAGCAATTTGGCGTTTCTTAATACCTGTAAAAATCATATAGAAAAGTACAAACATAAAAGCGAATCCAATCAAAGCAAATAGCGGAGTATTTCCATCTGGATTTCTATTTACAGAATCCAAAATTATATACCCTATAGAACTAAAAATAATTTGTAAAATTACTAAAAAAGCAACAGTCTTACGAACGTTCATGTCAAAAAACTTCACCATAATATGATGAATATGTGTTTTATCTGGAGAAAATGGAGACTTTTTTCTTCTAATTCTTCGTACCATTACAACTAAGGTGTCTAAAACAGGAAGAGCAACAATATATAAGAGTGCTACAGGGTGAACATAATGCAAACTTAGCACAGATAAAACACTAATAATAAACCCTAATGTCAAACTACCACTATCTCCCATAAAAATTTTAGCTGGATGCCAATTAAAAAAGAGAAAACCAAGAAGTGTAGCAATAGTAAAAGTAGATAATAATACAATTAAATCATTATGATACTCAAAGCCTAAAAATGTAAAAAATGTAAGTATTACTATGGAAACGGAAGCAGAAAGCCCATCAATACCATCAATAAGATTAAGCGCATTTGTAAACCCAGAAAGTGCAAACATACTAAACAAAAGTGCAACTGCAGAAGGTAAAACTAATTCACGCCCATACCAAGAACCCAAAGTATCTACAGTTAATCCATTGAACCATAAAAGAATAACAGCTGCAAAGATAGCTAAAAACTTTAACTTTGCAGATACTTCATTTCTGTCGTCATAAACACCCATAGAAAAAACTAAAAAAATTGCTAAAAATATGTACCAATTCTCTACTACAAAAGAATACTCAAAAAGGAAAAAGGAAAAAAAGAGCGCACTAATAAAACCAATACCTGCACCACTAGGAGTAATGTTACAGTGATGACTTCTTTCGTTTGGAATGTCGTATAAGTCTAGTTTATGTGCAAATATCAGTACAATTTTTACTAATAAAAGAGAAAGTATAAAAACAACAAATAGTTTATCTATTAATATCACTTCTACAAATTCTCCTCTCTATTTTATTTAATTTCCAGTATTATAACATATAAATTCCTATACTAATCATACTTCCATAAATACCAATCCACAGTTTTAACAATCCCAGTATCAAAGTTTTCATCAGCTTTCCAGCCAAGCTCTGTCTCTAGTTTTGTTGCATCTATGGCATAACGTCTATCATGTCCTGCTCTATCTTCTACAAAAGTTATAAGTTCTTTATAGCTTTTTTTGTTTATCTGTTTTATTGCTGGTACTTTTTCATCTAGTATAGTACATATTGCATCTACAATTTGAAGATTTGTTCTCTCATTTCTTCCACCAATATTATAAACATTTGCTTCTTTACCTGTATGATATACTAAGTCTATACCTTTACAGTGATCAAGTACATATAACCAGTCTCTAATGTTCTTCCCATCACCATAGATAGGTATACTTTCACCTTCTAATGCTTTTCTGATAATAGTAGGAATAAGTTTCTCATCATGTTGTTTAGGACCATAGTTGTTTGAGCAGTTAGTGATAACTGTATTCATACCATAAGTCTCTTGATAGCTTCTAACAATCATATCACTACTTGCTTTAGAAGCTGAGTATGGAGAGTTAGGTGCATAAGGTGTCTCTTCTGTAAAGAGGTCTGTTTCATTAAGAGTTCCGTAAACTTCATCAGTTGAGATATGGTGGAATCTACACCCTTTATAGTTCTCTTTGTAAGTAAAAGGTTTTTCCATCCAGTACTTCTGAGCAACATCTAAAAGTGTAAATGTACCATTTACATTTGTCTCTATAAATACACCAGGGTTTTTGATGGAGTTATCCACATGGCTCTCTGCTGCAAAGTGAATCACCCCTTTAATGTCATACTCAGAAAATATAAACTCTACTAATTCACGGTTACAGATGTCCCCTTTAATAAATTTATATCTTTCGCTAGATTCACATTCACTTAAGTTCTCAAGGTTACCTGCATAAGTAAGGAGGTCTAGGTTAATTAAGTTGTACTCTGGGTACTTCTCTAAAAAGTATGGAACGAAGTTAGAGCCTATAAAGCCTGCTGTTCCTGTTAGTAAGATTGATTTCACTGTTTTCTTTCTCCTAATGTTTTTAAACACTTATCAAGTGAGTCTTTCCAGTATGGGATATTTATATTAAACTCTTTTTTTATTTTTGCTTTGTTGAGTAAGCTAAAATGTGGTCTCTTCGCTGGTGTTGGGTATTCTTTAGTTTCTATAGGGTTTATAGAACATTCTATTTTAGCCATTCTCATTATCTCTTCAGAGAAGTCATACCAACTAAGTACTCCCTCATTAGAGTAGTTATATATCTCTACTGTATCATTTTTTATATTTGGAATTATATCGAGTATCACTTTTGCTAAGTCTCTTGCATAAGTAGGAGTTCCCACTTGGTCAAATATAACACCAAGTGAATCTCTCTCTTTACCTAGTCTAAGCATTGTTTTTACAAAGTTCGCTCCAAAGCTAGAGTAAACCCATGAAGTTCTAATGATGATGGAATTTTTTGGGTTGATGGCTTGCATCGCTTTTTCACCCTTTAACTTTGTAGCACCATAAACACCATTAGGGTTTGTATTGTCATCTTCTCTGTAAGGTTTAAAATTCTCACCGTTAAATACATAGTCAGTTGAGATATGGATAAGTTTAATATTTTGCTCTTTTGCTATCTCTGCTAAGTATTGAATAGCAAGGTGGTTTACCTTGTCAGCATTGGCTTTGTCATCTTCTGCTTTATCTACAGCTGTATATGCTGCTGCATTAACAATAATATCTATAGAGTTTTTTTGTGTAAAGTTTTTTATTGATTCTTTATTGGTAATATCTAAAGAGTCTCTATCAGTAAAGAAAAAAGTATAATCATAACTAGATGATAAAGCTTGAAGTTCTGATCCTACTTGACCCTTTGAGCCTGTTACTAAGATATTAGTCATTATAGTAGTTCACTCCATATTCAAATATATCATTCGTATCTGCTAGTTTAGGTTGCACCCTGTCTTTAGCAGAGAGATTGAGTTCATTATGTGGAACTTTCCACTCAATATTTAAGGATTCATCACTAAAGAGAATGCCTCTGTCATTTTCAGGTGAGTAGTAGTTATCTACTTTATAAGCAAATATTGTATCATCTTCAAGTACCACAAAAGCATGAGCAAATCCTCTTGGGACTAAGAGTTGGCGTTTATTTTCAGCACTTAACTCTACTGCTACATGCTTCCCAAATGTAGGAGAATCTTTTCTTATATCTACAGCTACATCAAGTACTTTTCCTTGAATAACTCGGACAAGTTTAGTCTGGGCTGCAGGAGCAAGTTGGTAATGAAGACCACGAAGAACACCACGAGATGATTTAGACTCATTGTCTTGGCAGAAGTTTATTTTGTAACCTAAAAACTCTTCGAGTTTATCAGCTCGAAAAGTCTCCACGAAGTACCCTCTCTCATCTCCATGAACCGCTGGCTCAATAATGACTACATCTACTATATCCGTACGAATAAACTTCATCTATAGCTTTCCTTGTTCTGCACGACGAAGGAGATACTGACCATATTGGTTTTTCTTGAGTGGTTGAGCAAGTTCTATCAGTTCTTCTTTCGTAATATAACCCATCTCATAAGCTATCTCTTCTATACAAGCTACTTTAAGAGATTGACGGTTTTCAATTGTTTGGATAAACATACTTGCTTCTAAGAGTGATTCATGTGTTCCTGTATCTAGCCAAGCATACCCACGACCCATAAGTTCAACTTTCAGTCTTTGCTCCGCTAAGTAGTCTTGGTTAAGAGTAGTTATCTCTAACTCACCTCTTTCACTAGGTTTTACATCTTTAGCTTTTTTGACTACATCATTAGGATAGAAGTAAAGTCCTATCACTGCATAGTTACTTTTAGGTTCAGCTGGTTTCTCTTCAATACTTGTAACATTACCTGCCCCGTCAAACTCTGCAACACCATAGCGTTCAGGATCTTTTACATAGTAACCAAAGACTGTAGCTTTATTTTCCTCTTGTGCATTTTTAACACTTTTAGCGAGTAGGTCTGTAAGTCCGTGACCATAGAAAATGTTATCTCCAAGAACGAGACATACATCATCATCACCAATGAACTCTTCACCAAGGATGAAAGCTTGTGCCAGTCCATCTGGACTTGGTTGTACAACATAAGAGAATTTCATCCCTATGTCACTTCCATCACCGAGAAGTTTTTCAAAGTTTGGAAGGTCATCTGGTGTTGAGATAATAAGAACTTCTGTAATGCCTGAAAGCATAAGAACGGAGAGTGGGTAGTAGATCATCGGTTTATCATAGATAGGCACAAGTTGTTTACTTACACCTTTTGTGATGGGGTAGAGTCTTGTTCCACTCCCTCCTGCTAAGATTATCCCTTTCATATGTCTTCCCCTTTTTTATAATTCAATTCTCTTAAACAATTATTATTTATAACATCTCTTTCTTTGTCCAATATCCATCCCCACTTAGTAAAATAATATATTGCAGATTTAATATGATAACCTAAAAGTTTTTTATTTACATACGATTCTTTTCCATACTCATGCACTATACTAACTTTAGGATAAAATATAGTTTTATATTTAATATGTATCCTGCGATTTAAATCTGTATCTTCAAGATACATAAAAATATTTTCATCAAATAAACCTACCTCTTTTAAAACATCGTTTCTCAAGAACATAAAACATCCACTTAAACTTGGAATATTCATTATCTTATTATACCTACTAAATCTAAGTTCATAAGTTTTGTTTCTTTTATCTTTCCATTTTTTCAAAGGCATAAACCTTCTAAAAATAAGATCAGCAGGAGTAGGTAATAATTTACATAGATATTGCTTCTTACCGTTTGGATATAAGACTTCAGGGATTATATTTCCAATTGATTTATTATTTTCCATATACCTATATAATTCATCAATAACATTTTCATCAAAATAAATATCAGGATTTAAAACTATATGATAAGGTATATTTTTTTCTATACTTTTTCGTATAGCTATATTATGAGCTTTGCCATAACCAATATTTGCATCATTATAAATATATTCTATTCTTGAATCTATTTTTTTGAGTATTTTCAAATTACAATTAGATGAGTTGTCAATTAAATATAGTTTAACACTCAAAAGTGATGTCTTAAAAAAGCTATTAATTACTTTTTCAATTTCTCTTTCTGTATTATGATATAAAACAATTGAGGCGCTAACTTGAAACATATTTTTCTCCATTACTTAGCCAACAATTGTATATATAATTTTTGCCATTCATATGCATTGGGAAAAGCTTCAAATTGATTAATTGATTGAAGTGATTTTTGTTTGTATAACAACTCATCTTCATATATAGACTTTATCTGATTTAAACAATCATATGTATTATCCATTTCATAATAAATTCCAACTTCTGATAATATAGCCTCTGTATATTCCAATTTAGGAACTATAATAGGTAAACAATATCGAAGTGCTTCTATTAAAGGATTCCCAAATGTCTCTGCCTTTGATGGAAATATAAATGCATCACTATCTAGATAGTATTTTTCTAATAAATTTTGGTTAATTTCACCTATATTAATTATATTCAACTCCTCTTTTCTTATAGTCTCTAAAAGATCTGTTACACCTTCAAGGGTAGGGTTAACAGTAATATAAAATTCAAAATTTAATTTTTGTGATTTAGCTAGTCTAGCTAAAGATAAAATAAAAATATGATTTTTATGAGGATAAAACCTACTAACATACAAAATTTTCATAGTTGTGTTTTTTGAAAGCTTATCAGTTCTTTGCTTTATTAATTCAGATATAAAATTACTATCTATAATTTGTGAAAAATTCTTACTTATTGGATTAGGAATTATTTCTATATTGTTTATCATATTATTTTTATTCCAGACTGTATTCAACATATTTTTCATATATGAACTCTGTACAACAATTAAATCACTATTTTTAATAGTAAAATAGAATATAACTCTTTTTAATTTTTCAATTATTTTATCTTGTAATACAAGTTTCTTCAGTAAATTATTATCAATAAGATAAGGATGATGTAATAGTACAACTTTATAAACCTGGACAGGTGAAATCAAATAATTACCAAACGACAAAAAAGAATTTATATTGTACTTAAAAACATAATTTGGTATAAGGAATAAATCTAATTTAATTCTAAAAAAAAGTTTCTTTATTAATGAAGAATAATACTTATTCTTTAATAAAACTACATTACCTGAAGATGTTAAACTATTGTATTCTTCTATATCTGGAATTATAATATAATATTTATTTTCAGTATCAACAAATGATTGTTGTATAAAATTTAATGAGATATTTTTTGGTCCAGCACCTGTTTGATTATAAAAATTAATTAAAAAATTTGCCATTTTTTTTCCTGTGTTTAATTGTTTTTTGACTTGCTACAATTACTAATATGATGTATATAGGGAACATATACCTAGTATTGTAAATTGGTGTTAATGTAAATATTAAGACATAAAATAATGCTATATATACTAAGATGTCATTTTTTATAGAAATTCTTTTTTTATAAATAATATAAATAGATAAAATAGATGTAGCAACTGTGTTTAGCATTAATACAACATTATTCCAGAATGCCGAAAAATCTGTTATATTCGTAATTCTGAATAATTGTCCATAAAGTAATTGCAAAGTTTTTGGTACAAATGCAAAAATATAGCCACCTAAATTATTTTGTAAATTATTTAGCATCGGATAAATACCTTTGCCAGAATCTTTATCTTGACCTGCTAAAGCATGATTTACAACATCCTCAAAAACAAAACTAATTTGAGGGTATATAATAGATAAGGAAATTAAACTAAAAAAGAAAATTGTTTTTCGATATTTTATCTTAGTATCAATAATAAGCAGTATCATAATTATAAGTAAAAATATTGTAATCTGCCAACGAATCATTGGAGATACTATAATAGCTAAGAATAAAAATAATTTTTTTTTATTCTTTACATATACTAAGAATAATGTAAAATCAAAAAAAAGTAAAATTTCTTTATTTACACTCCATAATGAGCAAAAAACTAATGGGTTAATGAAAATAAATAATACTAATAAAAAACTATTTACATTATAATTCTTCACTAATAAACTAACTGATATAATCATCAATATACTATTAAATAGATAGATATATAGATAATTAAAATCTAATAAATCTAATAAAAATAATGGACCTAAAAAATTACCCTTTAAACTAATTAACTCGAGTCCATCAGGTAAATTTCTCGCATACTGCTCATATAATAAAGAATCTGAGTATAACTGTATGTCAATCTCTCCAAGTAGACTGGGAAGCCCTAAATAAAAAAATCCTAGCGAAGAAAAAAAATAGATAGGAATAAAATACAGTATATATTTTTTAATAATCAATGAAATTTTCCCTCTAGTTTAAGCTTTTCATAATGGATAATATCTCTTTTAGTAAATACTTTTGCTGGATGTCCACCAGCTATTGAATATTTTTCTATATCCTTCACAACTACACTACCCGCTTGTATAATTACACCTTCACCAATGACGACACCACCTAATATAATAACTCTATCTCCAAGCCATACATTATCACCAATAACTATATTTTTAATAATATTTGTTTCATCATATGGTATAGCTTTTCCTGAATCAAAATTATGTACATCCGTAATTATTAAACATCCTTCACCTGAGTGAAAATTATTTCCAATATTAACTATCCCGTTACCCTTTATTTTCATACCATTAAAATTAACATTTTTACCTAAAATAGTATTTTTTGTAACTATACTTTTTGCATTTACAGTTAATGGTTCTTTATAACTATGACATTTCATAATGACTATTTTTGTATATATGAGTCTAATTATTTTTTTAATAAATTTAATCAACTTTAATTTCATATTAATTTCCAAGGCATTGGATAAATTCTATTCGATATAATCCAAGTTGAAATAAAAAAGATAAACCAAACTAAAACAATTGAATAAGCTGAACCAATAACACCATATTTATTAATTAACATATAATTACTTAATGAAATTAATAAAACAGAAAAAAATGTTATATAAGACAATATATATGTTTTCTTTGTATAAAAAATATAATTAGTAATCATAAAATAAAATCCTTGAAAAAGAAAAGCAATTGCTATAATTTTAGTTAAAGTTTTCCCTTCATAATACTGTTTATCAATAAATACATCAAACAAATAGGATGAACTTAAAAGAAAGAACATTGTTATAAGAATCATTAAAAACATTATTTTATATGTTGTTATTACAATTTTTCTTTTTTCTTCAATACTCGGATTAGTATTAAGTTTTGCATATAAGTTAGGTGCCCATGCTTGATTAATGGAACTTAATATTATTGTAATAACACTTGCAATTTGAAATGCAACACTATAAACACCCACACTATCAACTCCTAGAATATTAACTAAAAACAGTCTATCTGACATTAATAATATAACTCCTCCTATACTATGTGGAATCAATGGAATACCAAACCTAAGGACCTGAATAAGAATATTTATATTTAATCTAAAAGTCAATAAATTTTGTTTAAAAAGAATAAATAAACCAATAAAACTAAAGATACTAAAAGAACCTACAATCCCATATAATCTACCTTCCCAACCTAAGCTAAAAACAATCACAAATAATAAAGAAAATAATATATTGATTATTGTTAGTCCAATTCTATATTTAGCAAAATTAAATAATTCTTTTTTTGCTTGATATATTATTGGAATTAAAGTTGGTATTGATTGAAATAATACAAACAAAGGAATCATGTATACATATTTCAATGGAATATGAGAATAAATAACTAATTGATTTTGAAAAATGAAAAACAATACTTCCAAAATTATAAAACCGACAAAAGAGATTAAGACAATAATGCTTAATAAACTTTTAAAATCATCAAAATTCATTTTAGAATATTCAATAATTACAATTGAATGTGTATTCATCAATACAATTGGTAAAGAAATAGTCATTACTAATTGTATTAATGATAATAGTCCATAATCACTTGGAGTTAAATAAGCTGTTAATATTGGAAGGAATATAAAAGGGACAGCAGCATTTAAGATATTTATACTTGAATACGATAACATTTGCATCTTAATATTCATTTAAATTTCTCCTATCGTCACTATATTTATTCTATTAGTATTTTCCATTTCTTTGTACACATTTTCTATATCTTGTTGTCTATCTGAGGCAAGAAATTTAGGTTTATATGCTACTACATTTGAATCTTCAAAAATACTCGAAAGAGAGAACAAGGCAGTTGAAACAATAGAATAAATTTCTATTGGTTTTATACTATTACTTAAAAGATGAAATTCTAGAGTTGTTTCAATATCAATAATATCTAACCCCTTTATGTTTGAAACTTCTTTAAGGTTTTTTTCTGATGTACCTCTGTGTGGAAAATATAAAAATTCATCTCCTTGACTAGACGATAGTGCCTTTTTAATTATATTTATATAAGTACTAATATCTAAAATTTTTAAATCTACTAGTTTCGCACCTATAAAGACAACAGTATTCTTTGATGTCTTAGTTTGAAATTTACATTTTAAACACATAAAATTATTATAAAAAATTTTTTGATTAGAAAATGCTTCTATTTGGAACATAGTGTATAAAGAGATCGGAATATTTTGCTTTTTCAATTCTTTTTGTATCTTAAAAGTTGCTACACCATCATCAAGTAATAATATCTTATTCTTATCTATAAAGAATGTAAAGATATTTAATTTTCTTGAGAAATAATCACCTATTATATAAATACTATAATGTTTCAATCTAAATTGTACATAATATCCTATAATTGAAAGTATATTAAAAATATTTTTTTTAGCAGTTATCCTTAAATAATTCGTTTTTCTTAATTTTAATTTTACAACCATATTCTTAATTTGTAGATTGTTTAATTCATTTTCAGTTAGTATAATATAAAGTGAGTATTCTAATTTAAAATAATAAATAGCCTCATAAGCACATAAAAGCTGCAAAGGTGATTCAACAATTATTAATGCTTTTTTATTTTGAAAATTATTTTTCAAATCTACACCCAAACTCATAATCTTTCGTCGCAATCTGACCCAAAATATCTTTTAAATACTTAGGATGCATTCCATAGCCAGGTCTTACACTTCGAATGTTTTCCTCTGTAAAGACCTCTCCCTTTTTTATGTCTTTAGCAACATATAAACTTCTAGAAAATTGTCGAGACTTCTTTTTCTTTTCTGTCATACGATAGTCAACTTTTCCTAAAAGTTTTTCTGCATTTCTGACATCTACTATTAATTGTGCAAACTCTTTTTTGTCAAGGGAAAAGTCAGCATCTGCTCCTCCTATTGATTTATCGAGTATAAAATGTTTTTCTATTACTTTTGCACCTAATGTTGTTGCAACAACAGGTGCTGTAGTTCCTAATGTATGGTCTGAAAAACCTGCTACAACATTAAAAGTTTCTGCTAAATTTGGAATAGTAACTAAATTAGCATCTTCTAATTTTGCAGGGTATGCTGATGTGCATTTAAGTAAAACAATATCTTCATTTCCAACACTTCTACAAATATCTACAGCATCTTGTATTTCATCTATAGTTGCTATACCTGTACTAATAATTATGGGTTTCATTTTAGATGCTGTGTATCTTATAAGTTCATAGTCTGTTATTTCAAACGAAGCTATTTTATAAGCACTTGGGTTAAACTGCTCTAAAAAATCTACAGCACTCTTGTCAAAAGGAGAGGAAAACATATCTATTCCTATCTCTCTTGCATAATTAAAAAGCTCTTCATGCCACTCCCATGGTAAATAAGCTTCTTTATATAAATCATACAACTTTCTATTATCCCAGAGTGTTCCACCTTTTATAATAAAGTCTTCTTTATCTGAGTCAAGTGTTAAAGTCTCTGCAGTATATGTTTGAAGTTTTATAGCATTAGCACCTATTTCTTTAGCAGCTAAAATACTCTCTTTCGCTATTTCTATTTTACCACCATGATTAGCACTAAGCTCTGCAATAATATATACACCATCTTTTTTTAAATCAAAACTACCTATTTTCATTAATTAGCTCCATATATAATAAATTATTTTTTTCTTCTATTTTGTAAAATCCAAATCTTTTATAAAGTGCTATTGCTGATGTGTTTTTTAAATATACATTTGCTTTTACTTTTTTTAATTTTAATACTTGAAAACTATAGTCTAAGATAGTTTGCATCAAAATATTTCCTTGAGCTTTTAGTTCAGGATTTGAATAAATTCCCAACTCTGCTTCATTTAACTTCTTATCGATAGATGTTAAATCAACCACACCAATATACCGATCCAGATGCTTAACTAAGTAATATACTCTATCTTTTTTTTCATTTAAAGTATCAATATATTCAAGATGCTTTTTATATAGAAGAGGTTCTTTATTATACATCCACATACGTATTCGACTATCATTTCTAAAGTTAAACACTATAACTTTTTCAATTTTTGAGAGTTTTGTAAAGTTTATCATTTTCACGTTTTTTAATTTAAGACTTACATTATAAAGTAATATTTGTTTATTAAACTGATTTAACACTTCATAATTATTTTCTACTAAATACCTATAAATATCTTTTTGATTCTCAGCTGTCTTAATTGCAATAAAAGGTAATTCCATAAAAATAACTTCATTTAATGTCACACTTGGTGTAACAATAGCAAAATCACTTTTTTTCATTAATTTTGCTAACTTTGTAGAATTGATGTGTAACTTAATCCACTTTTTATTTTTACAATACTCTTTTAAAACTTCTAAATTTTTATTTGCATTTGTTGTAACAAGATGTACTTTTATATATTTAAATTTTTTCAATACATTCAAAATTTTTATATTTATATGAGAATGGTCAGCACCACCCATTGCTATAAATATAGTTTTTTTTCTATTTTCTTTTAAAAACTCATCTCTAAGTAAGGTATATTTACTTCCACATCTTATTTCACATTTTGATGGAACTAATCCTTTGTATCGTTTTTTATCACCACTAATATTATGATTTAAAACAATATCACAATGATGCTTTTCATAAGTATCATCAAAAGCTAAAATTTTTACACCTGTTTTTTTCTTTAACTTTTTTTCATACTTATAGTCTATATCATAATGATCTATCACTACTAAGTCTGCATTAGCTTCTTTTATAAATTTTTGAAACTCTTTTAATGCATTTGTCTTGAGTAACTCTATTTTATAACCAGCTTCTTCAATTTTATGGTTTATATTTCCTTCTAATTCTTGAGTAGCAAATATAACATGAGAGTTCTTGTACTGCTTGGCAAGTACCAAATCCCTCATAATATGGCCTGTTCCTATCCTTGATGATGAGTCTGCTCTAAATACTACTGTTTTCATGTTTTCTCACTTTACTGCAAGGTTTTAAGATGGTATTTAATAAATGTATCAATATCAGCCTTCTCATTATTTTTTGCTATTAAAGAATAAAAATTATTCATTTTAATATAATCTTCTAAAGTGTCAACTGTAATGCTTAAAGTGGGTATTTTATATATATCTGATATATCTTCGATATGACATGTAAACATATCTTTTATATATGGTGTTACATGTTCTTTATCAAAATTATTACGAGCATTCTTATTAGCTTCTAGTAATACATTAGCACTAAAGACCTCTGCACTTAGTCCATAAATAGCATTAGAAAACATAGCATAGTCTGTAAGTTCTTTTTCATATACTTCAATTAAGTCATCAATTATTCGTCCATCCATTAATGGGTTATCTGCAGTAATTCTAACTATATTTTTAGCTTTATACTCAAGAGATGTTTTGTAAAATCTTTCTAAAACATTATTCAAGTCTCCTCTATAACATTCAATACCTAAACTACTTAATTTATTTGCAATAATATCGTCTGAAGTCTTATTAGATGTAGCAACAACTATTTTACTTATTTTTGTAGACTTATTTACAGACTCATATACTCGTTCTAAAAGTGTTTTACCTGCTAAATCTAACATAACTTTGGCAGGTAATCTTGAAGAATTAAGCCTTGCCTGAATAATGCATAAATATTCTACCAACTTGTCCATCCTCCATCTACTACAATATTCTGTCCTGTCACATAACTACTTTCATCTAAACTTAAAAAATAAAGTGCTGATGTTACTTCTTCTGGTTTACCTATTCTTTTCAAAAAAGTTTTCTCTGATAAACGCTTTAAAAACTCTTTATCTGTAACTAAGTTTATATTTGGAAAAGGGCCATAACTCACAGTATTAACATTAATATTGAACTTTGCTAGTTTCATCGCCATATATTTTGTATATTGAATAATACCAGCTTTCCCTACACCGTAGCTAAGAGGATTAATCATATCTTCATTTGTATAAACATCTGGGTTAGGAGAGATCATTCCATACATAGAAGAAATATTAATAATTTTTCCATTTTTATTCTGTTTCATATACTTCACAACTTCTTGTGTCGTAAAGTCTATAGAAATTATTGTACCCTCTAAACTTTTATTCCAGTCATCTTTTGTGTATTCATCAAATTTCTTATTTACTCCATAGTAAGCATTATTTACAAGGATATCAATCTTTCCAAAATTTTCAAATACTTTTTTAAATGCTAAAGATATAGATATTTCTGATGAAACATCTAACTCATATGCCTGATTTAAGGGTATACCTAACTTTTTACATAAATTTTCAGCTTTTATTAACTGTGTAGAAAATACTATTACAATAGCACCTAGTAAATGTAAATCTTCTACCATCTTTGAACCTAAATACCCTGTTGCACCAGTAATAAGTATGACCTTGTTTTTAATAGAAAATAAATCTTTATTCATTGTTACCACTTCGTTGGATTATAAATATGCTCATCAACATCAGCTAATTTTTCAGATATTTCTACAAAAACATTTTTTTGCAATATTTTAAGAGAATTATAATTTTCAATATTTTCCTTTGCCTGTTCTAAAGTATCACAGCCAAAAAGTAATAAAGCATCGTCTGCAATC
>Ga0256843_1002227_pt1 | contig 14340 bp, 12 predicted proteins | sample AlvinellametaG_FD_191572 | JGI IMG/M metagenome (GOLD analysis project Ga0256843, IMG submission 191572) | Pompeii worm associated microbial communities from hydrothermal vent at the East Pacific Rise, Pacific Ocean - Alvinella | ecosystem: Host-associated > Annelida > Integument > Unclassified ... | reverse complement strand
CCACTTTGACACCCCGCTCATTCGCATCAACCCCCGCGAGAGCTTCGGTGCCAAGATCCCCCTTGCCATGGGAGCCCTAGAGGCGTTAGAGGCTTTGGCAAACGGGGTATTGCGGGGGTAAATTTAGCTCAAATAGGCTCTTAACTCTGCCTCAATAGTCTCTTGCCAATCATGAGGCTCTAAAATGCGTATATGTGGAATCCACGATTTCACCTCTGCTTTGATCTCGTCAAAGTGGCTTACCGTACTCTCAAACACAACCCCTTGCTCCTCTTCTCTGATACGTTTTTGTTTTGGAAAGTGCGACTTCATACCAAATAGCTCAGCCACACTGTTGTCGACAAAAAAGAGCATCTTTATCTGCTGGTCTGGTACAAACTTTGCACCATAGGCATTTTCAAGATCTTCATCGATCTCTCTGTCGGGGGTGTCGTGTCTTTCTGAGTGAAATACCGTTACATCATCAATAAACTCCAACATCCATGTCTTGTGGTTAAACTGGCTTGACTCTTCCATATCTTTACCATAGAGGTACCAGATACCATCGAAGTTGACCAGACGGTAGGGGGCAACATGGTACCACTTCTCTTTGTAGCGAAACTCTATGAGGTAATCACCCAGTATGGCCTCTTCGAGGTTGCCTATCTCCTCTTCGTCTGTATTGAGGTGTTGGTAGGCCTCGGGCTTGATGTAAAAGGGAAGCTCCAGTTCATTAAGGTTCAATTTGCGACAGACATCTTTGTGGTGCCTGGAGATGTCGTTAAGGTCTTCGACCGTCTCTAAAGCCAGTTTAATGTAGGCCTTCTTCTCTTTGTCTAGTGCCAGGTTCTCAAAACGGTTGTCTATGAGTTTGTGTTTGCCACGAAATACACGCTTGAAAGTCACTCCTTTTACTGCACCGTTTTCCAGGAGTTTAAGGTAGGTGCGATCCAGGTTCTCTTTGGTCTGATTGTAGCCGTAACGTACCTGCATCTGCTCATAGATCTCTTGTGTTGTCAGCCCATCGGGAAACTGCCTGAAGATCTCTATGATCTCCTCCAAATGGTTGGCCATGTCGATAAATCGCATCTCTTTTACAGAAGCCATGCTCTCTCTTTGTGTTGGTATGATAGTGACTATAGTCACATTAAAAGAACTATTGTTTCTTTTTAAACCATTATAATCGATCAGGCTTATATCTGGAAGAAAAAATAGATATTTGGTGAAAAAAGAGACAATTGTAAGATAAAGTTTAAAAAAAATTTAAGTAGAATGGGTATGAAACGCTTTGGGGAAGAATCGATAGTGAAAAAAAATGGGTAGTCTGCGTTGTGACAGCTACCCCCTACTGTAACAAAGGAGACCAGATGGTATTGGTGTCGATATTGGGAGATTTCCACTCTTCTATTGTGCCCATCTCTTACGCATTTAGAAACAAGATCAAAAAACATATTGTTGTCTACGACGACTCACATGGTGACAAAAAAGAGGCAAAACGTCTGCTTCGTGGTCAAAGAGCATTTTTAGAAGCTCACCCCGACATAGCGTACCAGCTCATCCCTATGGTCATCGATGAAGACAGCTACAGCAGTCTCTTTCGGTGTGTAGAGAAGATTAAACAAGAGGCGGATGCTTACGAAGAGATCTATCTTAATGCGACAGACGGGTTGAGTTCGGTTGTGTTGGTGCTCTCTAATGCACTGATGGATGTAGGGGCAAAAGTATTGGCCTACGACCGTTACGCCAACACCTACAACCAACATACCAAACGGGGCATGGAGAAGTTTGCCGTTGAAGAGAGCATGGGGGTTGTCGATCACCTCATACTCAAAGGCTATACCGTCTTGCAAACACCCGATCCCAAGAGGCTCGATGCTCGTAAACCCCACATTATGGCACTGGCTCAGGATCTCTCGACCTATAAGCAGTTTGCACAGCTTGTAGGAAAATCAGGGTTACGCAATGTAGAGGGGTATACACTCTTTAAGCGTCACTTTAAGGAAATGGGTATTGAAGATCGTCAATTCATACAAGGAACAGTCTTCGAAGAGTACATCTATCATCTGCTAAAAGAGAATTTTGCATTCGACGATATCTTGACCGGAGTAAAAGTCCGTTTTGACGAGGGGGTAGAGAATGAGTTCGATATTTTGATGATCTACCAAAACCACCTGCATACCATCGAGTGCAAACTTGTCTCAGGATTGCATGGTGAGCACTATGTCTACAAAACAGAGCAGATAAAAGAGTATCTCGATGATGACGGAAGAGCGATGATTTTGAGTGTAGGTGCAGAGAATGAACGCCGTACCAAAAGTGGTAAGGTCAAACGGCAGTTTACCCAGGGTGACAGGGCACGAGCCCGTTATGGTGAAATAGCCATCCATCAGGTCAAAGCGTTTGACAAAGAGCGTTTTTTGCAAGAGATAGAAACGTGGTTTCAAATTAAAAGAGAGGAGAAAAAAGATGCCCCAAAAGAGTCTTGTTAGCACACATATTTTTATGTTGCCGTTTACATTTAACGATACAATTGCCAAAGTCAACACGGCATTAAGGTCGGCAGGGTGGATCTACAAACCCTTTATGTTCAATGAACATCATGAAAACTACAATGAGTTTGTCTACTTCTATGATCATGTACGAGAGGTACTCTACAACCATCAAAAACAGATTCAAAACAAACATGCCCCCTCATACTACTTTGAAACACCACATCAACGTGGCAGATTTTCGTTTAAGATGGCAGGTAAAGAAGGAAAGAGCTACCATCTAAATATTGTGGGTGTCTCTTTGCGTACCTTCATTACCGGGGTGGGTATTTTGGCGATCGAACTTGAGAACAGAGACTACAGAGACGAGCGGGACATTCTGGCTATTAACGACTTTGGGCGTAGGCTCTACCCACAGTTTCTCTCTTTAAAAAGTAAAGACAAAGATGGCCTACACGATGTCAAAGGGGCTCTTCTTCCCGATTGGGTCGAGATGCAGCTTGGTGACATGTGCGAGAGAGAGACATTTGCATACTACACAGACTACACCAAACTCGAAGAGGATGCCACCCACCTGCCATCATACATCAATACCCTTCTAGGAGAGCGTTTCTCCTCTCGTGCTTCACAAAAGCAAGAGAAGATCTACATAGAGCCTATCATCGATGATCGTATGTTTGTGATTTCGCTCTACATGAACGATGCCTATGCCCAAAAGATGAAACACTACGATGCATCCTCTCGTACCTATGGCTATGAAAAGAGTGATTTCTGGTACAAATTTCTCTTTCTTGATGGTACAAACAAAACATGTCAAAGTAAGCACCTCTGCCCCAAACTTGTCAAAGAGGCCACCTACGACCGATGGGTCGAGTGGGGAACGCTCTTTGGTATTACACGCTACTCATTCGTTGCCCTTACCGGCAGCAAGTTTGGCAAAGAGAGGCTTGAACCGCATATGCGTACCCTCTACTTTCAGATCTTTACGCTTCTGTTAACATACCGTGCATCCTTGCTACACTTCTCTAACCGTGTTGCCAAACTCAAAATTCAAGACAATACACTCAAAGAGCTCCAACAAGAGGTACGAAGCATCTACAGCGACTATATTCGTTTCCAAAACAACCTTCTCTTTCGAGAGGTTACCGCTCAAGAGCAGGGGATCGAGCTCTTTAACAAAGCCTATGGGATCTTGGGTATCGACAAGCAGGTCAAAGACCTTGACAGCGAGATCGCCGAACTGCACAACTACATTCAGATTGTGCAGAGTGAGCAAGAGAACCAAAAACTCAACAAGCTAAACACCATAGCCGGGATCTTCTTGCCTACGAGTGTCATCTCTGGTATAGCCGGAATGAACAGTCTGCCAGAGAGCTGGAATAACAACCTCGATATTACACTCACATTTGCAGGGGTATCGGTGGTTGTTACCATTTTGCTACTGCTCTACATCTACAAAAAAGGAGAATGAATGAGAAAAAGTGCACACCAAAACAAAGGGGTCATATGTCAGATTTTAAAGTAGAGTTTACACTCAAACAGCACACACCGCTCATTCATTTTCAGAGTGAACAAGCAGGTGCCACGCTAAGAGCAACCGAGCTGAAGCCAAAGTTCGACAGGTTTCTTCTTAAGTATGCCTTTGGCAATGATGAGAAGGCCTATAAGAAGTACCTTGTTACACCGGAGCATAAAGCACTTGACTACAAAGTAAAGATTGTTGCTCACAACAATAAAGTGCTTAAAATCACACACAAAAGTTACTTCGGAAACCTGGGTAAAAATAGCCCGGAGCGAAAAGCGGTAATGGCTTCGCATGTTGAGCTTCATTTTTTCTCATACAACAAAGAGCTCATAAGCCACATTAAAGCCCATATGGCCTCATTTTTGGCTGTAGAGAATTTTGGAACACGACAATCCAAAGGGTTTGGCTCATTTTATCTGGATCCAAAAGATACGCACTATATTTCAGTCAAAGAGGCACTGAAAAAGATATCGCAACCCTACATCTACGGTTGCTATGAGGGGGCAGATGCTACAGTGGCTTTTGAGGCGGTTGAAGTGATATATCCACTCATGAAAACAGGTATCAACTACCCTGATCTGAGTAAAAGAACCATTTATGACAAAAAGATGAAACGTGAGAGAAAGGTAGTGGACTTTGAGGGTGGCAGAGGTGTTAAAGCCTCTTACTACCGTTCATTTCTCTTTCGTTATATGTACGAGAAGTATGGGGTTGGTAATGAAAAGCGTTTTATTAAAGAGCACTTTTTTGATCCCAAGCTTCGTATTAGAGAGAATGGCAAAACAAAGTACTATGTTCGTGCACTACTGGGTACGGCCGATGGTGTAACCTTTAGAGATTTACGTAAAGGTACCATTAGCTATACGCATAAAGAGATAAAGCGGTTTAAATCGCCAATTACCTTTAAGATTGTCGATGCATGTCTCTACATTATTGCCCATGACAATAGCATGATTTTAGACCAAACCTTTATCTTCTCTGATAGCTCTAATCATAAAGAGACCATCAAGACACCACCAGAGTTTGATCTTTATGACTTCCTAACAGCTTTTGCCAACTCATTCAATATGTTAACTGTCGACAAGATACGAAATCCGTTCGACAAGAAGATCCTTCAGGCAAAACAGGCAAGACTTAAACCAGGAGAAGTGTAATGAACTATATTGCATATACCATAGGACCAATCTACGAGACAATCTTTCATACGCTTAATAAAGGAGATAAGACAAGAAGATTAAAGGCGGGAAGTTACTTCTTCTCTTACTTTATGAAAAAACTTCTAAGCGAAATAGCCACAGAGTTTAAAATACTGGTGCCCTATGCAGGAGAAGATGCGTTAACAAAAACAGAAAAGATCGGTTTTTTTCATGACCGCTTTATTGCCATCAGTATGTTGGAGAAAGAGCTCATTGAGAAACGCTTTGAAGAGGCACTTCATCGAGTATATGACTCACTTGCTACCGAGATAGGCAACGGCTATACCGCCCAAGAGGTAGCCTCCTCTATGGAGAACCATCTATTGGTTGCTTCGAGCAGTCAACTTAAACAGATAGATGAAAATGCCATAGTTGCAATCAATACCATACTCGACAGTATGGAACTGGAGCGACGGGTAGTCTTGCATCCTGGCAGAAGTGCCATTCGTACTTACCAAGACAAAGCAGTCGAAGAGAAAAAAGAGCGAGTCAAAACACTGGAAGAGATTGCCAAGCCTATGAACTACTATGCAGTTGTCACAGCTGATGGTGATCAACTAGGTAAGAAGATCAGAGCTATAGCTACCGAAGATCCCTCAAAAATGCGAGAGCTCTCGTATAACCTCTACCGCTTTTTTATGGAAGAGGAAGGGGTATATGGGTTAACACACCATACCTTTAAAGGTGAGCTTATCTATGCGGGAGGTGATGATGTATTGGCATTTCTTCCTGTGAAAGTAGGTGAACAGAGTTGCTTTGACTATGTACGTCAACTTCAAAAACGTTTCGAAACCTATATGGGTGAAGAGAGCTCATTGAGCTTTGGCATCAAGATCGTCTCCTACAAATACCCTCTGCGTAACGCTATTATGAGGGCATTTGAGCTTTTAGGCGAAGCAAAAGCTCTCGATGGATCCAACAAGATCGCCATAGAGGTTACAAAGAGATCCGGACAGACAATGCACACTATTCACACCCTCTCTCATGAGCGTTACCGCTACTATGAGAAACTTGTAAAACTGTTGGTTCTACAGAAAAAAATAGCCATTCCACATGCACTGCACCATACGCTTTCACGATACAAAGATGTTATTGTGGCACTCTATCAAACCCCTCATGAAGGTGCATCACTTGATGCACTCTTTGCAACAATCTTTAACGATGAAAGAAGTGAAGCGGTACAAAACGGGTTAGAGGCAGTAAAGAGCTACATTGAATACGTTGCACCACAAACACCCCAAGCGTTTAATCAGCTCTTCTCTGATCTCTCTATTATTAAATTCTTAAGGGAGGATCGCAAATGAAATATCTGTTGACATTTAAACCGTTAGGGCACTTTTTCTTTGGAAACGAGCGTACCTTTAAAGAAGACTATGTAGCACACTCGGAGTATTTTCCGCAACCCACACAGCTTCTGGGAGCACTTCGTTTGGTTATTGCCCAACAGTATGGGTTGATCAAGCAGTATCGCAACGGACGCTACACCAAAGATCCTCAAACCTTACAGGCACTTACCGGTACAGCTAAGGCTCACACCTTTATGGAGAATGACGATCTGGGAAAGATTGCAATGCTATCACCTATGTTTCTTGCTTCAGAGAGTCTCGATGATGCCTACTTTCCGACACCATTTGATCTCAATGCAACCATTACGTACGGTTCGCATATGATGGCAACGGAGTCTGAAGAGATCATACCTGTCAAGTATCCGCAGAAGGTAACGCTCTCTTACCTTACCCTTGCCAATATTGGAGGCTACTACTACCTTGATGGATACAATGTTAAACACCACTCGCCACAAATGCTTGGAAACAGTGTTTTCTGGAAGGCCTATCTCAATGGAGAAGAACGAGCTGTCAATGCACTTTTTGCATTTGAGGACTCTTCTGAGCACAAAGGGATCTTCCTGCCACACGAGCAAGTCGGTATTGCTCTGGATAAGGGCAAACAGACGATCGATGAAAAGTTCTATGTCAAAAAAGACTATACACTCAATGAAGGGTTTCTCTTTGCCTGTCTGCTGGACTTTGACGGAGAGATAGAGGATGACTATGTGCAGTTGGGAGCAGAGGGATCCCTCTTTAAAATGGAGGTACACCCCCTCTCGCAGACGCCATTGAGCCAACACCCTGTGATTGTGTCACTTCAAAACGCTCCTAAAGCGGGGGGAAAGGCTGTTGCTATTTCGGATGTCATGGTAGAGCACAAAGATGTTTCGCCACTACATTTTGCCCTTGTACCTTATGTGAAGCGGAGTGCTTCGCTCAAACGGGACAAAGAACGATATATGGGGGTGCATCCTCTTAAACAGGTTGCTCCTGCAGGAAGCATCTTTTATCTCAAAGAGCAAGAGAGTATGCCGTCGAATATAGGTGCCTATGCCAAAATGGGTTATAACCAATTTATAAGTCTATAAAGGAGAAACATTATGTATAAAAACAGAGCCTACATCATTAAAAACAAAACCAACCTTCATGCAGGAAGCGGCGATACCAATTTTGGCATTGTCGATAAAGAGGTACAAAGAGACACAATCGGGAATGCACCGGTGATCCATGCAAGTAGTCTAAAGGGGGCGTTACGTTACCACTTTGAGTCGCAACTTGCAACCGATAACGCTTCAGCACAAGAGGGTGAAACCAAACCCTCTACAGTTGAAGCTGTCTTTGGATCTGAGGCCAAGCAACTCCAGGGAATGGTACGCTTTATCGATGCAAAATTGCTCTTTTTACCTTTGCGAAGCAACAAAAAACCATTTTACCATGTGACATCACTTGCTCATTTAGAGCAGTTTGTCGACTTCTTAAAGTGTATGAACATTCAGCTTGAACTGCCACTGCCTAAAGCCCAGGAGAAGAGTTATGTTGTGGGTAAAGAAGATGCCGTAGTCGAAGATGTTTTCTGCCAGGGGTACGATATTGCACTCGATGAGATTAAAACCCTTTTTGGTATTGAGAATCTTGCTGTTTTTAACGAAGAGGATTTCAATGAAGCCCTTAACGCCCTGCCGGTGATTGCCCGTAACAGCTTAGAAAACGGCAAGAGTGAAAACCTGTGGTATGAAGAGGTCGTACCAAGAGAGAGCATCTTCTATACGGTTTTAAGCTATTATGACAACTTTAATGAAGAGGGAGCGGACAGACGAGGCAAAGTAGACAAAACCTACTACACAAAAGCCTTTAACCGTTTTGAAGAGCAACTGCTTCACGATCTTGTACAAATTGGTGCAAATGAGAGCATTGGGTATGGTGTGTGCCGTTTTTTGGCATTGGGAGGTGAAGCATGAATCAAAAGCGAATAGAGAGACTTATCCCTAAAGCCATAGCATATATTGAAGCGAATTTTCTCAAAGGGGGGAGTGTGCCCAAAGTATACCAAGGCTACCTCGCTTCGTTTGGCCCTACGGTTATCTCTAGTGGGCTCTTGATGGCCGTTGCTTTTAACAGCGACGAAAAGAAGAGTGAAAACCGTAAAGTGATGGCATTGATGTTTGCACTGATGAAAGAGGAGATGCAGATAGAACAGAACTCTTTGCTGGACTTTCTAAAGAGAGATGAGAACTACAAGAAATACCATATTAAACACCTTGTACTCGATGCCAACATTGCATCGAAACTAGCCATTCGTACCTTTGACTTAAAGGATTGATTATGAAGTATATTATGCTATTTCAGGTGCCAAACGAGCTTGGAAAAGAGCAGTTAAAAGAGGCATTGAGCCACTGCTGTAACATTCAATGGCTCAACCTCTCACCCGATATGAAAAATCCTAAAGCCTATCAGCATGGCAAAATGGAGGCAGAGATTGTTGATCAAGTCTCTTTTGATGCGGTGGTGAAAAAGTATCGTATGAGTGCAAAGGTACAACCCTCAAACCGTTCTAATGCACCCAAAAAAGAGTCTCAAAACAGACAGAAACATAAAACAAAAGAGCCAAACGGAACCAGCACCCATAACAGGCCAGGCATTACAAGAGAGATTGCCAACCCCTCTTTTCACTTCTATAAATCAGAGGCGTATGGTAAACATATAGAGTCTTACCAGTTTGATGAGGCATCGGTAACATACTTCGCTCTACCCAATACAACGACATTTGCACTGAAAACCCGCTACCCCGGTCTGCTGGTAGGGGCAGGATATATGCACCCAAAGCTTAAAACAAACACCGATGATTTTCAGCTAGGTTTCTTTTTCGATCACACCACAGGGTTACCGTTAATTAGCGGTAGTAGCATCAAAGGGCTTATTCGCTCCCGTTTCCCCTCAGAAAACAACGATCGTTATGCCGAAGCAAAAAAAGCGTTTTTGCAAGAGCGTTATGGCATAACATACTCGCCAGAGCTTAAGCAACGACTCTTTGAGAGTACAGAGGTATGTTTTTATGACGCATATATCTCAAAAGCCAATAGCGAGGGAAAGATCTTTGGGAGCGACTACATTACGTCACACCACAGTAATGAACCCAAAGGTCTTTTTAAAGAGCCAAATCCTGTTCGTTTTTTGAAAGTATTGCCAGAGGTGACATTTACTTTTCAATTTAAAGCAACGCAAGAAGAGGCAACGCTGTTTCAAAAGATACTTGTCGACTTCGGAATCGGAGCCAAAACCAATGTCGGGTATGGACAGTTTGAGGTAATAAAGGATGTTCACACAGACAATTAACGATATTTTTACCCCCAGGTTACTAAAAAAAACCTATGCTCTCATCAGCAGCAAGGCCATAGGTTTAGATGAGGTGAGTGTTGCCTTTTTTGAAGAGGATCTAGAGGAGAATATTGCTGAAATTGTCGAGACACTTTTGGCAAACAGCTATGCTCCTGAGCCCCTGAGTCGCATCTACATTCCCAAAGCCCAACGGGGAGAGATGCGTCCTTTGGGCATTGGTGCCATCAAAGACAAACTGGTACAAAAACAACTCTCTTTGGTACTGGGCAACTACTTTGAAACGATCTTCTCTGACAAAAGCTATGGTTACAGAAGAAACAAAGGAACGCATCAAGCCATCAGGCGTGTTAAAGACTATATCAATGCAGGGTACACCCACCTTTACAGGCTCGATATCGACAACTTTTTTGACACTATCCCTCACGACAAACTTTTGACCCTGTTGCAATCACACATTGCAGATGCCAAAGTGGTTGAGCTGATTGCCCTGTTTATACACAATGGCAGTTTTGAAGGCTTTCGCTACCTTCAACATGAAGAGGGGGTACACCAGGGTGATCCGCTCTCTCCACTTTTAGCCAACATCTACCTTCATCAGGTCGATCACTACTTAGAGGAGCAAAACATACCATTTGTGCGGTTTGCCGACGACATGATACTTTTTGCCAGGCAGAGTAGTGAGCTAGAGCAGATTTTTGCAAAGCTTCATAACTATATACGAGATTTGCACCTGCTTCTTAACCCCATAAAAAGCAGACAATACCACATCTTCAAAGAGGGGTTCGACTTTTTGGGTATTGCCTTTAAAGGTAGGGAGACAAGCATAGAGAGCCAAAAGTTCGATGCAATTGTTTACGAGCTTCAACACATTGTAAAATCCCGCTACCCCATGAGTGAGATGGTCGATGCACTCAACGAAAAACTCAACGGACTTACCCGCTACTACCTTAAATTTATCGAGACCTCTCATCCTCAGTTTCAACTTATGAACGATGCACTGCTTCTTTCTCTTGCCAACCGTGTAGAGCAAGAGAAAAAACGGGGATCACTTACAACCAAAAAAGCCTTTAGGGCACAGCTAGATGAGATCGCTTTTCCCATGCCTATGGCAAAAATGGAGAAAAGAGATTTTATTAATCGTATTATTGCACGAGGTTTTGAAGCCTACTTGGCAGGTAAAACCTATAAAAAAAGTCGTAAAAAAATTGCAGAGAAAAAACAGGTCTATGCAAAAAAATACGCCACCTCTTCTGTACTTTACATTAGTGAAATAGGTACATTTTTAGGGGTAGCCAAAAACACCCTGGTACTCAAAGAGAAAGGAAAAGTGGTGTTGCGTATGCCAAAGAATCAGTGCGAACGTATTATCATCGCTTCGCGTTCAGTAGCCATTAGTGGGGGTGTAGTAAAAGTGTGTGCCGATATGGGCATAGCTATTGACTTTATTGATCCTTTTGCCAAAAAACCACCTTATGCATCGCTCTATGGCCACAAAAGTGTATATGCCAAAATGTCACTGAAGCAACTTCAACTACTCAATACCCCACAACAGATGCAGTTTGCCAAGGCGTTTATTAAGGGTAAAGTAAAAAACCAGATCAACTACCTCAAGTACCTAAACAAGTATCATCAGCGGTTTGATGAACCCATTTTGGCCATGAACTGATGGGCTATGAGGGGCAGTGTGCCTTAAACTACTGGCACTCACTCTCAAAACTGCTAGAAGACAAAGTAGACTTTTCTCACCGTGTGACACAAGGGGCACAAGATGTTGTAAACAGCTCGTTAAACTACGCTTATGCCATTTTGTACAGCCGTATTCAGTATCATGCAGTAAAAGCAGGGCTTTCGCTTCATATCTCTTTTTTACATGCACTCGATGAGCATAAACCGACACTGGTGTTTGACCTTATTGAAGAGTTTCGGGCATTTGTTGTCGACAGGGTGATCTTTAGTATGTTTACTAAACTTGAACCCATTAAACTAGACAAAGAGCAAAAACTGACACTACAGAGCAGAAGACGAATCACCCAACGTGTTTTAGAAAAACTAGGCTCCTTTACACGCCATAAAAGAGCATCAAAAAAAATAGACACGATTATTGCAGAACAAGCCTATATGTTGGCACGTGCCATTAAAAATGGTACCAAATATAAACCATTTATAGGAAAATACTAATGATACATGCAGTTGTAGTCTATGATATCGCCAACAACAAAAACCGCAAAGTGGTTGGTGATATGCTTGAAGCCTATGGTGTAAGAGTCAACCGTTCTGTGTTTGAGTGCAGCTTTAAAAACAGATCTACCCTTATAAAGCTTCTTCAAAATCTTGAAGAAGAGATCGAACCTAAAACAGACTCTATTCGCTGTTATGAACTCTGTGCCAAGTGTCTGCCAAAAGCATGGTCGTCTGCAAACGAAAATGCTCCCTTTGCAATAGATGCGATCTACTTTTATTAACAATCGATTTGCGAACTTTTTAATTAAAAATTTTTTAAGTTTATTCTCTGCCATATACCATAAACCAAAGTAATCAGGAAAAACTTAAAAAAAACTAAAAGTTCTCAAATCTATTTTTTTAAAAAGATCAAAAATCGATTTGCGAACTTTCAGAAAAACATAAGCTATACAGCCCCTAAAATAGAGACTTTGTAAAAAATCTTTACCAAAAAGTACGCAAAAGCCCATTTTCGATTAAAGTTGTAAAAAACTTGAGAGAAAAAAAAGCCACCATCATCCCTAAAATAGGCACTTAGCTATATTTTCACTACACTTACGCTATACTACAGATACTACATTTGCGAAAAAACAACGCAACGCTCCTTAACATCGCTGCTGTTACGTTAAATAACAAAAAGAGAAAACAGTGAAACTATGATACAATCACCCCATCCACAGCACCCGCTGTGGAGGTAAGTTAAAGACAATAGTTGCCTTAAATGTTGTTGTTTTCATTTTATCTCCCATCCACAGCACCCGCTGTGGAGGTAAGTTAAAGACGCTGCTGCCCATATGGCAAGCTTGTATATATTCATCCATCCACAGCACCCGCTGTGGAGGTAAGTTAAAGACATTTTAGAATTGATCATTTTTTCCGCTTTTTCAGTGTCCATCCACAGCACCCGCTGTGGAGGTAAGTTAAAGACTTTCTAATGATTATTGCCATCTTAAAACTCCTTTTTTCCATCCACAGCACCCGCTGTGGAGGTAAGTTAAAGACCGTTGTTGTTGCCGTTGTTGCTCCATCCACAGCACCCGCTGTGGAGGTAAGTTAAAGACCGAAGAGTCCGCCCCAGTCTTCTTCTAATGTTAATGCCATCCACAGCACGTGGTGGTTGTTGTTATCAGGTTCGCTTTTATTTTTTTCCAGTCTTCTTCTAATGTTAATGCCATCCACAGCACCCGCTGTGGAGGTAAGTTAAAGACAGTGATATGAGAGTCGGCGACCATTCTGATGGACATTCCATCCACAGCACCCGCTGTGGAGGTAAGTTAAAGACTTATCATGACATGAGACTATCTCTAGAAAATTCCATCCACAGCACCCGCTGTGGAGGTAAGTTAAAGACCTACCTCTCCAAGAGCGATAGTTATTAAATTAATTTTCCATCCACAGCACCCGCTGTGGAGGTAAGTTAAAGACGTTAATTTGACATAACATAGATTCTCCTTTTTAAAATTTCCATCCACAGCACCCGCTGTGGAGGTAAGTTAAAGACCTGCTACATATGCGAAAATGTCCATTGTAATCTCCTCCATCCACAGCACCCGCTGTGGAGGTAAGTTAAAGACTACTCCGATAGTGTTGGTTTCTTTTAATCATTTATAATCCTTTAAATCCCGCTGTGGAGGTAAGTTAAAGACTACTCCGATAGTTGCCTTGAAGCTTTTTGTTTTCCCATCCACAGCACCCGCTGTGGAGGTAAGTTAAAGATGAGAAGCGTTAAGCAAACGACACCTGCGTGTCGTTTGTAGCTTTGGAACCGGAGCGGTTGTAGCGAAGCGGAGCCGTGGAGGCAAAAGAGGTTGGTTTAAAATCGACATTTTTTTATCATCCATCCACAGCACCCGCTGTGGAGGTAAGTTAAAGATGAGAAGCGTTAAGCAAACGACACCTGCGTGTCGTTTGTAGCTTTGGAACCGGAGCGGTCGTAGCGAAGCGGAGCCGTGGAGGCAAAAGAGGTTGGTTTAAAATCGACATTTTTTTTATCATCCATCCACAGCACCCGCTGTGGAGGTAAGTTAAAGACAGAAGAAAAAATTGCTTAATTCGTTTAATTAAGAGATCCATCCACAGCACCCGCTGTGGAGGTAAGTTAAAGACAATTTCTTGTGACATAAATATCCTTTGTTTTAAGATCCATCCACAGCACCCGCTGTGGAGGTAAGTTAAAGATGAGAAGCGTTAAGCAAACGACACCTGCGTGTCGTTTGTAGCTTTGGAACCGGAGCGGTTGTAGCGAAGCGGAGCCGTGGAGGCAAAAG
>Ga0256843_1002225_pt1 | contig 14346 bp, 14 predicted proteins | sample AlvinellametaG_FD_191572 | JGI IMG/M metagenome (GOLD analysis project Ga0256843, IMG submission 191572) | Pompeii worm associated microbial communities from hydrothermal vent at the East Pacific Rise, Pacific Ocean - Alvinella | ecosystem: Host-associated > Annelida > Integument > Unclassified ... | reverse complement strand
TATGAGATATCTAATTCCTGCTTAATCTTTTCATACTGTTAGTATATTATATAATTACTTATTTTACACTTAAAAAGTATGATTAGATTAAGAGTTTTTCACTCTTAATCTTTATCTTCTATTGAAGACACGGAAATGTCTTTTCTTAAAGTGGCTTTCATTTTATCAATGTTCAAACCACCTTTTCCAACAAACTTTCCAGCTTTTGAATCTACTGTTACATAGATCATTTTGTCTTCAACAAAGCAATCGACAACATTACCTGGAGTTTTAATTAATTCATTCCAGATAAATTGTAATACACCACCGATAAGTTCTTCTGGTGTATTGCGTGTTGTCTCTAATGAGATAGAAAACTTATTCTCTTCAATTTTTGAAGCAATCTTAGCAAAAGCTTCTTTTTTTGAAGATAAAAATAAGTCTTTTATCTCTTCTTCATTAAAGCCAATCTCTTTTAGCCATTCAGAGTTTTTATTTAAAAACTCTTTTTTATTAAGTTCTAGCTCAACTTTGTTTCCAGAAAAAATACCATAAAAAGTATCAATTTCTGAAAACTCCTGCTGCATTTCATGAGAAAGACCAGTACCCATTACACGAGTCCCCATTCCAGGACCAACTCTTTTTTCTTTTAATCCTGTAGAAAGACTAAATTCTTTCATTAGTTCACGAATTTTTGACTCTTCCTTTTTACTTTTTGCGTCAAGCATAAGTTGCTCGACTTTATTTGGGTCTTTTAACCACAATAGCCAAAGTTGATCCTCGAACTCTTTTGTTGCGTTTTCCATATGTTTTCCTTATTTTAGTTTTTAGTCTTTATTAAAATCGACTAATTATTATTGTAATAATACAAAATTTTAACTTATATACAACTAAATAGTTTTGAGAGAGATTTTCTCTCTCAAAATGCCCAAGCTTGTTGACCTGTTTTCTCAACAACAATCTCAATCTTAGTATTTTCAGCTTCAATTTCTTTAACTGAAGAATCAATTACATTTAAAAGCTCAGATATTGGTTCAACAGAAATTTTATGATTTTCTGTATTTACGCATGTACAAACTTCTTTATCTGAAAAATCTATACTTGGCACAAGATCAACACAACTTAATGGTTGTACCTGCTTTAAAATTGTTTTAACTCTTTTTGCAGGACGTCTTCTTTTGGAAGATTTTTTAATCACCACTTCTTGAGTTTCAACAATTTCTTCAATCTTATGATCTTCTTCATGAGCTTCTTGTTCTTTTGCAGAAACAATATCTACAATTTCACCATTTTTTAAACGCTCATGACAATCATTTACCATATCTATGTATTTCTGTTCTAATTCAGAATGTTTTCTTTTTAAAACAGAAGATTCCATAGAATTGATTGTTTGTGTGATATTTTTGATTGCTGCAGTTAGTTCAGGATTATAATCATAGATAGCTGCAATAGTATCATTTTCAATCACCTCTCCGTCAACAACAGCTGCTGCACGCATTTTTTGAGCCATACGTTGTAAAGCTTCAGCTTGTTTACCTTCATATGCAAGATAATAAACCCGAACTTCTTTTGTTTGTCCAACTGGTCGCCATGGTCTAACTTTAGCTTGAGATACAGTTTTTAACTCTTTATCTATTTCATAAAAAATAACTGTATGATATTCAACTAAGTCTAAACCTGTAGCAACTCTTTTTTGTGGAACAAAAACAACATTTGCTCTATCAGGAGACCTTAACCATTCCTCAAGATCTTCAGCTTTTAAACTTGAAGGTGTGATTTCAGAATGAATACCTTCTCTGTCAAGAACAAGTTTCAGTCTAGAATAAATTTCAGTTGAGTTATTATAAACTCCATAAACCAAAACTCTTCTTTCTTCAGACAATTCAGATTTACAAATATCAATCAATTCTTTTTCTTTGTTAAACAGAGACTCTTCTGGAAGAGCGTCAAATTCAACCTCTCTTGGTCTAACATAAACTACGTCACCAGTTACTTGATTGATATAACTAAACTCTTCTGTTGTATGCACATATCTCTTCGTTGGGTTATTGATTCTATAACTTAATGAAGAATTAAATTGATACATATTTTCATGTTCATTAACACCCAAGATACGACTTTTCCATTCATTAAAACGAGTCGTTATCTCTTCATTTAATGGAACAATTCTTTGTATCTCTCTAAAATTTGGCATATCAACATTTAAATCTGAAATATCAAACCAAACTGTATATGGTGCTAAAAAAGAAATGATTCTATCAGAAATCTGTGGAAGTTCCTGAATAGATACATTTGGTCTACCCTGTACACCATTTGTAACTTTTACTGTTGTTTCTTCTTTAATTGAACCGAAAAGATTAACAAAAGAAGCAACTTTTTCATATGTAAATCCACCATATTTTTTAAAGTGTTTTGCAAATAATGGATACAAAATATAGAAAATTGACGAAGCATAACCATTACTTAATGTACCAGTCATTACAACTGATTTATAAGAAACATTTACAATCGCTTTATAATATTTTGATTGTAGTGAATCCCTATTGGCAAACTCATGAACTTCGTCAATGATAAAGAAATCAAAAAACTTATCATGTTTGTTTTTTTGCAGTCTTTTCAATTTATCTGGATAGGATTCTTTTCCAGACTCAACTTGATAAGTTTTTGCATTACAATTATGACAAAACCAGGCTTCTGTTTTTTTTCTTCGGCCAGCACGTAAAACATTATTACATTCTGGACATTTTTGACCTGGTCTCATTGGTCTAAACTTATATGTGTTCTTACCAGTATCTTTACTAATAAGAAAATAAGAAATTCTACCTGGAACTCTTGGCATTCTTGCAGCTTCTTCAATTGAAATCTCCCAAGAAACAGTTTTTCTTGGTTTAGAAACAACAGAAAAAACGTCTACAGATCTGCCAAAAAGAGAAATAGCCTCTCTTCTCATTTTCTTCATATGTTTTGATCCTGATACGAACATACCAGTTTTAAAACCTTTGTTTTTTGGCTCATAATTTTTCTTATACAAAAGATAAGCAATACTATTTGCCATTGTTGTTTTACCTGTACCTTGTTTACCAACAATAATACCTACACGCTCTTTTTCTAAGAGCTTCATTATTGGAGCAATTACATACTCCACCTGACCTGGAAATGGCTCTCTTGTAGCACCTTCATTTAATTGAAGATAGGCAAGTTTTTCAATAATATACTGATTTAACTCACCGTCTTTCCCGTCAAGTGTTGGATAATAATATGGCGAAGGCAATGTCTTAACAATATCCTTCGCATTTGTTTTAAAGAATTCTAAGATTCTACTCATATACTCTCCCTTAGTTTTTAATTTAGCTTCTTTAATTTAAAGAAACTTAATTTGTAATAAGAAGAATTAATTTAAATTAACTTATTACAAGTTAGTTTAGATTGTAAAAATATTCTAAACAATTTAAAAAATAAAGGATATATATGTCGTATGATAGATATACAAAAGAAGAATTAAGAGAAAAAATCAATTCAAGTGATTTAGTTTATATGGATAATGAAAATTTCATAATTGCATATGAGGCTGATTTATTGTTAAGTGTTGAAGAACCCTCGAATTTTAGAAAAGCAATTTATAAAATAAAACCAAGAAAAATAGCTATTTTTCTTGAGGATCCAGATTTAAATTATTTTTATAAAAGAGTATTTTCTGAAAAAACGGGAAAACTTTTAAGTAAAAAAGATAATAGGGTTTTCATTGAAAAAATTTTCAAAACAATGAATGAAGCTGTTGATTATTATCAAAAAGCACTTGAGAAAGAGCTCCCAAAAATTGAAAGAAAAATAAAAGAGCTTGAAGAAGCAAAAAAACACTTAACGGATCTTTCTTACATTAATGCATTGACTTAAAAAAGTCTTTGCATTAATAAACATTTTATGTTACTTAACTTAAAAAGTTTAGATCAAGCCCAAAAGGACTTAATCTTTTAACACTTCAATCTCTTTTCTTAGTTTATTAAATAAACCTAATTGAGATTTCCATGTATATGTTGTTTCTGTCTTATTTATACCATTAATATTAACAATATTTCTATCAGCAACACGACTCATTACAGATTTGATCATAATCGTTTCGCCACCAATAACAACTTCTTTTGAAATTTTACCACCAGAACCACTTGCAATCATTGAGGCTGCAATATTTGGCTTAACAGGTGCTAATGGAGCAATATCTGTCATATCAATTGAATTATCAGTATCAATCTTTATGATATTTTCTCCAAAACTTTCTCTTAATTCCTTATACAATACCATAGTTTTCAAGTTCTTAAACTTAAGTGAAATTGTAATTGGTTTTAAAAGAGGACGAATTCTATCAATAAGATCTTTTTCGTCTTCTTGATTTTTTAAGACTTTTTTCAATAAACTTTCTAAGAAATCAGCCTTTTCAGCATTAGACAAAAGCTTCATACTAGGTTCTTTTGCATTGACAACAAGATAATCTGAATCAATATACTCAATTGTATATCTTCTTCCAAGAGCTAAGTAAAAATAAAAATTTGGATCATTTAAAGTGTGATTGATAAATGATCTTGCTTTTTCTATTTTTAATGCTAGTTTCTTTCTTTTTTCTTGTATATCTTTTTTCTCGTCTTTATCTTTTGAAGAAGCGTAAGCAACTTTCAATTCCTCTTCTTTTTTTATGTTTTTCTTAAACTTTTTATAAACGCTTAAGAATTCCTCAGCTGATTCAATGCAAAAAATATTTTTTCTTGCATATTTATTATGAAAGATAATAACTTTACCATTTTTTGCTATCTTTAAGAATGTGCCAAGATTATGTACTGACCATTCATGTAAATACATAACAATCATAGTAGCATTATCACCTTCAATATAATCAATCTGCTGTTTATATCTATCAAAAAATGAAGATTTCGTCATTGACTTTAAAAAGCTTGCTTCTCTGCTAACTATGACATGCTGTTCACAAGACTCACAAGAAACAAGACTAAAGTCTTCAGCTTCTTCACTTAATTCTCTAACAACAGATTTTGTCTGCTTTAACTCCGGTGTATTAACACCTTTATAATCTTCAACGATTACAATGTTTGTTAAATTCATACTTGTCCTTTCTTTTTAATTAAAATCACGCAAAATATATTGCGTGTGTTTAGCGTCTGAATAAACTCCTCTACCTCCAGGCATAGAAGCTAATGTTACCTTTTCACTATTTGGTACTTTTGAAAAGCCTCTAACATTGATATCAGTAAATCCTGCTCCAAAAGTTATTCGCTTAAACCCAAAAATGTCTTTTCTTTTTTCAAGTTCGTCAGCAAACTCTTGATAGCAATCAATAATACTATCTCTCAACTCACCACCAAGAACTTCAATATTGTCTAATACAAAGTTACCTGAATCTTGGTGATACCAGAAAAATGATTGTGCGATAGTTTTACCTTTTTTCATTACTCTAAATATTCCAGAATAACGAACGTGGTTTGCTGCATACTTAACACATGTTCCACCAAGACTATGTAGGTGTTGACAACAATTTGTCTCTAACCCAACAAACCATGCACGTACATTTCTCATATCTATACATTCCCAAGAATATTCTTTATTCAAAGTTCCCTTCACTGTTGGATAAGCATTTGGCTCGTCTTTTTGAGAAGAAATACTTTTTAAATACTCTTTTTGATAAACAGCAAATTGACTTTCATTCAAACCAAGTTCTTTTGCAACCATAGCAATCATTTCACAACCAGCTTCAACTGTTGTAAATTCACGACTATCTATAAATTTTTTAATTGCTGCCAAAGACTTAGTATTTTCATGAAAATCATTCAAAAACTCTTTATCTGTAAGTAAAGATATAAAAGAAAACATTTGCATGGCATTCTCCATTTCTTTTACTCTTGCAAAAAATCTATTAATATCAAATCTAATATTATTTTTAGCTTTCTCAACAGCAAGATCTTTCAATGGAAAAAAGTCAAAATTAGATTCAAACTCTTTACTTTTTTCATAAATATTAATTATTTTATCTGAAAACACTTCGTATCCCCAAATAATGTTTTTTTGATCATTAAGAGATAAAGCTTCAAAGCCTTCCTTTCCACCGAAATACTTTAAAAGATTTTGCCATGACTTCATATTGAGATTTTTTGGATCTATCATATAAAGCAATGATTCAATTTTTGGAACTCTACCAAAAGCGTCTTCAAATTGTTTTATCGCATAAGAATAAACTATCTCTTTTTGAATAATTTCAAGACTTCTATCTGAATTTACGTCAATATAGATAGCATTATTATATGCAAACTGATTATCAGAAACAATTTTTAATTTCTTCATTTCAGGTATTAGCTTTTCAGCAATCAGATTCAGAATCTCTTCTGGTACCGGTATAGGAGATAAATTAATCAATTTTTCTTTAATTGATTTAATTAAGATATCTTGATCAATATCTCCTTCAAATAACACCATATTTCTTAACATATCCATATTTGCATATGTAACATAATGTGCATTTTGGATAATTCCAACTGGCACAGAATTTAGCTGTTGAAATTTATCACCATTAATTCTGAAAATGTCTAAGACTGATTCCTTATATGGTGTAATTTCTCTTATGTTATACTTCTTGTTTTTTTTGAAAATATCAGAAATATCTGAAGCATTTGCCTTTGTTTTCATGACTGTTATTAAGCAAGGCTCTTTTTCAATATTAACCTCACCACCTTTATTGTCATAAATCATTGCAATTACAGGCAAGTCTATCTTGCTTTCTCTGATATAGTACATGTTTTTTTGCATATACTCTCCTTTTTAAATATGATTTTCTATAACTTATAAAGTTAAAGAATATTATGTAATATATACAAAATATAAGTTTATATTCATAATATTATTCAAAGCTTTTTCTATTACAAATTAGAAAAATATCAGGAGGTTTTAAAATGAAATATTTGTATGAATTATTAACTGACGAAGATTTTAAAAAAATTGTAGAAATAGAAGGTTTGAAAAATTTAAATGCTGGACAAAAATATTTTTTAAGAAGTAAGTTTTTTAACTTCAATAAATTAAAAAATATATTAACTAAAAAATCTCTTAATTCTTTAGTTAATTATTTTAAGAAAGAAAGAGAGGTTATGTTTTATGCATAACCTCTAAATTGTTTACATTAATGCATTTTTAATCTTCATTACAAGATCTTCTTTAGATATGACACCAGTAAGAAATTCAAGAACTTCATACTCAGAATCATTTTTCTTTCTAGCAATAATGATTGTAGGTACAGCTCTAATACTAAATTTTTGAGCTAACTCTTGATTATTATCAACATTAATGTCGAAAAAATCAACATTATCTGCTTTCAACTCTTCTTCAACAGATTCAATTACAGGCTCCATAACTCTACAAGGTCCACACCATGGTGCACCAAATTTAATAACCGAAATATTAGCATTTAAATCTAATTCATTATTTTCAACTTTTTTCATTTTTTATTCTCCAATTTTAATTTAACCAAAAGGTTGAATTAATTATATTAATTTTTTCTTAAAAAGAAGTTAAACTAACCTTAAAAGGTTAGTCTATTTTATCAGATAAATATTTATCTTCTAGTTTTCTTAAAAACTTTTTATATTTATCTGAATTCATTGGTTTATTTAAATCAATATCAAAAGCTCTTTTAAATGATTTTTTTGTAAAATCAATTAAATCTTGTCTTTCTTCAATTGTTAAATAATTTAAATATCCAGAGCCTATTAATGCATTTAATTTCATATTTTCAGCATTTGCAGATAAAACATAAGATATCTCACCTTCAGCTGCAATAAAATAAGCATTATATTCCATTGAACACCTTGGCTGAAAAGCTTTTGCTAATTGTGTTGAGGTTACATAATCAAGATCTTTTGAATTTAAAATCTCAAGAAAAACAGATTTTAAAAAAGCTTTTTTGATTATTTTTTTTGTTACTGACCTTGAAATAGATATAAGTTCTTCTTCTGTATGATTATCAGTAACAGCTTTAATAAGTATAGATCTAATCTCCTTAAATCTTTTGTATCCTCTATCTACATTATCTGCAGTATACTCAAAAACCCCTTCATTACTTAACTCTTCTAGAATTTCATTTGCTTTTTTTGGATCAACTAATACACCATAAGCATAAAATGTATATTCTGGTTTATTGAAATATACAGCATTCTCTAAAGCATAGCTATATCTTGTTCTAGTTAAAGCTCTAAACACTAATTTTGTTGATTTCATAATACGTCCTTGAATTTTAAAATTTGCTATTCAAACTAAATAACATATTTTGTATTATGAGTTTTTTTCATAAATCTCCTGCATATCAAGTAACCAATCTTCAATCAAATAGTCTTTTAAATTGTGTTTTTGTATGAAGTCCTCAAATTCTTTAAATTCTTCTGTTTTTTCTGGGTGTGTAGAATATTCAATAAATTTTGTAAACATTCTTATAATATAACTCAATTCTTTTTTGTATGAGAGATCTTTCTCGTTTTCATTCACCACATTAACACTATTAACATTATCTTCTTTTAATTCACTATCCAAAGACTCTTGTAAAATCTTCACATAAGATAATAATTTATCTGGAATATCAGAATGACCAATATAAAAATGATTACTAGCTGTTGACGCCCATGACCATTTATCTGTAAGTTTTTGATTTAATGCAAACTCCTCTTTAATAATCTTAGAATCAACAATAACACCATTATCTTCTTTTAAACATAAACAGCTAACAATCTTTTTATCTTTTTCTTTTCTCATATCATACAAATAATAAATCATATTCTCTCCTAAATAATTTATTAAACTATAACAAAACTTTCTTTAAGAATAGATTAATATCTATTACATAATAATCTTATTATTTTTAATAAGATAATTTAAAAAATAAGGAGAACTATTATGGTTCTAAAAAAAGAAGATATAAAAACATTTCTTGAAAATGAAGTTACTGCTAAATTAGCTTTATCTTTAATCAAGAATAAGTTCAATGTTGAATTACCTAATAATGGTATTTTAGCTGGTCAAGCATTAGCTTCTGCTATTATGGAGTTATTAGATATTGGTATTTCACCTATCTATAATGATATAGATATTTTTTATCTTATCAATGATTATACTTTAGATAAAAAAAGAAGTATTAAAGAAATCATAAAAGAAAGATCTAATAAAACAGTTAGATTCTCAGAGGTAGTAACTGAGTATGATCATTACAATCATAAAAATTACTACTATGATAAATATTCATATAAAGTTGAGGTGAGTTTAAAGTCGGGGCCATTAAATAAAACTTACATTAGCTATCATGGATTTGTTGGTGATATTAAGAACCTATCTAGTTTAATTATAAATAATTTTGACATTAACTCAACTCAAGTAGCTATTAGTTTATATAATGGTAATCTTGAATATACAGAAGAGTTTGTTGAATTTTTATACACTAAACAATTAAAGGTTGTTAGATATAACACACCAATTCATTCATATATTAGATTGGCGAAAAAACACGCTGAGCTAAAAGGTACATATGTAAATATTGAAGAAGAAAAAATGTTGGCCATGGTATATATATCAACGATTAAAAACCTTCAAGAATCAAAAAGAGTTCTTGAAGGTTTTAAGCTTATGGGTGTTGATCATGATATAAATGAGGTATTAAATTTTTCAAATATTATCTCTTCAGATATAACAGAAAAACCAATTTTATTTGGATCAATTCATAGAGAAGAAGTAAAAAAATATATATCAAAAGATCTCAGATCACTATATGATTGTATTACACATAGTAGAGATAAATCACTATATGACCATATCATGAATGATAGAGAAAAGTATGATTCATATAAGCCAACTGAATTTTATTCAGAGGATATGTTGATTTTAGAAGGAAAGGATCTCACAGATTACAATGTAAAAAAATCTAGTAAGATTTTATTAACTGACACTATAGATTATTCTAAAAGTGCAGGAGAATTAACAACACTTGCTACAAGTGATCCTGATAAATATTTTCAACAGTATTTAGAGAACATATCTTCATTTGGAGTTAAATCTTCAAAAGAGTTCAAGTTTATGCTGAAGAAAATTGAGCATTTATTTTTCAATTTAAATAAAGAGTCAACATATAAAGCACTACAAGGTGGTGCTGAGCAAATTAAAAAGTATGATAGATCTTTTGTTTTTACAGGTAATGGAGAAACTGATATCATTAATGTTTTGAGTTATCAAGTTGGTAAACTTGGTGCTATGTATAAATCTTTTCAATCGACTAAAAAGAGCACAAAGAAGATATTTTTCATGAACAATAAACAATATAAAGATTTATATGGTTATGATTTGTGTGAAGAATATTTAAGTGCAACACTATACACAACAGTAAATAAAGTGACATTAAACACAATACAAGAGATAGGTAAATATATCAATCTAATAAAAGATCACAATATTCATTTGTTTAGATCTTTAGATTTAAATGAGGCTGTTACATTTCTTAAAAATTTAAGAAGTCTAAAAAAAGAGTATGGTGAGTATATCATTGGATATCTTGAAAATGATACAAATTTAAGCAAATATATAGTTTTAGACTATTCAAAGTTTAAAGCTTATATTGAAGATAAGCTTCAATTAGAAAGAAAGGCTCTAAAAGAAAATTCTTTATCTTTTAATCTTGAAAATAAATATATTGTACAAGAGTTGATTACCTCTAGAGAGTTAAAAGAAGAAGGTGAATATATGGGACATTGTGTTGGTGGATATTCTCACCTTGTAAGAGAAGGTGGAACATTTATTTTTAGTGTAAAAACTACAGATAAATCACATAGGGCCACAATTGAAATAGTAAAAGAAGACAGTGGAGACAATTATAGACTTGTTCAATATAAGGGAAGATTCAATAAGCACTTTACATTTAAAGAGGCTAAACCTGTATTGATTGAGTTAAATAAATATTTCAAAACAATATTCCCAATGCCAAAATTCTTAACTAGAGAGTTTACAGATATTGAAAAATCTGATTATCATTTCTTTAAAGACGTTCTTGAGGATAATATTGGTCCACAAAGAGTTGGTGTCTACCAGCCACCTGAAATGAATCAAGATTTTCCAGTTATAGATATTGACGACGACGATATTCCTTTTTAGGGATATCGTGTTCTTTTTAAGAACATATTTCAATATGAATATATTACAACATATGATCTTTTAGAGATAGAGATTAAATATTATAAAAAAGGATATATTTATGAGTAGTTATGTGTGTGATTGTATTGACGATCTAATACCGGATCTTTTTAACTTACATGAAGATAGATTATTAGGCTATGGTATGCATGTTTTAGCTTTTGAATACTCGAGAGATAAGGTTTTCATTGTCAGTAAAGAGTATGGTAAAGAAAAATACTTAAAAAATCTAAGATTAAATATTGAAGAAAATATCTTTCCTGATTATTTTTCTTTAGAATTAAAAAAAGAGTTGTTAAATTTAAAGAGTGAATTTTCATATTTTGTTATGGATAAACTTGAAGAGTTTGATCTATATAAAACTGAAAAAGACTCTTATATTATTGACGATTATGCAAGTCCAGTAATATCACAAGTATTAAGAGCTATCTCAATGTATAAAAGTGATTCCTGTTTAATACCCAGAGAGTTTGAATCTGTTGAAGAGTTAAAAAAAGAATTACCAGAGATTTTAGAATATTATAAAATCTTATGTAATGAGGAGTTTGATAATTTATCAGAGAAACAAAGAGAATTAGATACAATGATTTTAAAACAAGCATTGTATAATTATCAAACTTATTCAATGAAGGTTTTAAGAGCTGTAAAGAAGTCATTAAATGCAGTCATTAATTCAAAAATAGAAGGTTCATTTGTTTTAGATCTGCATTCTGATCAGTTTATGTTGCATAATGGTGATATCATATGTATTGATCCAGTTATGTTCAATTATGAGCCTGTATTCATGTGATTTATTTCACATGAATAATTCTTTTAGAATTCATTTAAACTATATAAGTTATAGAGATCTCAAGCATTTTAAGCTTGAGTATCTTCTAGAAGTCTATCAATAGATTCTTCTAGTATATATTGAATTTCAGATTCTGTTGAGTTTAATCTTTTTTCAATATCAACAATAACGTTTTTAAGTTGTTTAGAAGAGATTAATAAAGTTCCTTCTGGGAACAGTCCTTCAAACATTCTCACCTTACTTTTAATTTTAGAAAAAATATCAATATAAACAGAGATTCTTTCACCTTTACTTATATATTTTTCCATATTATCTTCTATATGTGAAAGTAAATAAGAGGTGTATCTTACTTCAGCATTATCCCTTAATACATTTTCACTATTTTTATAAAATTTTCTATAATTATTTGTAGAAGATAGAGCTCTGGTTAAAGGATATCTTTTAACATATTCAATAGAGCCTTTTCCAGCTATGTTTTCTATTACATATCTTGTAAAAGCTTTTTTTATATTTCTAAGGTCTTTTTGAGAGAGACCTTCTGTCTCAATATAGTTTTTGAGTCTTTTTTTAATTTGCTTTTTATGCTTTTTAATAAACTCAGCTCCTATTTCATTAAAATCAGAAAAAAGACTTTCTCCGATAACATTCTTACTATTTCCAGTATAAAAGATTGAATCATATAATTCATTAATCTCTTTTACCTTATCTTTATTTAAGAAATCTTCAGTTGAATATTTCAACATAGATTTTTTAAATTCTCTCACTGCATAATCTTTAATGATTCTTACAGCAACTAAAACAGTACCTTCTTTTAAATTAAAACCAAGTGTTCTTAGCAGATCTTGATTTAAAAAAATTGAATTTTTTATGTGTAGATTTCTTTCCATTTTATTATCCTTTTAAGATTTGTTTTATTTGTGAGTTTTCACAACCTAAAGATTTTTCAATATATTCAAATATCTCAATAAAAGAGTCTAATTCAGCATACATATTTTCATAATGCTCACTATTTTTATTTAAACCATTTTTTAAATGAGTATATATATCTAAATATAATTTCATTCTTTCCTTTTCTGTTACTAAATCAACTAAACTATCATAAGACTCCTTAAGAACATTTTTAAAGAACTTATTTTGTTTTGTTGGTCTTATTTTTTTACAACTAAAATCAATTAAATACATGTATTTAAGACTAATATTTCTAATCATTAAGTTAAAATACATATGAAGATTGTATTTGCTTTCTAAGATAGTTTTGATAACTAAGAATTCAAATACTTCATTGAAATCAATATTTTGTTGTTGATCTACCTTTGTATAATCAGACAAAATGTTTTTGATCTCTATTAAATTATCTTTAATAAAGTCAACACTTATTTCAGAATTATTATTTTCTAAGAGTTCAAAATAATCAAATTTTTCTTCAGCTTCATGAATTGAATCAAAGTCATTATTTTTAAAGAAGTTTTTAAGTGCCCTTTCTCTTATTTTGTGTAAGTTAGGTTTAAATACTTCTTCTTTAAGAATTTTTTCAATATTCTATGTTTATTATTATCTTTAGAGATAATAAGCACTGGATTTTCAAATTTCTTTTTTACTTTTTTAGGTTGAAATTTTTTGTTAAGATCTATAACGGCCGTGTAATAACCAGCAGCTATTAGTGTTCCACAAAACAACTCAATATCACCTTCTAAGAAATCAAAATCTTGATCAATATCTTGATAAAAGATCTCTTTTAATTTAAAAAAGATTTTTTCTTCAGTCATATGTTTATCCTTTTGGTTTATTTTTTTAATCATGTATAAGTACATGAATAATGTTATGTATTGTATATTACAAGATAATTTATTCTGCCATGTAGAATATTTAAATTTTAAGATTAAAGGTTTACTTATGAATGAGTTTACATTTTTAAAAAGAGTCATAAGAGAATTCTATAAAGACTATGAATGTAAAGAAGCGTCTTATATTATGATAGATAAGTATTTTAATGAATCTTGTGTATCAGATTCTCTTAAAGAATCTTTTTATAAAGAGAAGGTTGAGTGTGGAGAGTATATTCCTAAAAGCGTAAGAAAACTTATGAGAAGTACAGATTTTCAAAATTGGTGTCATGAGTTTTTGTATTTTGAGTTACAGAAATTTGAGTCAGAGTTTAGTTCAAAAGAGTTTGAGTTGTTTAGATCTATTGAGGTTGAATTTGATTTTATTGAAGAGTCTATTAAAGCTGATCAGATTAAAACTGGAATCTTTTGGACATATGACTATAAGTATGCTTCACCATATAATGGTCCAGGGCATGGTACAGAGTATATTTTTCATGCGAAAGTTAAAAGATCTTCAATTAATTGGTTCAAGACTTT
>Ga0256843_1002224_pt1 | contig 14348 bp, 13 predicted proteins | sample AlvinellametaG_FD_191572 | JGI IMG/M metagenome (GOLD analysis project Ga0256843, IMG submission 191572) | Pompeii worm associated microbial communities from hydrothermal vent at the East Pacific Rise, Pacific Ocean - Alvinella | ecosystem: Host-associated > Annelida > Integument > Unclassified ... | reverse complement strand
CACACCAACCATAAAAAAAATGGCAAAAAAAAAGGCTAAGACCCGAAAGCCTTAACCTTAATCACTCTGTCCAATCTGGTAATTAATCAGACTTTTTAGAGATATCTTGTTTCCACAAAAGAAGTATATCAAAATATAAATAATATATCAAAAATGAAAATATTTAAAGCATAATTTTAATTAATGGGATACTGTTTTTTCGAATCTCTCATTCTCCACCACGAAGACCTATTTTAGGCACTTTCAAGCACTTTTTTAAAAATCAGAAAATTTCTTACGGTACCCCTTATTTATAAATAGAGATACTTCTATCAAAGTCAGCATTAAAACTATCCAAGTAATTTACATACACATCAAAAACCATCTGAGTATTAGCATGACCTAATAGCTGTGCAAGTTGTACAGGTGTTACAAGATTGTTATAAAGCATATTAGTAGCGTAGGTATGTCTAGCGTTATAAGGTCGTCTATAATCTATTCCAAGCTCTTTAAGAGATGGCTTCCAATGATTTTCAACAAATGTATGAGTGTTTATATAAATCTTTTATATATGGTAATAGTAATTTAATAATGGTATATCTAAGGATTTTTTAAATTTAAGTGATTTTTTGATATTATGGCTACTAGAAGTGATATTACTATTTTTATGCATAATATTTAAAGAGTTTGAGAGTCTATATATGTAAGAAACTCATTATATAGGGTTTGCTTTTTATTAAGAAAAGCTCTATTAGACTTGGTCTTTGAATGTTATTTTTATTTACTTACATTTTTGTCACTTCCTTAAAAACAGAAATAATTCCCTAAATAGGATTCTAGATGACAATGTTATCTTTTATATCAATAGCTATCCCTACAGTAGGAATAATAGTAATAGTCAAATATGTAGAAATACAAATACCAAAACTCTTAAAAAGAAAACGAAAAGAGTGGGAACTAGAAAAAATCAAAGAAGATTATAAAAATAATGTTAAAAATATTGAAACACAAAGAGCAATAAATACAGAAAAGTTAGAGACTGCAAAAAAACTTGAAGCAATGAAAAAAGAAGAAAACAATAACAACAATGTAGATTTATATCCTTTATACAAAAAAAAGAAACAAGGTTTAACATATAAAGAAAAAGTCGAAAAAGGAAAAAAATATGAAGCTCATGTAGCTAATTATTTTAAAGAACAAGGTTATTATGTTTGGGAACATGGAAAAGAAAAAGGAAGAAAAGATAAAAGTATAGACCTATTTGTAAGAAAAGATGATCATGCTTATTTTGTTCAATGTAAAAATTGGGAGAAGTGGAAAATAAGTGATAAAGTAGTTAAAGCAACTAGAATGGATATAAGAGAGTATTTAAAAGAAAATAAAGAATTTTGGAAACTTATCAAAGAAAAAAATGTTAAAATCCTCTATGCTACATCAAAAGAGTGCTTAACACAAGGAGCTTATAGATATATACAAGAAAATAAAGATATTATTGAATATAAAGTTATTCCGATGGATAATAGCCAGAGGGGTAATTAATCCCTTTATTTATAAGCACCCTCACGAGTAGTAATATTTAAAACTAAGATAATTAAGACTTCATTCTCTTTTTTATATATAACTCTATAAGAGCGGAGTTTTAAACGATATATATTTTCACTTTGTGCTTTAAGTTTTTTAATAATACCTTTTTTCATAAGTGAAATTTCATACTCACTATTAAACTGACTTATAAACTCTATGAGAGATTTTTTTATAAAGAGCTGATTAGGTTTATCAATCTTTTTTAAATCTTTCTTTGATGGATTAGTGAAACTAAGTTTATACAAGTTATACGCCTAGTTCTTCAAATACTTCATCTAAAGTAAATCTTTCCCCATCATCTTCACTTAATCTCTTCTCAGCTACTTTTAAATCTAAATAATCAAAATACATATCAAGAGCAGAAGCTATAATATGGCTCTTTTTTTCGTTAAGTTCTTCAGAGTAGCGATTTATATCATTGTTTATAGAGGTTGGTAATGTTATATTTAATCTTACTGTATTCATTGTGTCACTTCCTTTTATATGTATAATTATACACTCTTTTTAACACATAATCAACTTTAAAAGGATACTGTTTTTCAGATTTCTCATTCTCCACAATGAAGACCTATTAAAACTATCTTACAAACTCTAATATTAAGTACAGTTTTTACCTAATCTCACTAACTAACTTTTACTCATTATTTTGTAGTTATAAACTTTAGATATACTTTCTTTTATAATAAGGAAATATAGTATATGAATATGAAAAAAATATTGGGTTTTGGTTTTATCGCTTTAGGTATCTTTTTGGAGATTACTTGGTTAGGTATCTGTTTTGGGAGTGTTATTATAGGGATATTACTTCTTATATTTGCACCAAGAATTCTCTTTTTTCCTTTTAACTTCTTTTTACTTATTGGGTTAAGACTCATCTATGCTGAAGCTTTTAAAGCTTTTGAGAATGCTTCTAAAAATGGTTATTCATATAGATACACGAACTCAAGTTCTAGTTATAGTGGTGGTAACTATCAGGGTCAAGCAACTTCAATTGATAAAATGGCTAGTTATTATGAAGAGTTAGAGTGTTCCCCAAGTGATGATTTTTCAGTTGTGAAGAAAAATTATAGAAGGCTTATGAAAGAGCATCATTATGATTCTCTTGTAAGTAAAGGTCTGCCAAAAGAGATGTTAGAATTTTCACAAGAGAAAACAAAACGCCTTAATGAAGCGTATGCTGCTATAAAAGAGTTAAAAGGCAAATCTTAACTCTTAGCAAAATATGCTATAATTCACTCCATAAAACCTACCTAAAAAGTGACTCATGAAATCATCAGATGTAAGCTCCATTTTAAACAATAAAGATAGACTTTTAACGCAAACCTACTTTGATTTACAACGATATTTTGAAGAGAAATATGGTCATGATACAGTTGTTTTTATGGAAATAGGTACCTTTTATGAGGTTTATGAAGTAAACAACGATGAAGAGCAGGTTGGTAAAGCAAAAGAGATAGCTGAACTTCTAAACATTCAACTCACTAAAAAAAATAAATCCATCATAGAAAACAGCGATAAAAACCCACTCTTAGCTGGAGTCCCAGCAGTCTCATTTGAACGCTATTTAAATCGTCTTATCAGTGAGCAAAAATATACGGTTATTGTTGTCAAACAAAAAGGCAATCCTCCAAAGATAAGCCGTTATATCGCTCAAATAGTCTCACCTGGGACAAATTTTGATCATATTGTGGACAATGATGATAACTATATAGTCTCCATTTTAGTAGATAAATATAAGGGGATGTATAGTGTTGGCTACTCTGCCATAGATGTAACAACAGGGAAGACTTGGCTCTATGAGACACACTCTACAAGTGAAGATCCCTCTTATGCACTTGATGAGATATTTAATCTTTTAAATGTTTATAGAACAAGTGAGATAGTCGTTACCTTTTTAGATGGCATCGATGATCAAAAACATCTGATGCAGTATCTTGAGATACCTGAACACTATCACTACTCAGTTAATAACCAAAGACCAAAAATCGACTTTCAAAACAAACTTTTTAAAGAGGTCTACCAGATACAGTCTCTCCTCTCACCCATAGAGCATTTGGACTTAGAACGTAACCCTATGATAACAGAGTCTTTAGCCATTTTGATTCACTTTGTGATAGAGCATGACTACCACATAGTTCAAAAAATGTCTATGCCTCGCATCATTGATAATCGCCGTTTTATGTATCTTGGAAATAACGCCTTAGAGCAGATGGGTATCATCTCTAAAGATAAAAAAGAGTTTACACTTTTACGTATGATGGATAGAAGTTCCACGGCAATCGGTAGAAGACTCTTAAAAGAGAGACTACTCAATCCTATCATGGAAGAGGATGAACTTAACCGTCGATACAACTTAATAGAGAGAGTATCTTCTCATGTTCGCTATCTTGATGAGATGATGCGAGGGGTCTATGACCTTGAGAGACTCTCCCGTCGACTTAACCTAGGTAGACTCCACCCTTTTGAAATGAACCATGTATATGACTCTATGATGGCAGTTAAAGAGTTGATGCAGTATGTAAAAAAACATAAAATTCAACGCACACCTTTTCATGAGAGTGAACTTGATGAGTTTATAAGAGATATAAACAAAAGTATAGACCTTGATGTCTCTCGCCGTTTTACTAACAATACAGTAGATGAGAACTTTTTGATGCAAGGAGTAGATGAGAGTATTGATACCTTAGTCGAAGAGAATAGGGTCATGCTTATAGCTTTTAGCGACATCATGAAAAAGATAGAGACTCTTCTTGATTCTGTAAAAGCTGGAAGCGCAAATAGAGTGGTAACTTTAGGGCTTTTAGAGAAAGAGGGTTATTATATATCACTCTCAAAAAATCGTTTTTCACTTATAGAGAGTGAGTTTAAAAAAGAGGAATTTTTTCTTAGTTTCAATGTCAAAAAACTGACAAATAGTGTCAAAATTACTTCAACTTTTACAGATGAACTCTCCGATAAGATTATGAAAAACCGTCGTAAAATTGTGAGTCTTGTTAAAGAGAAGTATGTAAAACTGCAACTCATTTATGAGAGACGTTATTCACTACTTTTTGATAGAGTGATAGCGTATGTCTCTGATCTTGATGTTGGAGTGAGTTCTTCTAAAATCGCACAGACTTATAAACACTCTCGACCTATGATAGTGGAGACAAAAGATGATGAAAACTTTATGCAGATAATGCAACTTCGTCATCCTCTTATTGAGACGCAAGAGCGTGGTGGTATCTATGTGCCAAATGATATAGTGATGGGTGAAAGAGATTACATGGACTTACCCCATCCTGAGACTGTAATGCTTGAAGTAGGTGTGCATGATGGACATAGCATTAATGGTGTGCTTTTGTATGGTATCAACTCAAGTGGAAAATCATCACTTATGAAGAGTATAGGTATAGCTACACTTATGGCCCAATCTGGCTTTTTTGTGAGTGCTGCGGTGATGAAGTTTAGTATATTTGACTCACTCTTTACTCGCATCGTCTCTAAAGATAACCTTGCTAAGGGTCTTTCAACTTTTGCAGTTGAGATGTTAGAGATGAAAAACATCTTTAACCGTTGTAGTGTAAAGTCTTTAGTTTTAGGGGATGAGATAAGCCATGGGACAGAGACACTCTCTGGTGTAGCTATTGTTGCATCCGCTATCAAAAAGTTAGCAAAGACTCGATGTCTTTTTCTTTTTGCAACCCATCTGCATCAACTCTCTACAATGCGTGAGATTACTTCACTAGATAATGTAGTCGATTTGCACTTAAGTGTTGAGTATGATGAAAACAGTGATAAACTCCTTTTTAACCGTGTGCTTCAAGCAGGAAGTGGAAGTAGTATTTATGGTTTAGAGTTTGCAAAATCTCTACACATGGATAGTGAATTTTTAGAAGAGGCTAATGCCATTAGAAAACGACTTGCTAATGATTTTGATGAACTTGAACTTCTTGTAAAGAAGAAGAAATCAAAGTATAACAAAGAGCTTTATGTCACTAAGTGTATTATCTGTGGTGCTATGGCTGAGGATGTGCATCATATCTCTCAAAGAAGTCTGGCTGATGATGCAGGATTTATTGGGCATTTTCACAAAGACAATAAACACAATCTCATCCCTTTATGTAAAGAGCATCATAACCAAATACACGATGGAAAACTCCATGTCAATGGTTTTATTATGACAAGTAAGGGGCTTGAGCTTCAAGTCGAAGAGCAGATGAAAAAGGTTGAGGTTACTAAAGTACAAGAGCCTGAGATAAATGAACCTCTTGAAGTTAAAGAGAGTGAAGAAGAGTCGAAAAAGTTTGTACTTGATGATTGGTAGTTTCTAGTTTAGCATTTGGTGAGAGACTTCTCAAACCAAATGTTTAAGTCCACTAAGCGAGTAGCGTTTTAACAAACTCGTTGATACGTTTTCCATCAGCTTTTCCAGCTAACTCTTTTGATGCCATCCCCATTACTTTTCCCATATCTTTCATCGTTGAAGCACCTACTTTTTCGATGATGTTTTTAAGAGCATTTGTAAGTTCATCATCACTAAGCTGAGCTGGTAAATATGGCTTATAAAAGGCAATTTCATCTAGTTCAATTTGCATTAAATCTTCTCGGCCTGCATCTTTATACTGAGTAGCAGAATCATTACGTCTTTTTACTTGTGTTTGAATTATTTTAATAATATCGTCATCACTTAACTCTTTTCTTTCATCAACTTCTATCTGTTTGAACGCTGATGTCAGTAAACGAAGTGCATCTCTTTTTTTTGTATCTTTTGCTTTCATCGCATTTTTTACTTCGGTATTGATTGTTTCTCTTAATGTCATTGTATTGCCTTTTCTTGGAACTAAAATTGCTAGAATTATAACAGAAATAATATACACTATGGAAAATATTGAATGAAAAAAAGAATCCTGACTACTTTCTCACTAATTTTTGCTATACTTACTTTAAGTGGTTGTACTGCAGGACTTACAGAACCTGAAATCAATTTTGAACCGCCGAAATATGTGGAGCAGATGCCCTCACGTGAAGAGAGAAAAGATTTCTCTTCGACGGGAAGCATCTTTGGACAAGGAGAGAATCCTCTCTTCTCTGACCATAAGGCTATGAATGTTAGTGATATTGTAACAGTTGTTATCTCTGAAACTGCCAAAAGTTCCAATGTTGGAGCAAAACAGTTAAGTGAAACAGATACTTCAAACTTAGGTGGGGGTATCTTTTCAAATGTGGGTACAGCAAATGGTTCTGTAAAGGCAGGAGTAAGTAATCTCAATGGATATACAGACATAGGTTTTAATACTAATTCTGTTACAAGTTATCAAGGGCAGGGTACAGCAACAAAAGATGCGAGTTTTACAACAACAGTCTCTGCACGTGTTGTGAAAATTCTAAAAAATGGTAACTACTTTATCTCTGGAAAACGTGAGATACTTATAGATGATCAAAAACAGATTATTCAAATTAGTGGAGTAATTCGCCCTTATGATATTGACCAAAATAATAATATTAACTCTTCACAGATGAGTGATGCAAAGATTCTTTATAAAACAGAAGGGGATGTGGATCGTGCAAATAAACAAGGATGGGGAACAAAGGCAATTCAAGCAATATGGCCTTTTTAGTCTAACTTTTTTACTATTAACTTCTACACTAAGTGCAGAGAGCTTCGCAGATTTTAAAAGAACACAAAATCGTGCTTTTACAAAATACCGTGATGTAAGAGACAGTGAGTTTAATAACTATTTAAAAGCGGAGTGGGAAGAGTACTCGGGTAAAGAGTCCTCTCCAATGTATGAAAAGCAAAAACCAAAAAGTATAACTCCTACAGCTCAAAAAAAGATAAAAAGTCTTGGTCCTCGTATCAATATCAGAATAAAAAAATCATTAGAAAAACCAAAAATAGTACAAAAATTAGTGAAAGAGAGAGCAAAAGATATAGAGCTTCTATTCTTTGGTCAAAAGATTGGTTTTAATGTTGACAACCAGTTTAAAACAGCAAAATTTTATCCACTCAATCAGAGTGGAATCTCTAACTTTTTTGACACTTTAGCTTCAAGTAATTATGAGGATACAATACGAGATATTAGGTATATATCTAAAGAGTTGAACTTGAATGATTGGGGTATCTATCTTCTTGTCAATGAACTTTCAAAAGCGCTATATTATAACCTTGATGATCAAAAACTTTTTAGTTGGTTTATTTTTAATAAATTGGGATATGCTGTTAAAGTTGGTCTCTCTTCAAAACATATCGTATTAATGTATTTTAGTAAAAAAATTATTTATTCTACACCAAATTATGAGTTTGCTGATAAAAAGTTTTATGTTATTAGTAACTATGCAAAAGAGTCAACAGGTAAGATATATACTTATAAGCAGAACTATCCAAAAGCAGATAAAGCATTGGATTTAGCTCTTAACTCTTTACCAAATTTTAAAGAAAATTTACATGAAAAAACTTTATCATTTTCTCAATTAGGAAATAAATATACACTTTCATATAGCTATGATAAGAATCTTATAGATTTTATGGCAACCTATCCTCAAGCAGATTATGAGACCTATTTCAATGCGCCAATGAACCCTGAAACCTATAAAAGTATTGCAAATGATTTAAAAAAGTATGTAGATGGAAAGTCTTCAAGTGTGGCTTTGAATTTTGTACTTAACTTTGTTCAAAAAGCATTTGAGTATGAGGTAGATCAACAGCAGTTTGGTCGTGAAAAAGTAATGTTTGCTGATGAGACACTTTACTATAATAAATCTGATTGTGAAGATAGAGCTATTCTCTTTTCATATCTTGTAAAAGAACTATTTGGTATTAGTGTCATAGGTGTTAAGTATCCAGACCATATGGCAACAGCACTCTATATACCTATGAAAGGGGATAGTGTAAGAGCTGGAAGAAGAAAGTATGTTATAGCTGATCCAACTTATATCAATGCTAATATAGGTCAAAGTATGCCAAGGTATAAGTCAATTATTCCTGAGAGTTTTATAGTAGTGAGAAAGGCAAAATAGTATGTTAAGTATGAGTTGTGATCTTAATGTTAATATAGGTGATTCTTATGCTTTAGAGGCTCTCCTTAAAGAAAAGAATAAACTGAATTATTTTTTACTCAATATTGATAATTTTTCAAATATTAATCAAGCATATGGGTATGAGATAGGGAGTAAGGTTTTGTGTCAGTTCTCTAGATACTTAAGTGTTGTAAAGCCAATACACTCACAACTTTTTAGATTTTTTTCAGATAAATTTGTCATCATAGATGAAAGAGAATTAAGTAAAGCAGAAATAGTAAGAATAGTGGAATCTATTTTATCCTTTTTTTCTCAAACAGATATTGTAATAGATGGAGAGATAGAGTTTAAAATATCCCTTAGTATAGGTATTTCAATAGGTAAGGGGCTTATCAATATTTCTCAAGCAGAAACAGCAATAAAAGAGTTAAGAGAAGGGAGAAGAAATAACTATATGATTTTTAATCCCTATTCTGATTTTGTGCATCAAGAACAGGAAAATATCTACTGGATTACAAAAATAAAAGAGGCTGTTACAAATGAAGATATTGTTGCTTATTTTCAACCTATTATAAATAATGAGACAAAGAGAATTGAAAAGTATGAGTGTTTGGCTCGTTTAAAAGATGATGAAGCCATAGTCTCTCCTTTTTTCTTTATGAATGCTGCAAAAGTAACAGGTAGTCTTCCTTATGTTACAAAGGCTCTTATCTCACAGAGTTTTAAAAAGTTTAGTAACAATAGTTATGAGTTTTCTATTAATATCACAGGTGAAGATTTAATAGCAGACTATTTAGAAGATTTTTTACTCAAAAATGTAAACAAATATAAGATAAATCCCTCTCGTGTTGTCTTAGAACTTCTTGAAGATATTACAAGTTTAGATAAAGGAACAACACTGAGACAATTAACTTCACTAAGAGAAAATGGTTTTAAGATTGCCATAGATGATTTTGGTGCTGAAAATTCTAACTTATCGAGACTTTTAGAGATTCATCCTGACTATCTAAAAATTGATGGAGCTTTTATAAAAAATATTGTTACTGATGAAAAAAGTCAGATTATTGTGGATGCAATAATCACTATTTGTAAAAAAAGTGGTATTAAGATGATAGCTGAGTTTATACATAACAAAGAAGTACAAGAAAAGGTGAAGTCTTTAGGTATAGAGTACTCTCAAGGATTCTATTTTAGTGAACCAAAGCCAGAGTTAATGGCTTTAGATTTACAAGATTATTAGTAGTCAAAAGCTACTTTATAAGTTGGATCATCTTCCTCATAAGTACAGTGTGGTCCAGCTTTTTTAAGGATAGCTTTACAGTCAGGTGAGAGGTGACGAAGAAGAAGATTTTTACCTGCATCTTCATATTTTTTGGTGATGGCATCAACTGCCTCAACTCCACTACTATCCATAACTCTTGCATTTTTAAAGTCAATCACTACCTTTGGTGGATCATTTGGAATGTCAAAGTTGTCAGCAAATGTTGATGCACTACCAAAAAAGAGTGGACCATCTAACTCATAAACCTTTGTCCCATCCTCTTCAACATGAGAGCGAGACCAGATACGGGCATGTTTCCAAGCAAATGCAAGTGCAGAGATGATGACACCAGCAATAACAGCAACTGCTAAATCCTCTACAACAGTGATAACTGTTACCGCAACCATAACAAAAGCATCAGTGCGAGGCATTTTGTTCAGACGAGAGAAACTTGACCACTCAAAAGTTCCTATACTTACCATAAACATGATGCCCACTAAAACAGCAACAGGAATGGCATTTAAAACACTACTCATAGAGACAACTAGGATGATAAGTCCAACAGCAGCAGTAAATGATGAGAGCCGTCCAATACCACCTGACGTGTAGTTGATGATACTTTGACCAATCATCGCACATCCAGCCATACCACCAAAGAAACCACAAGTAATATTTCCTGTTCCTTGTGCTATACACTCTTTGTTAGCAGAACCACGAGTATTGCTAAGTTCATCTAAAACAGAGAGTGTAAGAAGTGACTCAATGATACCAACAAGTGCAACGATAACAGCGTAAGGAAGTACTAAAAGAATTGCATCAAGATTAAAAAGGTATTGTGGTACTACAAAAGAAGGAAATTGACCTGCATACTTACTCATATCATCAAGACCACTCAGTAAAAGAGTATCTGTATGTGTAAAGTAAACACCTAAAGTTATAACAATAATAGCCACAAGACCGGCAGGAACAGCTTTTGTAAACTTGGGTAAGATATACATGATAGCCATAGTAAGTGCCACTAAAACATACATCATATAGTTTTGCCCTTCAAAAAACTTAAATTGAGCTGTACCAATAACAATAGCAAGACCATTTACAAATCCATGAATAGCAGGAGTAGGTACTAAACGAATGAATTTTCCAAGTCTGAGCATACCAATACCTATCTGGATCAGACCGGCAATAATGGTTGTAAGAAGGATATAGTGTAGGACTCCCATAGCAAGGGCATCACCTGTGAGTCCTTGGGCTGATAAAAGTGTATTTACTTCCATCGTTAGCCCCACTAGCACGATAGCAACAGCACCTGTAGCACCACTAATCATACCAGGTTTACCACCTATAAGTGAAGTAATAAGCCCCAAGATAAATGCGGTATAAAGACCAACAATAGGACTGACACCAGCGATAAAACTAAATGCTATCGCTTCTGGAACAAGTGCAACTGCAACAACTAAACCAGATAAAATATCGTTCTTGATATTTGCTGCTGTGTATTCTTTTAAATTAAACAAATTTTAAGCCTTCGGATGGTTTTTAAATTTGCGAATTATATCTAAAGTGTTATGATAAACAGCTTTTATATTCCTTTACTTAAAACAATTATCCCTAAAGTACCTCTTTGTGTTTCTACCGTAGCTACTGATTTTTTCTCTTGAGAATGCATTATGGAGAAAAGGTTTTCTAGGTGTTGTGGTATGGGAGGTGAAATCTCTACCTCTTTTATATCTTTATCCAAGTATTGTAGTGATAAGCCTACTATAGTATTGATAGTTTCATCAGCTACATCTTGAAGTACTTCCCCTTTTTCAAACTCTTCATACCCTTCTGGTAATAAGTACTCAGTAAATGCTTCTAGAATATTTTCACAAAAGATCATTATAATAGTTCCATTAAATCCATTACTAAGATTAATTTGAGAAAGATATAGGTTTGTATCAGAAATTTCAAGATTATGATTTGAACTTACAATTGAACCTATCGCTCTTTTTATAAAGAGTTCTGATTGGGTAATAAGTGTTGTTATAATATTTTCACAATGGGTCGTTTGTGAATGATTATAAAAAAGATTTACATTTTTATTATCAAAAAGTGGTATATAAAAAGTAAAACTAACCCCTTGATTTTTTTTATTTTCTATAAAAACTTTTCCACCTAATTTATCAAGTTCATTTTTTAATGAACTTAGTCCAATCCCAATTCCTGAAATAGAAGTAACACTCTGTTTCGTAGAGAGTCTATCTTTAAAAATGAGATAACAAATTTCCTCTTCACTCATTTTTGAGAGTTGACTCTGTGTAATAAGAGCTTTCTCTAAAGCAATTTGAGTAACTTTTTTGGTATCAATGCCCTCTCCATCATCACTAATTTTTAATACTAATATAGTTGTATTTATACTAAAATTACAAGTGATTGTACCTACACTATCTATACCATGATCAATAGCATTGTTAAAAAGATGAACAAGTTGTTTCATAAAAGGTTTAAGGCGAGGTGATATTTTTAAGGAGCTATCTCCAGTAATTTTTAGGGGAGTTATCTCTTTACCTAGTTTTTTTGAAATTTGTTCAACATAGATTATGTATGGATTTAAGAGACTCATTATAGGAATATTTTTTAGTTTATGAATATCACTAAGAATTGTATTTAAAGCTATTTGCTGTTCTAAGTTAAATTTATAAACAAAAGATTTTAAACTAAATTCTATATCATCAATATCATTAACCTCTACACTTATAGAGTTTGTAGAACTTAAGAATTCTTTACCTAGTGCCAAATCTATCACAGCAATATCTTTATTAAAAATCTCTTGTAGATTTGCATCAAGACAGGTTCTTATAACTTCTTCGTTTGAAGATAAGTTTCTGATTTTTAGTTCAAGTTCATGAATATAGTTAGAAATATAAATCATACCTTTTTGTGAAAAATTTCCTTTAAAAGTATGTAACTCTTTTTTTATATTCTCTATGCTATGTAAAGAGTTGTCTTTTTGGGTATAAAAAGTGTGGACAAGTTTTTCAAAGTCATTTTTTAAATCTATAAAATCATTTTTATTTGATGCAACATTTATGAGTAGTTGTTGCACTTGATTTTGATACTCTAACTTTAATTTGAGTCTATTTGTATAGGTGATATCTTTGATAATAAGCATAAAATAGCCTTTTTTGAGCTGTTTTACTTCTAGTGATACTTCATTATCATTTATAATATGCTCTTTTGGAAGTAGAGATAAAAAGAGTTCAGTCATCTCTGCATCATTTGATGTAACAGAGCGTTTTATACCCTCTTCAAAAAGTTCTTTTTTTTCTCTGTTATTATGAAATAGTAGTTCAGTTATTTTTGTACCCTCAATCTGATCGCTATTTAAAATACGTACACACTCTGATGAAAAACTACTTTGACAGATTAAATCTGCATCAAAAGATAAAAAACCTTCTCCTATATTATTGAGTAAATTATTGACCTGTTCATTGAGCTTGAGTGTTTTTTTTATATTTTGGTACTGTTTATAACCATTTGTCAAAACTAAGTGTAAAAAGGAGGTCGCCATAATAGCACTTAGATAAAAGATATCTTGGTTTACATAAAGAAAAGCAGAGATAAGACCAATCATCTGAATAAGAACAAAGATAAAAAATATATGATAGACACTGACTATGGTGGCAATGGATCCCGCAACGATTGATGCAATAATCATCGCGACTAAGAGAAGATGAATATGATCAGAGTAGAAGAGGGCTTGCCATGGAAGTACAGCATAAAGTAGAGATGTGGCACTTAATAAAAAAAGATGTATATTTATATTTTTCATAATCATTTTTTGAAAGATAATTCTTAGAAAAAAGACACTGATTTGAAGTCCAACCCATATCTTCAAATGGACTAAAGGAATGAAGTTATAAAAAAGATAAAATATTATAACGGGTAGAAGAAGGTTTACTATAACAGCACCAGAAAAATTTGCTTTTATCATGGCATTTATGAGTTTGGGATGATAGGTTGTATTTAATATTTGAAATAGTTTATGCATTAGAATGCCAAGGTAGTAGCTAGGTAGTTGTTTTCTATCTGTTTATTTAACTTTGGAAAAGTTTTTTGAATTGTTTGCTTAATCTTCAATGGAGTAATAGGTTTAAGAATATAACCTTTTGCTCCAAGTGAAATAGCGTCCATCACTAATCTCTCTTCACCATGAGAAGTTATCATAATGACTTTTGCTTGTTCATCCCAATCACGTATGCCTTTAAGTGCATCAATACCATTCATAATTGGCATGGTTATGTCCATGGTAACTAATTCAGGTTGTAAATCTTTATACATATTAATAGCGTCTTCACCATTGTTCGCTACTCCTACAATATTAAGACCCATGTTTTCTAAAGTTCTCGATAGACTTCTCACAATAATTTTGGAGTCTTCAACAATCATTATATTTAACATATATAACCTTTTCTTGTATATTTAAAGAATTATATAGTAAATGTGTGACAACTATGTCATATTGTATAAAAAAAATATAAATTCA
>Ga0256843_1002223_pt1 | contig 14353 bp, 16 predicted proteins | sample AlvinellametaG_FD_191572 | JGI IMG/M metagenome (GOLD analysis project Ga0256843, IMG submission 191572) | Pompeii worm associated microbial communities from hydrothermal vent at the East Pacific Rise, Pacific Ocean - Alvinella | ecosystem: Host-associated > Annelida > Integument > Unclassified ... | reverse complement strand
TAGGGCATACAACTCTTGCCACTGGGGCAGACCCCTCAATTCATGGAGTAGTCGCAAACAGATGGTTTGATAGAGAGAGACAAGAGACCATATACAGTCTTCAAGATAAGAGTCATCATAAACTCTCTTATAGTTCAAAAAACAAGAGCTCTTTTAAACAAAATGGCCGTTCACCAAAAAATATTTTAGTCTCAACATTTAGCGATGAGTTAGCACTCTTTACAAATAAAAAAGCAAAAATATTTGCCGTATCTGTAAAAGACAGAGGGGCTATAACTCTTGCAGGACATGCGGGAAAAGCATTTTGGTTTTCTAAAAAGAGTGGAAAGTTCATAACAAGCTCTTACTATTACAACAACTATCCAGAGTGGGCAAAAAGATATAATAAAAACAGAAAAAACAATCTTTATGATAACAAATCATGGGAACCTTTATTAGATATATCTCAATACATCTATCCTGATGCAAAAGAGGGAGAAGTGAACTACCGTGACTTTGGTACTACTTTCCCACATAAATATGGTTCTGTAAAAGATAAATACTTCAATACTAGATTAGCATTAAGTCCAGTTGGAGATGAGCTTACTCTAGAGTTTACAAAAGTACTCTTTCAAGCAGAAAACCTTGGGAAGGATAGTGTTACAGATTTTCTTGCGATTAGTTTTTCAACAACAGATTATGTGGGACATACTTTTTCACCCTCCAGTGTAGAGGCTGAAGACAATCTTTTACGACTAGATAGAACACTTGCTAATCTTTTTGAGTTTATAGATAAGGAAGTAGGTTTAGAAAATACACTCATCGTTTTAAGTGCTGACCACGGTGCACCAGAATCATCATCAAACTTTCACTCATGTAAAATAGACTCTCAACACCTCAATATTATTGAGTTTCAAGAGTTTGCATCTAAACTCAAACAACTTGATATAGATATGCAACTCATCTCCTCTTTAAATCCTCCATATATTTACCTTAATCACAAATATATTAAAGAAAAAGGTTTCAATCTTGCAAAAATACGAAAAGAGATAGCCTCTAAACTTTTAAAACTTGACGGTGTAGAGGTAGCTATAACTATTGAAGATATGCAAAAAAATTCAAATAGTTTTTTAATCACTTCAGCACTTAAAAATTATCATCCTAGAAACTCTGGAGATATACTTATTGTCAACAAACCACACTACATAATCAACTCTACAAAGAAGAACCTCTCTATTAACCATGGAAGTCCTTGGAGATACGATAGATATGTTCCTATCATATTTGCCGGGTTTCATATAAAAGGACAAAAAGTATATAGGGAGGTAGAACCAACTGCCATAGCTCCAACACTTTCAGCTATTGTTGGAGCTAAAGCACCTAGTGGTTCTGTTGATTATCCACTTGACGAAGTACTTAAAGAAGAATTTTAGACATTATGTTGATTTTTAAGAGCAAAAGTCAGAGATAACATAAAAATAAAGAGCACAAAAAGTGAAGAAATTTTGAGAATGTAATCTGATTCTTTTGCTAAAACTGTATCAAGCTTGTCTTGATGTATCTTTACTTGCTTATCTATGAATTCTCGGTTAAATCCATATATAACTCTCCAGTCAAATTCTTTATAGTATCTAGAAAGATAGTAGATTTTTTCTTTATATAAATGCCATGTTTCATCTTCTTTTAAAAAGTTAAAAGGTTGTTTAAAACTTTCAGAAAGATATAGCTTTGCATCACCTTGGTACAAAGCTATAAAGTCTGTTTTATTTATAGGCATCTTCTCAACTGTATCTAAGAGTTGTGACTTAATTTGATTCTCTACAGTTTTTAATAGTATGCTAGAACCTATATACCATTTATACATATCTAAATCTCTAACATAAATAATCTCTTTGTCACCATCTTTTCTTCTACTTGTAATATAACCTTCCCCATGTCTTCTTACTTTCTGAATTTCCTCATAAACTATAGACCTGTTATCATAGTCCAAATAACTAGTAATATCTTCACTCTCTAAATGTGATCCCAAAAGTATTGCATTAGCATTATAATCTGTAACAAAGATGGTATCATACTCTCCATTATAAACTATTTCAAAAAGGCTATCTTTAACTCTCTCTTTTAAATCATTTTTCTTTTTTTTCTTTCTATATTTTCCTCGTATATCATGAGCTACTCTATATGCCAAATCAACTCTCTCCTTTAACTCCTTTTTCACAACCGATTCAACTGTACTATTTGTTTTATTAAAGAGGGTAAATAGTTGATTTAGTTTCCATTCACTTTGCTCTTTTTGAAACTTCATATAGTCATTTATCTCATTTTCTTTTGCTTTTTTTACATAATTTGTTATTTTTTCCATATATAAAGTCGAAACTAACAAACTTATACCTACTGCTATTAGAGATGGTATGATGACTATAAGGTATGGTGTTACGTTTACTTTTTTCATTTTATTCACTCTCCTCACTTTTTATAGATAACATTTTATTAGGTTTCAGACCAAGTTTTACAATATTTTCTGCTCTTTTTATTATATTACCTCGACCTGAGCTTAAACGGTTCATAGATATATCGTAACTATCTTGTGCTTTTTGAAGATGCTGCCCTACTCTTTTCATCTCATCTACAAAGCCGACAAGTTTTTCATACATTGCCTCTGCTTCATCTGCTATTTTTTTGGCGTGTTCTTCTTGTCTTTGTGTACGCCAAATATGTTCTATGGTTCTGAGTGTCACTAAAAGTGTAGAGGGAGAAACAACTAAAATATTGTTCTCATATGCACTCTTAAAAAACTCTCCATCATGTTCAAGTGCAAGTAAAAATGAACCCTCGATGGGCATAAAAAGAAGTACAAAATCAAGAGTATTGATAGCCTCTAGTTTTTCATACTTTTTCTCACTTAAATCTCTAATATGACCTTTTATACTAGATATATGCTCTTTTAATGCCTTTTCTTTTAAATCTACGTCATCACTACTTATAAATCTTTCATACGCTACTAAAGAGACTTTAGAGTCTATAATAATATCTCGATTTTGAGGCATATGTATCACAACATCTGGTCTATAACTCTTTCCATCACTAGATTTAAGTGTCGCTTGAAGTTCATACTCAACTCCTTCACGAAGCCCTGACTGTTCTAAGATATTTTCCAAAACTATCTCACCCCAATTTCCTTGAGTTTTATTCTCACCTTTAAGTGCCTTTGTCAAATTAATAGCGTCTTGAGAGAGCTGTTCATTCATCTCTTTTAATCTATTTAGCTCGTCCTTAAGTAGAAAATTCTCTTTAGACTGTTTGTTATATTGCTCTTTTGTTTGATTTGAGAAGTTTGTAATTTGTTCACGAAAAGGTTGTAAAAGAAGCTCTAACTGCTCTTTACTTGATTTACTAAACTGTTTCGTTTTATCTTCAAAGATTTGATTTGCTAAAAGTTTAAACTCACGAGAGAGTTCATCTTTAGCATTTTGCAATATACTCATTTTTTGCGATGAGGCTTTTAGTTCATCTAAGTATCTACTATTTAAAACAGCATAATCTAGCTCTTTTTTTTGGTACTCCCTCTCTAAATCTTGGTAAGACTCCCTACTCTCGAATAGACTCTCTTCTAACTCACCTATTTTTAGAAGCAAAAGAGTAGAGTTATTTTTCTCTTTTAAATATAAAAATAGCATCATTAAAAAAAGTATAAAAAAGAGTACACCACTCAGTAAAAAAATATCATATTGCATCTGTTGTCCCATACTATATTTATATAAAATTATTATACACTATTTCACTTATTCTTACTTTTATATGTCATATTGCAAAATTTATTTATCATTTTGTATCATTATAAACTTAAATAATTTAAATTATATATTACTTTAATTATATTATAGGACTATTTAGATATAATTCGCAAAATATTTAAGGGGAAGATGCTGCATAAAGCTAAGAGCACAGTGCAACTTGTATCATCTCCTTATATTAAAGGATAATGATGCAAGAAAATGCACAAACAGAAGAAAAAATAGAAGAAGAGAAGATTGTAACTTTTGAAGAGTTAGGATTAAAACAAGAGTTATTAAAAAGCGTTAAGTTTGCAGGTTTTACTGCTGCTTCACCTATTCAAGTACAAGCCATTCCAGTTGTAATTGCAGGTCGTGATATGGTTGGTCAAGCACATACCGGTACTGGTAAAACAGCAGCCTTTGCACTTCCAGCACTTCATAACATGAAGATGGATGGTTCAGTAGAGATGTTAGTTATCACACCAACTCGTGAACTTGCAACACAGGTAAGTGACGAAATATTTAAATATGGTCGTAACTTAGGTGCTAAAACAGTAACAGTTTATGGTGGTAGTTCATATAAACGTCAACTTGACCTTATTGCTCGTGGTGCATCAGTAGTTGTTGCAACACCAGGTCGTATGCTTGATATCCTTAAAAGAGGTATGATTCCAGATTTTGCTCCAAACTTAGTTGTTCTTGATGAAGCTGATGAAATGTTAGATATGGGATTTTTAGATGATATTAATGAAATATTTTCATACTTGCCGACAAGTCGTCAAACACTTCTTTTCTCAGCAACAATGCCAGCACCTATTAAAACGCTTGCAAGTAGAATTTTACAAAATCCTGAATTTATCTCTATCACTAAGGGTGAAACAACAAACTCAGATATTGAACAACTTTACTATGTAATTGATGAACATGAGAGAGATGACGCAATCATCCGTCTTATGGATGCGGAAGAGACAAATAAATGTGTTGTATTTTGTAGAACAAAATCTGAAGTAGATAGACTCTCGAATGTTTTAAGCAACGCTGGTTATTTAGCAAATGGTCTTCATGGAGATATGGAGCAACGCCAACGTGAGACAGTTATTAAAGGTTTTAAACAAAACTCAGTAAAAGTACTTGTTGCAACGGATGTTGCAGCTCGTGGTATCCATGTAAATAACATTTCTCATGTATTTAACTACCATATTCCATTTGATCCAGAGTCTTATGTTCACCGTATCGGTAGAACTGGTCGTGCTGGTACAAAAGGGAAAGCTATTACACTTTTAACTCCATTAGAGTTTAAAGAGCTTCAAAGAATCAAACAAAAAGTTGGTACTTCAATGAACCATGCCTTTGTTCCTAGTAAAAATGACTTAAGAAGTTCTACTATTGATGCAATGGTAAAAAATATTGAAGATCACAAAATTTACGATGAAGCACATAAAATTCTTGACCGTCTAAAAGAAGACATAGATGAAGAGACTATTATGTACAAACTTATCTCTATGATTCTTGACAAACAAGATATTCAAGGACCAAGCAATATTGGTATTCCTGCTGATAAAATTGATGCTATTTTAGCTCGTGCTGCTCAGCGTGGTGGTGGAAATGGTAGAGGTCGTGGTCGTGGAAGAAATGGTGGCGGTGGTTACCGTGGAAACAGAAGCCGTTCTGGTGGTGGAGGCGGTGGTTACCGTGGAAATCGTGAAGGTGGTGGAAGTGGAAGTAGAAGCCGTTCTGGTGGTAGTGGAAGAAGCAGTGGCGGATACAGAGGAAATAGAGACTAATTCTCCCTCATCCTCCCTTTTCTACCTCTTTCTATTCTATTCTCGGAATTCTCCGAGAATTTCTCACAAATATATAAATCTTTCAAAGAATTCGTTATAATAAACAAAAAAAGGCAAGAGATATGCAAAATATGATTGTTTATGAAGACTTTTCTCTCTATGTAGAAAAACAAGAGTCTGAAATTCCTTGGTTAAAAATATTTACTAAAGAGCCTTATAAAGAGTTAAGTGATGTACCTATTGGTCTTCGTAAGAAACTGTGGAAAACATATGATTTGATAGAGTATGAGATGATTCACTATTATAAGCCCGAAAAAATTAATATGGCTTCATTTGCGAATGTCTTGCCACGTGTTCATATTCATGTAATGGCAAGATTTAAAGAGGATAGTTACTTTCCAGAACCAATGTGGGGGAAAAAGCAGAGAGAAGCAAAACTTAAACTTCCCAATGAAGATGAGTTTTTAAAACGTGTTTTTAATGCTTTAACTACTAAACATAACTAACTACTACTTTAGGTAGTTAGTTTTTTGGAGAGAAGGGAACTAAAGCAGATCCCCAAGTAAGACCACCACCAAAGGCGTCAAGAAGCATGAGCTCACCAGGTTTTAATTCACCTGACTCATAAATATCATTTATCGCCATTGGTATAGAAGCACCTGAAGTATTTCCATATTTTGCAACAGTTAATACTACCTGTTCTTCACGTAGCTTCAGTGCATCACCAACTGCTTTAATAATTCTATAATTAGCCTGGTGAGGAACAAAATGTTTTATATCATTACCAGTAAGTTGATTCTCTGCTAAAATCTCTTTTACATCTTTTGTAAGAGTACGTACAGCAACTTTGAATGTTTCATTCCCTTTCATCTGCATAAAACAGCTATTAGCCTCTTCACCTAAAGAGTCATGAGCAGAACCACTACCACCATTTGGTGTCATAAGAAGGTCAGCATACTCACCATCAGCACCAGTATGTATATCTATGATAGCTTCACTTTTATCTTCTGTAGCAGAGATAATAGCTGCTCCTGCACCATCACCAAAAAGTATACAAGTTCCACGGTCTGTATAGTCAGTAATAGCTGAGAGTTTTTCAGCACCAATAATAAGTACGTTTTTTTTCATTCCAGACTCAATAAAAGCTTTTGCTATAGAGAGTATATAAACAAACCCTGTACATGCAGCACTTATATCAAAAGCAGTGACATTTTTAAGACCAAGTTTTGTGGAGATAATTGTAGCAGTCGAAGGCATACAAAAATAATCAGGTGAAATTGTTGCACAAACAACCATATCTATCTCATTTAGAGATATACCACTTCTTTCTATCGCTTTCTCAGCAGCTTTTACACCTAAGTCTGAAGTAAATTCACTCTCATTAGCAATATGACGCTCTTTTATTCCTGTACGTTTTGTAATCCACTCATCTGAAGTATCTACCATAGTAGACAAGGCTTCATTTGTTAAGATTTTCTCAGGTACATAAGCACCAATAGAGCGAAATGCTGCATAAGCCATTAATTATCCTTTTGCTTGTACTCTTCTAACTTTTCTAAAATATGCTCATTCACACCAGTATCAACGTAGCTAATAGCTTGATAAATAGCATTTTCCATTGCTTTTGCATTACTTTTACCATGACTAACGATTGCGCACCCTTTAATACCAATAAGTGGTGCTCCACCAATTTCAGCATAGTCTATCTCTTTTTTGAGAAGTTTAAAAACCTTTCTCATAAGTAGTGCACCAGTAATAGCAATAGGAGATTTACGAATATAGTCTTTAATAAGTCCAGATATTGTTGATGCAACACCTTCACTCGTTTTTAAAACTAAGTTTCCAATAAAACCATCACATGTAACAACATCACATGAAGCATTAAAGATATCTCCACCCTCAACATTTCCTATAAAACCATTATAGCCTTTAAGAAGTTTATGAGCAGCCTTTGTAACTTCGTTTCCTTTTGATTCTTCTTCACCATTTGCTAAAAGACCAATTCTAGGATTTTTAACACTCATCACATTCTCAGCGTAACATCCACCCATAATAGCAAACTGTACTAAATGTTCAGGCTTTGAGTCAACATTTGCTCCAACATCAAGAACTACAGTTCGTGTTCCAGACTTTGTTGGCATAAAAGTTATAAGTGCAGGACGTGCAATACCTTTGAGACGTCCCAAACGTAGTGTTGCAAGTGTCATAGTAGCACCACTGTGTCCTGCCGAAACAACACCATCAGCTTTGCCATTTTTAACTAAGTCTACTGCTTTGTATATTGTACTATCTTTACGTTTTACCGCATCAGTTGCTGCATCACTCATCGAAATTACATCATCACACTCTACAATAGAAATCTTATCTCTATAACGTTTTGGTAACAGAGGTAAAATTTCTGATTTTTTCCCTACAAGTATAGGTGTGAATTTTCTCTTCTTTAGTGCTTGTATACAACCTTTTACAATTGGCTCAGGACCGAAGTCCCCGCCCATTGCATCAATAGCAATCTTTACCATTATCTATTTATACTCACCAGTAGTTGGGTTGATGTGGTGTGGTAATTTGTATGTTCCATCTTCACATTTAACTGGTTTAGCTAAAGTGATTTTATAGTGTGTTCTACGTTTTGCTGAACGTGAGTGGGATACTCTTCTCTTAGGTACTGCCATATCTATAATTCCTTTTGTTTAAATTTTAGTTTTGTTCTTCTTCAGAACTTTGACAACTTTCACAAGAGTGATAGTCGCTTTTGATGAGTTCTATTTCAGAGTCTAACAACTCTTCAATATTTACATCACCACTAAAAGATTCAACAACATCTAAATCCATGTTATTGTCACTTTCAAAAATACCATCGCTTATGAAAAATTCTACTTCTTCATCAACTGGCATTTTAAATTCTTCTGCACAAGTATCACATGGTTTTACAAGAAAACCTTTTAGTTTTGCTTTTAGCAAAATCAATTTGCCACCATGATACTCTAAATAACCTTTAAAAGTTATTTCATCAGACTTTACTTCAAAATCCAATGGCGTTTTTGTAACACGTCTTAGTACAACTTTCAAAAGTAATACTTAAGAAATTTCTCTTTCTGAAAAGAAAAATGCTATTTCAATAGCTGCATTTTCAACAGAATCACTTCCATGAACTGCATTTGCATCAATATTTTCAGCGAAGTCTGCACGGATTGTACCAGCTTCTGCTTCTTTAGGGTTAGTAGCACCCATTAAATCACGGTTAATTTGCATAGCATTTTCACCCTCTAAAACTGAAACAACAACTGGACCACTGATCATAAAGTCAACTAAGTCGTTGAAAAAAGGACGCTCAGCGTGAACTGCGTAAAATGCTTCTGCATCACCACGAGAAAGTTGCATCTTTCTTGTTGCTGCAATCTTAAGACCATTGCTCTCAAATCTGTCTAAAATCTTGCCTATAACACCTTTTGCAACTGCATCTGGTTTGATTATTGATAGTGTACGTTCCATCAAATCTCCTCTGAAAATATAAAATTAGAGTGGGATTATATCTAAAAAAACATACTTTTAAGTTTAAAAAAGAAATTTATTTGATTTTTAGTAAAATAGAAGATATCTTACTCATAAAATGAAGTACCAAGAGGTACTTCAAAAAAGAAAACTAGTCTACAATATTTTCTCTGTTTGCTCGTTGTTCTTCTGTGATGTCTTCACGGTATGCTGGACTCTCACCAATAGCATCCCAAGTAATACAACCCTCAGTAGGACATGCAGTAGCACATGCAGGCTCGTCATGATGACCAACACACTCTACACATTTGTCTCCATATACGTAGTAAATTTCTTCACCTGTTGGATTATCATCTTCATCTACGATTGCTTCTACTGGACACTCATCTATACATGCACCACAGTTGATACAAGTATCATTAATATATACTGCCATTTAATTCTCCTAAATTTGTTATGCAGTAACTATACAATGAAGATTTTTAAGATTAGCTAAAAGTTGTTTGTTTTGAGGGTAAATTTTGTAAATGTAACACATAAAAGTAGGATTTAAAAGAGGAAGTTACATTAAATATAATGTCAAGAAGAAAGTGGTGAAATTTTCACCACTTTTTTGGAAATACTAAAGTCCTAAGTAGGACTTAATTTCCTCTGCACGATTTGTTTCTTCCCAAGTAAAGCCTGCTTCTTCACGACCAAAGTGACCATAAGCAGCAGTTTTTCTATAAATAGGTTTCAATAAATCAAGTGATTTTATAATTCCAGCAGGAGATAGATCAAAAAGTTCTTTTACACACTCTTCAATTTTATCTTCTGCCACTTTACCTGTACCATGAGTATCTACCATAATAGAAACAGGTTGAACAACACCAATAGCATAAGCCACTTGGATAGTTGCTTTATCACAAGCACCTGAAGCAACAAGATTTTTGGCAACATGACGAGCGGCATAAGCAGCTGAACGATCCACTTTTGTAGGATCTTTTCCACTAAATGCACCACCACCATGAGGACAACTACCACCATAAGTATCTACAATTATCTTACGACCTGTAAGACCTGCATCACCTTGTGGACCACCTATAACAAATTTTCCAGTTGGATTTATGTGAAAGATAGTATTTTCATCCATCATATCTGCTGGAATAACTTCTCTTATAACTTCTTCAATCATATCTTTGTGAATTTGTTCTTGAGAGATACCATCATGATGTTGTGTTGAGATAACAACAGTATCAACAGAAACTGGTTTGTCATCTACATAACGAACACTAATTTGTGCCTTACCATCTGGGCGTAAATAAGGAACGATTCCCTCTTTACGTACAAATGCTAGTCTTTGCGTAAGACGATGTGCTAAGTGTATAGGTAAAGGCATAAGCACATCCGTCTCACGACAAGCATATCCAAACATCAAACCTTGATCACCTGCACCAATCTCGCCATCAGCTTGATCAACACCTTGATTTATATCAGGTGATTGTTCACCGATTCCATTTAGAACTGCTGCTGCTCTATGATCAAAACCATAAGTAGCATCCGTATATCCAATCTCTTGAATAACTTTTCTTGCAATCTCTTGCATAGGGGCATAAGCCGTTGTTTTCAGTTCGCCTGCAATTACACAAAAACCATTTGATACCAAAGTTTCACACGCAACACGTGCCTTTGGATCATGTTCAATAATATAATCCAGAATTGCATCACTAATCTGATCTGCCATCTTATCAGGGTGCCCTTCTGTTACAGACTCAGAAGTAAATATATACTCTTTTGTCATCGATTTTCCTTATTGAGATATAGAGTCTAGCTCCATAAATCATTGGAAGTATAGCAGGAGAAAGTTAAAAGTTTAATCTACTTATAATTTTTTTATTAGTTTGATTTCATTTTAAGGTTTTATCAAAGGTACCTGCAGTGATACTAATTTTTCACTTGAAGGAGAATTTTTCTCATAATATATAAAATTTATCTTTAAAGAATAATACTACTTCAATCTATGTAAGATTTGTTAATTATTTTCAGTTAAAATTTCACTATTAAAAAAATTAAAAGGACATTTATATGTTAGTAACAAACCCAGCTCCGGATTTTACAGCTACTGCAGTTTTAGCAGATGGTTCAATCGTTGAAGATTTCAAATTAAGCGAAAATTATGGTGATAAAGGTACAGTTGTATTCTTTTACCCACTAGACTTCACATTCGTATGTCCATCAGAAATCATTGCTTTCTCTCACAGATATGAAGAATTCCAAAAACGTGGTGTAAATGTTGTTGGTGTATCAGTAGATAGCCAATTTTCTCACTTTGCTTGGAGAGAAACTCCAGTGAATAAAGGTGGTATTGGAAGAATTAACTTTCCTCTTGTGGCAGACCTTACTAAAAATATCGCTCGTGATTACGATGTACTACTTAATGATGCTGTTGCACTTCGTGGTTCATTCCTAATCGACAACAATGGTGTTGTTCGTCATGCAGTTGTAAATGACTTACCACTTGGTCGTAATGTTGATGAGATGTTAAGAATGATTGACGCTCAACAATTTACTGATGAATTTGGTGAAGTTTGTCCTGCTGGTTGGCAAAAAGGTGATGAAGGTATGAAAGCTGACGCTGAAGGCGTTGCTGAGTACTTAGCAAAACACGAAGAAGAGTTATAAGAAATTCTCTTTAGGTTCTGGGACTTCCCAGAACTTCATTACTTAATGAACATCTCTCATTAACTCTTGATGTGCTTGTTGACTTGCACGATTTGCTTGATGGTAACTTCCATTATGATTTTTTGCAGCACATGCGTTAAAACCTACTACTACAAATATCATTATTAAAAATATTTTCATTTTCATCCCTTAAAAATCATAAACTATTCCAGCAAAAATACTATTTCCACGTGGACCTTCAATAGTAGTTGCTTCATACTCTCCAAGAAGTGCCACATGTTCACTCACTTCGTACTCAACTGCACCAGCAAATATAAAACCTGTTGAACTGTTATCAATATTTAAACCATCAATTGTTTCAATTTCATACTCATATCCAACTTTAACAATCAAACCTATTTCATGTGTTAAGTGATATTTATAGTCAACATCTAAAGAGGTTGTAATGTAAGAAGCATCAAACTCTTCACTGTCTCCATTAGAGAGTGTTTCAGTTACTGTGTTTTCCGCATAAGTTGCATCAATCTCAACTGAGAAACCATAAGGAAGCTTATAACCAACATCAACACCTATACCTACACCTGTACTTCCCTCTAAAGTGGAACTACCTTCTTCTATGGAGTCACCTAAGGTACTCATACCTTTTACTGCAATGTAAAAATTATTTTTTTCTGTCTTTTCACCCATATGGCGTTCTTCTTCTGATGCATATACATTCAAAGAGACCAGACTACTTAAAACTAAAACTGCTAATACTTTTTTCATTCTCACTCCATTGTGTAATTTAACCTAAGAGTATTGTATCCCTTTTAGTTTTAAATAATAATTTAATGCACCTACTACTTCTTTGAGACTAAAATACCACCAACTACTATGAGAGCTATACCGAAGAAAGTTAATTCATCAGGAAAAGAGTCACCCAAAAGAAATCCAAATCCAATTGCAAAAGGAATATTTGTATAACTGATTACACCGATAATGCTAAGGTTTGATGCACTGTATGCCTTAGTAAGTAACCATTGAGAGAGTGTTGAAATAATCGCCATAAAACCTATAAGCAACCATATTGTGAGTGATGTGGGAACAATAAACTCTGGAAATAAAAAAGAGATTGACTGAGGTGCATCAACAAAAGGTGCAACTAAAAAGAGTAAAGCTGGGAGTAAAGAACCAACACCCACAAAAGAGAGAACAATGATGCGAGAGTCATAAATATCTTTAATCTTTTTTATTGTTGCATAAGCAGCAGCTGCAAAAAAACCTCCAAGAATCCCAAGAAGATGTTCATAAGATATACTTATTTCAAAAGGTTTTGTTATGAAAATGATACCAAGAAACCCTATAAAAAGTGCTATCACTGTTCTTCTACTCAAATGCTCACCAAGTAAATAGTACGCTAAAACCGCCACAAAAAGAGGAGAAGTTTTGTTAAGAGTAATCGCTTCACCCAAGGGAATTGTTGTAATAGTATAGAAAAAAAGTATCATTGCCATAAAACCAAACAATCCACGAGTAAAAAGAAGATGTATTTTTCCACCTGTAAGTTTTGGAGGTGTATGTTTGAGTGCGTAAAGAATAAGTCCAACACCTATCATGTTTCTAAAAAAGACTATCTCCAAAGCTGACATATCTTCTGAAAGTATCTTTGCCAATGCCCCATTAAGTGCTGAAATCAAAGCACTCCCAAGCATAAACAAAATCCCGTTATCTATTTTTTTAAGCAAAAATTCTCCGCTAATTTTTTGCGAAGTTTAGCATAATTTAAATTTTTTGAATAAACCAGACAAAGGATGCATAAGCGACTATACTTCCTCCTGAATCAACAACCTCAACACCTACTTCTAAAAGAGCTCTCCCTTTTTTCAAAAACTGCTCACTAAACTTCTCTCTTTTTGCATCATCTACCTTTACTAAGGCTCTTATCTTTGTATTGGCTGGTTTCTTATACTTTATGTTTGACTCTCTAAGTATTGGGATGACTTTTCCCCTCAACTCAGGAAATACTTCTTGTAAAAGGAGTCCACTTGCTGTTTCTGCTAAGGTGTATTGTGCTCCTGCATGGAGAGTCTCTAAATGATTACTCAACTCTTTTTTGTAAGGTAAAGAGACTCCCTCTTTACTCTCTTCTATACCAACAAACTTTGCAAAGGGTATATCTGCTGCTCTCATTTTGACTCCTCTTTGAGATATATCTCTATCATCTTAGATTTTGCCATAAAGTTAGTAGCATAGATTAGCAGGTCAAACAGGTCTTTATCTGTATAGCCTAACTTTTTAACCTCCTCTATATCACTTTTACCAAACTCATTTGTCTTAGCCAGTGCTTTAAGTACTTTCTCTTTAAGCAGTTCACTTCTTGCATTAAGTATATACTCTCCTTGACTCAGCATAGTCGTGTTAAAGTTGATGCAGTAACTTCTACACTCCTTTTGTGCGATAGCAAGACGAAGATGTGGCAGAATATTTTTATCTATATTTGGATGTGTGAGCATCTTTTGATTATAGAGCATAAACTCTTTCATCTCCTCTATATCTATGCTTGCAAAGAGTTCAAAGTGAGGTGGAACAAAACCCATACTCTTCTCTATCATCTTGTAAAGGATCTTTAACTCTCCCGTGGCTTGCTCTTTTTTTATAGGTTCTATGATGAACATATTTTCT
>Ga0256843_1002222_pt1 | contig 14354 bp, 15 predicted proteins | sample AlvinellametaG_FD_191572 | JGI IMG/M metagenome (GOLD analysis project Ga0256843, IMG submission 191572) | Pompeii worm associated microbial communities from hydrothermal vent at the East Pacific Rise, Pacific Ocean - Alvinella | ecosystem: Host-associated > Annelida > Integument > Unclassified ... | reverse complement strand
CGCCCTGGGAGAGGGCGATCTGGATATGCCGGCGATGAATCAGCAGGAGGGGACGATGACCACGATGAACAAGCGGGTCGTCCCCACCAATGCGGCTCTGGAGTACGGTGGATACGAGTTGAATGATCTGATGAACGCGTTGGGACTGGGACGACGACTCACCATCGACTGGACAGCAGAGCTGCCGGTGGAGAAGGGCTTCCAGGCGGTGGCTTTTGACGATCTGGAGGAGGGCTTCCTCAATGACGGCAGTGAGATCCGTGGATATGCATTGACGCCGGTGAAGAGTCGGGCCTCGACTGCCAAAGTCAAAGAGGCGGACAGGGGGGCGGTACTGGAAGGTGAGATCGCCTACCGGTGCAACCCTCAGCGGCAGTTCAACGACTTTACCGACAAAGCCCATCAGATTTTCGAAGCCTTCGCCTGCTACGCCTCTCCTGCCCGTGCAGAGGAGTTGGGTGATGAGGTCGAGGTGATCTTCGAAGGGGGCAGTCTGAAACTGCCGGTGGTGGCCGACGATCGGATGGAGGGATCCATCGTGGCGATCCCCGACTTCAAGGCGCAGATGGATGTCTACGGACTCTTCGGCGAGAGCCGCTATGCCAACGTAACTCTCAAAAAGGTGTAAGTCATGGATGGATACATTATAGGGACGATTATCAAAGCCGCTCTGGTTCTGGCGATTATTTCGGCTTTGGCAGGCTTCGGTACCTACATCGAACGAAAGGTTCTGGCCTTTATGCAGCGGCGGCTCGGTCCGATGCATGTCGGCCCCTACGGCCTGTTGCAGCTGGTGGCCGACGGGATCAAACTCTTCACCAAAGAGGATTTTATCCCCAGCGGCGCCAACCGACTGATCTTTATGGTCGCACCGATGATTACGGCAGCGACTGCTTTTATCGCCCTGGCGGCGGTACCGCTGCTTCCGGAGTTTACGATCTTCGGGATGACGGTTCGTCCCATTATTGCCGATCTCAATATCGGTATCCTTTTTGTCCTCGGGATGATGGCGGCCGGACTCTACGGACCGCTGCTCGCGGGTATGGCCCAGCACAACAAGTGGGGACTGCTCGGAGCGGCGCGAACGGCGATTCAGTTTCTCAGTTACGAAGTGGTGACGGGACTCTCTATTCTGGCTCCGATTATGATCGTCGGCTCGCTGTCGCTGATCGACTTCAATAACTATCAGGCGGGCGGCATGGGAGAGTGGCTGATTTGGAAGCAGCCCCTGGCCTTCGTCCTCTTCCTGATTGCCGGTTTCGCCGAGACCAACCGGACGCCTTTTGACCTGATCGAGCATGAGGCCGAAGTGGTCAGCGGCTATGCCACGGAGTACAGCGGAATGCGCTGGGGGATGTTTTTCATCGGGGAGTACGCCAATATGATCACTATCGGCTTCCTGGCGTCTCTGGTCTTTCTGGGCGGGTTCAATGCCTGGGGCTTCCTTCCCGGCGGCATCGCGATCATCCTGAAGGTGAGTTTCTTCTTCTTCCTGATGTTGTGGGTGCGGGCTTCCTGGCCCCATATCCGGCCCGATCAGCTGATGTGGCTCTGCTGGAAAGTGCTGATGCCTCTGGCGGTAATCAATGTGACCCTGACCGGTCTTGTCATGATGTTTTAAGGAGTGGCTATGAGTCTGGATCAATTCAAAGACCGAAATGTCGGAACCCAGAACTATCGGATGTTGGAGCTCGAACCCACTCCCAAGACGGGATGGGAAAAGTTCAAACGTGTCGCGAAACGGAGTGTGAAACTGGAGCTCTTTACCGGGTTGAAAGTCACCTTCCGTGAAATGATCAACGCGCTGTTCCGCGGACAGATGCATACGACCAAGTATCCCTTCGAGAAGCTGCCCATCTCGCCCCGTTACCGGGCGATTCACGAGATGAAGCGTCTTTTGGAGAGTGGGCATTATCGCTGTATCGGCTGCGGTCTGTGTGAAAAAATCTGTATTGCCGACTGTATCCGGATGGATACCCGTTACGACGAGAATCAGCGTAAAGAGGTGAGCGAGTACACGATCAACTTCGGCCGCTGTATCTTCTGCGGCTACTGTGCCGAGGTCTGTCCCGAGCTGGCGATCGTTCACGGGGGACGTTATGAGACCGCCAGTGAGCAGCGGGCAAGCTTCTCTCTCTTCGAGGATATGCTGACCCCCATCGATCAGCTCGCGCAGCAGAAAGAGTATCCCGGATTCGGCGCGGTCTCTCCCGATGCGGATGAGAAGATCAAAAAAACGCCGTTGGCCTATTAAGGAGTGACAATGGAAACTTTTGCCTTTTACCTTTTCGCGATTCTGATCACTTTTCTTTTCGGGGTGACGGTGATGAGTCGCAACATTCTCTATGCCATGACCTCCCTGGCCGCCGGTATGGTATTGATCTCCGGACTCTTCTTCATCCTCGGAGCGGACTTCCTGGGCGTCGTGCAGCTGATCGTCTATGTCGGGGCTGTGATGGCCCTCTACTCGTTCGCCATGATGTTTTTCGATGCGACCGGTACCGTCAGGGAAGCCAACGGCAACCCCTACCTGGTTTTCCTGCTGGGCGGATTGAGCGCCGTCCTTTTGGTCGTGATCTTTGCCGCACCGGTTATCGGACACAATGTTCCTTCGCTTTATCCTGCGGCAGAAGGCGCCAGCAATCCCCAGGCGGTAGGTCTGGTACTTTTCACCAAGTATCTGATTCCCTTCGAAGTGGCGGCTGTAATGCTCCTGGTGGCGATGATCGCCGGGATTATTTTGGCAGGGAAGAAGATGGAACGCAGCCTCTCCAGTACCGATGCTGACGATACCGAGACCAGTGAAAAGGATGAGAAATGATTGGATTGACCCATTACCTTGTCCTCGCGGCGATACTCTTCAGTATCGGACTCGTGGGGGTGATCCGGCGCAAGAATCTGCTGATGCTCTTCTTCGCGACGGAGATTATGCTCAACGCGGCCAATATCGCTTTCGCGGCGACCTCCAGCTACTATCACGATCTGAGCGGGCAGATGTTCGCCTTCTTTATCATCGCGATCGCCGCCAGTGAAGTGGCGGTGGGACTGGGACTGTTGATCCTGCTCTACAAGAAGTACGGTACGCTGGATCTCGATAACTTTACAATGTTGAAAGGGTGATCATGGAAAGCTTGGTCTATATTGCACTCTTTTCGCCGCTACTCGGATCGTTGTTTGCGGCGCTGTATGGTATGAGCCCCAAGCGTCAGATCACCGGTGTGGTGACGTCGCTTCTGCTCTTCGTCTCCTTCCTGGCTTCTGCAACGCTGTTGGTACATGTGATGGATGTGGGACCGGTCCATGTCCGCCTGATGGACTGGATTGTTGCCGGTGACATGAACGTACCTTTCGGTTTCAATGTCGATCAGGTAACGGCGGTGATGATGACCGTCGTGACGCTGGTCTCTACCGTTGTTCATATCTATTCCAACGGATACATGGAGCATGACAAAGGCTTCAACCGTTTCTTCAGCTACCTTTCGGCTTTCGTCTTCTCGATGATGGTCCTGGTCATGAGCGACAACTTCCTGGGGCTCTTTATCGGCTGGGAAGGGGTCGGGGTCTGTTCCTGGCTGCTGATCGGTTTCTGGTATCACAAAGAGGATGTCACCCGGGATGTGAACCCTTCGATCTCCCCCTCCTGGGCGGCCAACGAAGCCTTCATTATGAACCGGATCGCCGACCTGGGGATGCTGATCGGTATCTTCCTGATCTACTGGAACGTCGGGTCGCTTCAGTATGATGACGTTTTTGCCGCTGTACCCCAGTTGGGTCACGGAATGTTGGTTCTGATCGGTATCATGCTCTTCATCGGCGCAATGGGTAAGTCGGCCCAGTTCCCGCTGCATACCTGGCTGGCCGACGCGATGGAGGGTCCCACGCCCGTCTCGGCACTGATCCATGCGGCGACAATGGTCACTGCCGGGGTCTATCTGGTGATTCGGGCCAATCCGCTTTACAGCGAGATTCCCGAAGTGAGCTACTTCATCGCCGTCCTGGGAACCTTCGTGGCGATCTTCGCCGCGTCGATGGCCCTGGTCAACCGGGACCTGAAACGGATCATCGCCTACTCGACGCTCTCCCAGCTGGGATATATGTTCGCCGCGGCGGGTCTGGGCGCGTACTGGGTGGCCCTCTTTCACCTGGCGGCCCACGCTTTTTTCAAAGCGCTCCTCTTCCTCGGCGCCGGTAACGTCATGCACGCGATGCATGATGAACTGGACATTTTCAAGATGGGTGGCCTCAAGAAGGTAATGCGCTGGACCTATCTCTATATGGGAGTCGCTTCATTGGCGCTGGCCGGGATCTGGCCGTTTGCCGGCTTCTTCTCCAAAGATACGATTCTGGAGGCGGCGTTCAATGAACACAGCTACGGGATCTGGTTTATCCTCTGGCTGACCGCCGGATTGACGGCTTTCTACAGCTTCCGACTCGTTTTCCTGACTTTCGAGAGCGACGAACGTTACAAAGAGTACGGCTTCCATCCCCACGAGGTTCAGAAATATGTCCTCTGGGGGATGGCGCCTCTGGGAATCCTGGCAGTGGTCTTCGGCTGGTTCAAAGAGAGCTTTATGGAGTTCGTTACGAGGCTGCTTCCGGCTTATGAGATGAGCGAGCACACCCACCATATGGTTTGGATTCTGACGATCGTTACGCTGGGTATCGCGATCGGTGGTATTCTTCTGGCTTACAAGCTCTATGCCAAGCGCCTAAAACGCAACCCGAAGATCGAGAACAGTCTTCCTTATCGGGTGTTGAGCAACCAGTACTATATTCCGATCTTTTACGAAAAGGCGTTCTCCAAGCCCTATGCGGAGCTTTCGGATATCGCCTGGAAAGAGGTCGATATGCAGGTCGTGGATGCGACAGTCGACGGGATTGCTCACGTGATTGAAGAGAGCGGGGATGAGACGCGGAAGATGCAGACCGGCAATCTGTCGGATTATCTCAAGTGGATGGCGGCCGGAGCGATTCTGCTGGCAATCCTGGCGATTGTTACCGCCATGAAGCATTAAGGAGAGTAGGCAATGGAAAATATTTTGAGTGTATTGATCTTTTTCCCGCTCCTTGCGGCACTGCTGGGTATCGTGGTGAGCAAGGAGACGATCCGGGTCTACGGGATCACCGTGGCGGCGATCGAGTTTCTCCTTTCGCTCTGGCTTTGGTTCGCGTTTGACGGAAGCAACGGAGGCTTCCAGTTTATCGAATACATTCCGCTGGTGAGTGATTTCGGCATCAACTACTACCTGGGTGTCGACGGGATCAGCCTCTTTATCGTGATTATGGCGACTCTGATGACCCTGATCGGAATTATCGGACTGGGAGACGTGAAGGATCTGAAAAATATGATCATCACCCTCCTGCTTCTGGAAGTGGCGATGATCGGCGTCTTTGTCTCTCTGGATGCGATCGTTTTCTATCTCTTCTGGGAGTTCTCTCTGGTTCCGATGCTCTACATCATCGGATACTGGGGAGGAGAGAAGCGTCTCTACGCAGCGGTGAAGTTTTTCCTCTATACCTTTGCCGGCTCGTTGATCATGTTGGTGGGAATGCTCTACGTCGCCTATGTCTATCAGTCGGTTGCCGGTGTCTGGAGTTTCGCTCTGACTGACTGGTATGCGCTGGTCCTGCCGATTTCGGTACAGAAGTGGCTCTTCTGGGCTTTCTTCCTGGGGTTTGCGATCAAGGTTCCGATGTTTCCGTTCCATACCTGGCTGCCCTATGCCCACGGTCAGGCTCCGACGGTCGGCTCGGTGATTCTGGCGGCGGTCCTGCTGAAGATGGGGACCTACGGATTCGTTCGCTTCTCTCTTCCGATGTTTCCTGATGCATCGGTTGCCTACCTCGTTCCGGTGGCAGTGATCGCGATCATTATGATCATTTATACGGCGATGGTGGCCTATGCCCAGGAGGACATGAAACAGGTGGTCGCCTACAGCTCCATCTCCCATATGGGAGTGATCGTGCTGGGTACCTTCGCCATGAACGCCGAAGGAATCGCCGGATCGGTTTTCCTGATGCTGTCGCACGGGATTGTCTCCGGGGCGCTCTTCCTCCTCGTCGGCGTGATTTACGATCGGCGTCATACCAAGCTGATGAACGAGTTCGGCGGTCTGGCCTCGGTCATGCCCAAGTACGCAGTGATCTTTGGCATCATGCTGATGGCCTCGGTGGGATTGCCTCTGACGATCGGTTTCGTCGGGGAGTACCTCTCTCTGGCCGGTTTCTTCAAAGTCTCGCCGATCATGGCACTGCTGGGGGGAACTTCCATCATTTTGGGAGCCGTTTACATGCTTTCTCTCTATAAAAAGAGTTTCTTCGGTCCTGTGACCAAGAAGATCAACGAATCTCTGCCGGACCTGAGCGGACGGGAGCTGGCCGCTCTGGTCCCGCTGGTCGCCATCGTTATCTGGCTCGGAGTCTATCCCAAGCCGGTGCTCGGTCCCATCGACACCAGTGCCAAAGCTCTGGTGAATTTCATGCAGGAGAAGGCCCAGACTCCCGAGGCCAAACAGGTTATACACGTTAGCAAAAGCACCAAGGAGGCCCGATAATGTTGCAGCCTATTTCCGTAAGCCTGGCATCGCTCAACCTGATCACTCTCTCTCCGATGCTGGTGGTCATCGGCGGTGCTTTGCTGATTCTTATTCTCGATCTGCTTAAAAAGGATCTGGACAAATCGATCTATGTCATTCTTTCGATTTTGGTGCTCTTCGTCGATTTCGGAGCGACGCTGAGTCTGAGTCTCAACGAACGGGGATTTTTCGATGTCATGTTGGTTGACGGTGTGGCGATTGTCTCGCAGCTGCTGATCCTGCTGGCATCGATGCTCTTTATCCCGCTGGCTCTGACCAACAAGCGTTTTCATGAGTACTCCTATCCCGAGTACTTCGCGCTCTTCCTCTTTATGGTGGGCGGTTTTCAGTTCATGGTGGTGACGGACAACTTGATTCTGATCTTTGTCGGTCTGGAGACGGCCTCTCTGGCACTCTATACCCTGATTGCTATGCATAACACGCGGGGATCCGACGAAGCAGCCATCAAGTATTTCACACTGGGAGCTATGGCGGCCGGTTTCTTCGCCATGGGGGCGGCGGCGATCTACGCGCTTACCGGCGCCGTGGAGCTCTACGATATCGCCAAAGTCTTCCAGGCTCGAATGAATGAACCCGGCTTCACCATCCCGCTCATCGGTGGTGCGCTCCTGATGATGGTGGCCATCGGCTTCAAAGTTTCGCTGATTCCTTTCCATCTTTGGACCCCCGATGTCTATGAAGGCTCCAGCGCGCCCATGGCGGGATATATGTCGATCGTTCCCAAGATCACGATGATGGTGGTCGCCATGCGTCTGCTGGGCCTCTATGTTGATATGGGGGTCGAGGCAGTTCGCTGGATGATTATCATTCTGGCGATTGTGACGATGACGCTGGCCAATATTATGGCCCTGGTGCAGGAGGATGTCAAGCGGATGCTGGCCTACAGTTCCATCTCCCATGCCGGTTTTGTCATGGCGGCATTGGCACTGGATACGACCAAAGCCTACAGCAGTATCTTCCTCTACTACGGCCTCTTCCTCTTTACCAACCTCGGTGCCTTCGCCATGCTCTGGATCACCCGGAACAAGCAGGCACGCTACCATCATCGTTTCCACCACCCGTATCAAAAGTTTGCGGGACTGATTCATATCTCTCCTGTCGGAGCGGTCATTATGGGGATTTTTATGCTCTCATTGACCGGAGTGCCCCCCTTCAGTCTCTTCTGGGGTAAACTCTATATCATCAGTGCTACGGTGGATGCCGGATATATCTGGCTGGCGATCATCATGGCACTCAATAGTGCGATTGCCGCGTACTATTATCTGAAACTGATCGTCTGGATGTTCCTCAAACCGGTCAATCCCGGTGTCGAGGCACTGGAGGTCAACAAGTCCCGCCCCCTGGTTGTGATTGTCAGTATCGCGGTGACGGTCACGACCTTTTCTGTTCTCTTCATTCAGCCGCTGCTGAGCTATATCACCTATATGGTGAGTGTCAGCGGTTACTGATCATCGCTCTTCGCGAGCGAATGAAATATCCGGATCCGTTCTTCAAGATTTCCTTTCCGCCTGTTAGTTTTGTCGAGGACTATTTGCAGAGGATCTTTCACAGTCGTTCAGCCGGTGACGAGATCAGACCTGTCTGCGGAGCAGAGAGACAATTTCTGCTTTGAGTTCTTCTTTTTCTCCACGAGATACTTCAATGAACTGACTGCGGTTGAAGGTCGTCTGGCGTTTGGCAAGCCGGGCGGTATGGGTGATGATCTTCTCCCTCATCTCTTTCCGGCTGTATCGGCCGTCCAGATAAGCCAGTACTTCGACAATCCCGATGGCTTTCATCGCGTTGGGTGCCCGGCCGTAGCGGAATTCAAGTCCGCTCACTTCGTCGATGAGTCCATTGTGCAGCATGGTGTCAGTACGTCGGACAATTCGTTTACGGAGCTGCTCCCGGGCCCGGATGATCTCAAAAATCGGCAGTGGTGTGTCGATAACCGGTACCGGAGGATGACGGCGGAAATAATCGACCGGATCCATACCGGTCTGTAGAAGGATCAACAGAGCCTTTTCGGTCCGGTAGGTGTCGGAGGCGGCAATTCGTTTCGCAAAATCGGGGGCCTCTTGTTCAAGCCGCGCCCGGGCCCGTTTCGGATCTCTGAGCAGGTTGTCGACTTCCCGGCGGACAGCGGGAGAGATCGGAGGGAGCGGGCTGATACCGTTGAGAAGGGTCTTCAGATAGAAGCTGCTGCCACCGACGATGAAGAGGGGACGTCTTTTTCGTATCGCCTCCCGTGCCGCCTCCCGGTAGAGTCGGGCAAAGTGCATGACGTCGAAGGGCTGGTCCGGATCGATAAGGTCGATGCCGTGGTGGGGGATGGTGCCGCGTTCTTCCGGTGTCGGTTTTGCGGAGGCGATATCGATCTCACGATAGAGGGCGAGAGAGTCCAGAGAGAGAATGATCCCGTCAAAGGTTTCGGCGAGCTCCAGGGCCAGAGCGCTCTTGCCTGACGCCGTGGGTCCGATCAGGGCGAGTTGGGAAAGCGGAGAGTTTTGCATGAGGAATCATAACACAACCGTTTTGTCGTCTGATATACGGTTTCGCGAGGGGTGATATGTTATACTACCGCTCATCTGAAAGAGGGAGAGCATAGTGATGAAGGGCCGCAAAAGCGACAACCGGACTCTGGAGTATGACGATCGTGCGATGCGCCTGGGTGTTGAACTCTATCGGCAAAATGAGATTCTGATGGAGTTGCTCTACCATCTGATGAAGACACACAGACTCAATTCATTTTCCGTGATACTTGTCTACTCGCGGACGAAGGGATTTGGGGAATTTCTCCAGAAACATAAACGCCGCACTGATCTGCTCTACAAAATCGAGGCGTGTGAGGGAGTCTATGCCCTCTTTTGTCAGGAGACGCAGGTGGATGGAGGATACTATTTTATCCGGCGCCTGACGGGTCTGATGGATCCAGAAAACATCGAAGAGCTTCGTGTCGGCATCGTCGGAGTAGAGAGTACCCGATACCCTCTCAAAGATCTGATCTTCATCATACTGGATACCTATATCAAGGCGGAGTCTCCGGAGGGAGAAAAGATCGTCTTCCGAACGGTCAAGTAAGGAGCGGCCCGTTGAGACTCCTGGAGAAAGAGAACCGCTACAATCTGGCCAATCTGATCACGTTCGGTAATATTGCGTGTGGGGTTTTGGCACTCTATTTCATCGGAAAGCATGAATTTTTCATCGCGATCATCCTGGCCTGGATCGCCGGAGCTCTGGACATCGCCGACGGCAAGGTGGCCCGCCGGTTCAATCTCTCGACCGAGTTCGGGGTGCAGCTCGACAGCTTCGCCGATTTTCTCTCTTTCGTCATCATGCCCTCCTTTCTGCTCTTCTACGTACTGGAGAAGAGTTCGCTCTTTCAGGAGGCGGTGCTTGGGGCGATCTTTATCTTCTACATCATCAGCGGTCTAAGACGCCTGGTGGAGTTCAACCTCAAGGTTGACGCCGGAAGTGTGGAGAAGTACTTCGAGGGCGTGCCGACACCCCTGGGAGCGATCCTGCAGTGGGTGCTCTATCTCCTCTACAGCTACGGGGTGATCACCAATGCCTGGGTGATCGGGGCACTGGTGCTGCTGATCGCCTGGTCGCTCAATTCGAAGATCAAAATCCCCCATCCGTAAGCGTTCGCTTACGGATGGGGGAGTGAAGAGTGAAGAATTAAGAGTGAAGAGTTTTGGAAAGATCGCTTTGCGATCTGTTTTTTTATTTTTTAAAAATAAGGAATGAAACGTTTGGATTGGCAATCGGTTAGAAAGAAGCTGGCGGACTTTTCCGAGCTGGTAATGTTTCAGCACTCGGTCTTTTCCCTGCCGTTTATCTTCGTGGCGATGGTGGTGGCGGCCCACGGTTGGTTTGGCTGGCGGCTGCTGGTGCTTGGAGCGCTGGCGGCGGTGACGGCCCGCAACTTCGCCATGGGGGTCAACCGCTATCTGGACCGGGATATCGACGCCCTCAACCCCCGGACCCGGAATCGTCCCTCCGTCGACGGCCGGGTGAGCGAAGGGCAGATGCTGGGCTTCATCCTCCTCAACGCCCTGGGATTCGTCATCGTGGCCTGGGCGATCAATGACCTGGCTTTCAAACTCTCGCTCCCGATACTGATCGTTCTGGGGGCCTATACCCTCTTCAAACGCTTCAGCGCCCTGGCCCACATCATCCTGGGCGTGAGTCTGGGGCTGGCGCCCATTGCCGGGGCGGTGGCGGTAAACGCCTCGATCCCCGCGTGGAGTCTCTGGCTGGCGGCGGGGGTGACCTTCTGGGTGGCGGGCTTTGATCTGCTCTACAGCCTGCAGGATATGGCGTTCGATCGGGAGCACGGATTGCATTCGATTCCGTCGAAGCTGGGTCCCGAGCGCACCCTGGCCCTGGCGGCGTCGTTTCATCTGCTGACGGTAGGGTTCTGGGAACTCTTTGTCCGCAGCGCCGGGCTGGGGGGGTGGGCCCAGGCGGCAGTGCTTTTCTCCGCTTTGATGCTGGGGTATGAGCACTATCTGGTGCGCAAGGATTTTACCCAGATCGATCGGGCCTTTTTCACGGTCAACGGCTATCTGGGGTTTGTTTTTTTCGGATTGGTGGTTCTCGATGTTCTTTTTTAGTGGGCAGGACGGCGCGGAGCGCCTACAGTACGCAGGAAGAAGGTATGAACTGAACCCTGTAGGCGCGAAGCGCCGTGCTGTAAGACCGCAGGTCCATCCTGCGTACTCCCCGAAGGTTTCCCGATGAAGCGGCTGCTGGAGCTCAACGGTGTTGATGCGGCCTGGGAGCCGATTCTGCTGCCGGCGCTGGAGGCGCTGGAGAGGGAGTATCGGGAGTGGTTATTGGCCGGAGAGGGGTATATCCCGGTACGGGAGCGGGTGCTGGCGGCCTTTTCGACCCTGAAACCCAAAGAGGTGCGCTATATCCTCTTCGGGCAGGACCCCTATCCCCGGCAGGAGAGCGCCATCGGCTACGCCTTCATCGACGGGCGGGTGAAGGAGATCTTCACCCCCACGGGATTGAGCCGGGAGGTCAACCGGGCCACGAGTCTGCGCAACTTCATCAAAATGGCCCTGGTGGCCGACGGGCTCCTGGACCCTGCCGATACCTCCCAGACGGCGATCGCCGCGATGGAGAAGGAGGGACTGATCTCCACGATGGATGAGCTGCGGAGAAATTTCGAAAAGGCCGGAGTCCTGCTGCTCAATACGGCGTTGGTGTTTGAAAACAGGGAGAAGTCCCGCAGGCATATCCGGGCCTGGAAGGGGTTTGTGGAGCGACTGATGACGGGTATGGGCGCCTACGGAGTGGAGATGATCCTCTTCGGGACCCACGCGGCTGCGGTGAAGAAGCTCGAAGGAGCGGATCGGCTGAAAGCCGTTGAGCTGGAACATCCCTACAACCATACCTTTATCCTCAATCCGAAGGCCCATGCACTTTTCGGGCCGATGCATCTTTTGAAGCGTCAATGATTTAGTTGCTTTTAAGCATAATTCGGATATTATTCTGCTCCTCAAATATGCGCCCGTGGCTCAGCTGGATAGAGCATCGGTTTGCGGTACCGGAGGTCGCAGGTTCGAATCCTGCCGGGCGTACCACCTCTTCATCAATTTTCCAAGAGAATCAAACTTTATTTTTCTCATCACTTTTCAAGACGGATCATAAGATCAGCATTTTACATTAACCTGTCACGATCATCGGCAGTATGGTCTCTTGCGCTTGAGTATCGGTCTATCCGCTGCAAAATCTGTTGCCTTTAACCGAGACGCGATATAATCTATCAATTTTCATGGGAAAGAAGGATCAGGAATGCGTGTTTTGCTCTTGAGTCGTAATCGGGTGGTCCAGGAGCTGGTCAAGCTGGGAAGCGGCGGAGTCGACGGCATCGAACTGGAAATCGCCTCTCTTCCGTCCGAGGTCCTCAGAGACCGTTATGATCTGTTGTTACTCGACGGGCGTTATCTGAGGGAGGAGGGACCGAAGATCTGGGAACATCTGATGGTCGGACAGACGGTCCTGCTTGGGGATCCGCGGGAGCAGGAGCTGGCTGAGCATTTTGACACAGTGCTGACCAAACCGTTTCTTCCCGGCGATATCCGAACGATCCTGGAGGAGCACAGTGTCGCCGAAGCGGAAGCGGATGAGGAGCGCGATACGCTCTCAGAGTTCCTGGAAGAGACGCTGGAACGGGAGGAAGCTGAGAGCGAAGTTCTGGATGCCGAAGAGCTGCGCCGTATTCGCCGTCTGCTCAACGAAGAAGAGCCGGAAACTGATATTTCCGAAGTGTCGACTTCCGGCAGTGCGGGTCTGGATATCGACGAATTTCTGGAGCTTCTGGAAGGGACGAAGATGAAGAAACTTCGCAAACTTCTGCGGGGAGCCAGGATCCACGTGACGATCGAATTTCCGGAGGAGGGGTGATGTCGGGAGCCATACTCATCCTCTCCGGTCCCAGCGGGGCAGGCAAGAGCACCATTATCCAGCGGGCGGAGCCTCATATCGGGGCATTCTACTTTTCGATCTCCACGACGACCCGTGCTCCGCGCGAAGGAGAGCGTCACGGGATCGACTACTATTTTGTCAGTCGGGAGGAGTTCGAGCGGGAGATCGCTGCAGGGGAGTTCCTGGAGTATGCCAATGTCCACGGCAACTACTACGGCACCTCTCTGCGTCCGGTGAGAGAAGCGTTGGCCGAAGGGAAGCTGGTGATTTTCGATATCGATGTCCAGGGGCATCGGCTGGCCCGAGAGAAGATGGGCGATCTGATTACATCGGCCTTTATCACTCCGCCGACGTTGGAGGAGCTGGAGCGCCGGCTGACGGCCCGATCGACCGATGATCCGGAGACGATCCGACGTCGGTTGGAGAATGCCCGCGAAGAGATCGGGGCGTTGGAGGAGTATGACTTTCTGATCGTCAACGACGATCTGGAGCAGGCGACGGAGGAGTTCATCGCCATCGCCCGCGCGGCTCGGCTCAAGCCGGGCCGGGAAGCGGCCCGCCGTTTCCGGGAACGGTGGCTTGCCGAAGCGTAAAGCTTATTAAAAAAGTTGCAGTATAATTACTGCCAAACAACGTATACGCCCGACAGGGCGGGAGAAAGGAAATTATATGGGTATACCGAGCGGATGGGAACTGTTGGTGGTCGTGGGGGTTGTCGTACTCCTCTTTGGAGGAAAGAAAATCCCCGAGTTGGCCAAAGGACTGGGAAAAGGAATCAAAGATTTCAAAAAAGCGATCAACGAGGATGACGAGCCTCAGCAGAGTGCCGCCAAAGAGATCGAAAAGAAGGAGCAGAGCGCTTCTGCCGAAACCGCTTCCGTCAAAGAGACGGAGAAGGCCTGATCACCGCTTCTTCCGAAGCATCTCTCTTCGTACCGCCTTTCGGGGCGGATCCCCCTTTATAAATTCAATGTGACGGAATATCCACAATGCAGATCAAGCAAAAACTTAACCAATTGATAGCTCAGGCGGCGAAATCGGCCGGGATTCCTCTGGAAAATCCCCAGGTCACCGAAGCAGGCAAGCCCGAGTTCGGCGATTACCAGTTCAACGGCGCCATGCCTCTGGCCAAAACTCTCAGGCAGAATCCCCGGCAGATCGCCCAGACGCTGCTGGATCATCTGCCTGAAAACCCGCTGATCGAGCGGGCGGAGATCGCCGGACCCGGTTTCATCAATCTGACGCTTTCCTCCCGCTGGCTTGCCGGAGAGGTGGAAAAAGCATTCGGAGATGAGCGTCTGAACGTCGGGCGGGTCCCGGAGCCCCAAACGGTGGTGG
>Ga0256843_1002221_pt1 | contig 14355 bp, 18 predicted proteins | sample AlvinellametaG_FD_191572 | JGI IMG/M metagenome (GOLD analysis project Ga0256843, IMG submission 191572) | Pompeii worm associated microbial communities from hydrothermal vent at the East Pacific Rise, Pacific Ocean - Alvinella | ecosystem: Host-associated > Annelida > Integument > Unclassified ... | reverse complement strand
TGATTTTTTGATGAAACATCATAGAGAGATGTTTTTGGCCTCTGGTTTTGACTTGAGTGATGTAAAATCATTGCTTGTAGATGGTAAACATAGGGGTGGAACACTTTTTAAGGAGTCTGTATGAAACATAAAATAGTCTATATGGGAACGCCCCACTATGCGAGAGAGATATTAAAGAGTCTTATTGATGCTGAAGATATGGATGTGGTATTGGTATTAACGCAACCAGACAGACCAGTAGGGCGTAAAAAGGTTTTAACCCCACCTCCAGTAAAAGTATTGGCAAAAGAGTATGGTATTGAAGTTTTACAACCCAATCGTCTTTTAGATGAAGGTATCTTTGAATCAATAAAAGAGGCTCAACCAGACTATATTGTTGTGGCAGCTTTTGGGCAGATATTGCCTAAAAATATACTTGATATCGCTCCATGTATCAATCTACATGCTTCACTTCTTCCTCAATATAGAGGGGCCTCTCCTGTACAGCAGTCACTACTCAATGGTGATGAAAAAACAGGTGTAACTTCTATGCTTATGGAAGAGGGTTTAGATACAGGTGATATATTGGAGATAGTAGAGTTTAGTATTCCTAAAGATATGAGACTTCATGCCTTAATGGAACAACTTACCAAAGATGCTTCTACGCTTACCTTAAGTACGGTGCGTAATTTTACAAATATTGTACCCAAAAAGCAAAATGAATCTGAAGCAACACTTTGTAAAAAGATTAAAAAATCAGATGGTGAGGTTGATTTTTTGGATGCGGTGGATATCTACAATAAATATAGAGCTTTTGAAGGCTGGCCAGGTCTTTTTGTATCTAATGGTACGAAGTTAGAGCAATTGTCTTTAGAGGAGAGAACCTCCACACATAGACCTTACGAGATCTTGGCATTGGAAGAGGCGTATGTTACGCTTGGGTGTCAAAAAGGTGCTTTAAGGGTAGGGTTATTACAGCCTCCATCTAAAAAAGCAATGTCAGCAAAAGCATATTGTGTAGGGAGGGGACTGAAAGTTGGAGATAGTATCTTTTAGTCAATTACCCTCAACACAACACTTTTTGCTAGAGGCATTGTCTCATGGTACTTTAGAAACACCTGTTGCTGTGATTACAGAGGAGCAGGTTTCAGGTGTAGGAAGTAGAGACAATCAATGGGAAGGGGGAAAGGGAAATTTTTTTGCCTCTTTTGCCATAGCCATCGAGAAGTTGCCTTCAGATTTGCCTTTAGGGTCAGCATCTATCTACTTCTCTTATATTATGAAACAGACTTTAGTAGATTTTGATGAAGAAGTTTGGTTAAAATGGCCAAATGATTTCTACTACAAGCATGAGAAAGTAGGGGGTACTATTACGCAAAAGGTAGGTGATGTAGTTGTTTGTGGTATGGGTATTAATCTAAAAAAAACATCAAATGCTTACGCCTCTTTAGAGACAACGATAGATCCAAAGGTACTCCTTGAAGCGTATCTAAAATCTTTAGAAAAATTTCCTTCATGGAAGCAGATTTTTAGTGAGTATGAGATAGAATTTGAAAAAAGTAGAGCGTTTTCAGCACATATTGAAAATCAAAAAACAAATCTTTTAGAAGCTATTTTATGTCAAGATGGTTCCTTAATAATCAATCAAAAAAAGGTGTTTAGTTTACGATGAGTGAAATTATAAGTATAGCCAACCAGAAGGGTGGTGTCGGAAAAACAACAACAGCAGTAAACTTAGCCGCATCTTTGGCAGAGAGAGGGAAAAAAGTACTTCTCTTAGATATTGATCCACAATCTAATGCAACAACCAGTTTAGGGTTTAGTCGTGGAGATTATGAGTTCAATATCTATCATGTGCTTATTGGTAGTAAAAAACTCTCTGAAGTGATTTTAAAAACAGAGATTAAACATCTACACCTAGCACCATCAAATATTGGTTTAGTTGGTATTGAAAAGGAGTTCTATAATCCTAAAAAGAAAAATAGAGAGTTGGTTTTAAAAGAGAAGCTTAGAGAGTTAAGTAAAAAATATGATTTTATTATTATTGACTCTCCTCCAGCATTAGGGCCCATCACCATTAATGCGTTGAGTGCGTCAGATTCAGTTATTATCCCTATTCAGTGTGAATTTTTTGCCTTAGAGGGGTTGGCACAACTTCTCAATACGGTGACATTGATTAAGAAAACTATTAATCCTAAGCTCAAGATAAAAGGTTTTCTTCCTACAATGTATTCAGGACAAAATAATCTCTCTAAACAAGTATTGGCCGATTTAAGTCATCACTTTAAAGATAAACTTTTTCATACAAAAAAGAGTAAAGAGTGTATTGTGGTTCCTCGAAATGTGAAAATTGCCGAATCTCCTAGTTTTGGTAAGCCTGTTACCCATTATGCGACACACTCTAAAGGCTCTTTGGCATATAGAGATTTAGCAACGGTTATAGCGAAAGGTTAATGTATGGCACTAGGTAGAGGTTTAGGAGATATTCTTCTTGAGGTAGAAGAGGCCTACGAAAAAGATTTAGATGGCATTGATCAGTTTGAGCTAGAAGCTCATGGCGAGAAAGTAGAAGAGATAGAGGTCTCTTTAATTTCACCCAATCCATTTCAGCCACGTAAACACTTTAATGAAGAGGCACTTCATGAGTTAAGTCAGTCTATTCAAGAGCATGGGTTGTTACAACCTATTGTTGTCTTACCAAAAGAAGAGGGGTATCTTCTTATTGCTGGAGAGCGTCGTCTTCGGGCGCATAAACTTGCCAATAAAGAGACGATTAAAGCGATTATCGCTGATGTAGAGATTGATGAAATACGTTTACGTGAATTGGCACTCATTGAAAATATTCAACGAGAAAACTTAAATGCTATTGAGTTAGCAACCTCTTATGCTGAGTTAATTGAAGTACATAAAATTACCCATGATGAGCTCTCTCATATTGTACATAAAAGTCGTTCTCAAATTACCAATACATTACGTTTGCTCTCCTTAAGTGGCTATGCTCAAGAACAACTTTTAGCTGGTAAAATTTCTCAAGGGCATGCAAAAATCTTAGTTGGTTTGGAAGATACGAAGCAGAAAGTAATGATAGATAGTATTATTGGACAGAAGTTGAGTGTCCGAGATGCTGAAAAGATGGTACATACCTATAAAAAACCTGAAAATAAAAAAAGAGAGACAAAAGAGAAGAACCCCTTAGAGGAGTATGCCTCAACTTTAGAAGCACTTTTACCACTCTCTTTTAAGTTAAAGTCAAAAAGTATTGAGATAAGTTTATCAAATGAGAAAGATATACACACCTTCTTAAACTTATTGAAAAAAGCCTAAAATAAGGTTGACTTTTAACCCATATTTCATCTCCAAAATGCTAGAATAATGCCAAATTACACGAGGAGTTTTAATGCTTGACATACATTTACCATTGATGTTGTTCGTCTTAGCTTTGTTTCTAACCCTTCTTGTTCTTTTAAATAATATGCTATTTCAGCCATTGATTAAGTTCATGGATGATAGGGATCATACCATAGCAGAAGATTTAAAAGCGGCAAAAGGTCTTAGTGGCGACAGTGATGAACTCAATGCTAAAGCAGATGAGAATATTAGCAATGCTAAAAATGAAGCTGCAGCAATCAGACAGAAAGCAATCGATGAAGAGAAAACATTGGCTGCAAGTAAAGTCGAAACAAAACAGGCTGAACTCAATAAAGAGTATGAAAACTTTGTAACGAAGTTAGCCACTGAAAAAGAGAGTCTTAGAGAAGCTCTTCTTTCACAAATGCCTCTTTTCAAAGAGAGCCTAAAAGCTAAGTTTAGCAAACTATAAGGAAGGGATAAAAATGAAAAAGTTAGCATTATTATCTCTACTTGTTGTTCCAGCTATCCTTTTGGCTAGTGGGCATGCAAGTGGAGAAGAGAGTCGTTATTTTGCTCAAACAGGTAGACATAGTGACTATTGGCCAAGAGTAGTAAACTTTACTATCTTCGCTGCACTACTTTACTATTTGGTTGCCAATCCAATTAAAGCTTTTTTTACAGATAGAAAAAAAGCTATTGCTGGACAACTTAATGAGATAGAAGAGAAGTTACAAGCTGCAAAAGATGAGCAAAAAGAGGCACAAAGTCGTTTAGAAGAGAGTACACTTAAAGCAAATCAAATTATTGAAGATGCTAAAAAAGAGGCTCAGTTGTTGGCACAAAAGATTAAAGAATCAAATGAGAATGATTTAATCCTTATGGAGAAACAACTCAACGAAAAAATTGCGCTTGAAGAGAGAAAAGCAGCAAGAGAAGCAATTGATGAAATTTTGAGTGAAAATATTACAACAGAAGATATTATGCTTGATGAATCTAAAGTTGTTGATATTATTTCAAAGAAGGTGGCTTAGTATGGAAGAGTTAATTGCGAAAAGATATGCGACAGCACTTTCGTCTGTAAGTCAAAATATTCAAGATACTTCAGCAGTTCTAAATGCATTAAGTGATGCTATTTGTACACCTGAAGTAAAAGTACTTTTAACATCTCCTATTGTCTCTTCTGAGAAGAAAACAGAGATGGTACTCTCTTCAGTTGAAAAAAATGATGACAAAGTATTGGTAAACTTTATTAAGGTATTGGGAGAAAATAAGAGATTAGATCTTATTCCTGCCATTGCTAAAGTTTTAAATGCAACACTACAAAAAGAGTCAAATGAGTATGAAGGTGTATTGAAAAGTAAAACTACATTGAGTCAAGATGAAGTAGTAAAACTTGAAAAAACACTAGAAAAATATACAGGATCTTCAATTAAACTTACACAAGAAACAACAGAGCTTGATGGCTTACGTGTTTTAGTTGATGATTTAGGCATAGAGGTAAACTTCTCTAAACAGAGAGTTAAAGAACAACTAATTGATTTCATTAAGAAATCATTATAGTTATCTAAAGTAAAGGAGTATCAGTGGCAGTTAAATTGCAAGCAGATGAGATAAGTTCAATCATCAAAGAAAGAATCGAGAACTTTGAGATTGATGTTGACATCAATGAAGTAGGAAAAGTAGTAGGTATCGCAGATGGTATTACAACAGTATATGGTCTTAACAATGTTATGGCTGGAGAAGTTGTAGAGTTTGATAATGGTGCAAAAGGACTTGTTCTTAACCTAGAAGAGGCAAACGTTGGTGTTGTTGTTCTTGGTTCAAGTGCAGGTATTAAAGAGGGTATGAGTGTAAAAAGAGCTGGAGAACTTCTTAAAGTACCAGTAGGTGATGCACTTATGGGTAGAGTTGTAAATTCTCTTGGTGAAGCAGTAGATGGAAAAGGTGCGATTGAAGCAGCTGAGTACAACTTTGTTGAAGAGAAAGCACCTGGAATCATGGCTAGAAAATCTGTTCATGAACCACTTCAAACAGGTATTAAAGCAATTGATGCCCTTGTTCCAGTTGGACGTGGACAAAGAGAGCTTATTATTGGTGATAGACAAACTGGTAAAACAACTTTGGCTATTGATACAATTATTAACCAAAAAGGTCAAGATGTTGTATGTATCTATGTTGCGATTGGTCAAAAACAATCAACTGTAGCAGCAACAGTTAAAAAACTTGAAGAGCATGGTGCAATGGATTACACTATTATTGTAACAGCTGGAGCAGCTGAATCTTCTGCACTTCAATTCCTAGCACCATATGCTGGTGTAACTATGGCTGAGTACTTCAGAGACAATGGTAGACATGCAGTTATCTTCTATGATGACCTTTCTAAACATGCTGTTGCATATAGAGAGATGTCACTTATTCTTAGACGTCCTCCAGGTCGTGAAGCATATCCAGGGGATGTTTTCTATCTTCACTCTAGACTTCTTGAGAGAGCAGCAAAAGTAAATGATGAGTTGGGTGCAGGTTCAATTACAGCATTCCCAATTATTGAAACACAAGCTGGAGATGTTGCGGCATATATTCCAACAAACGTTATTTCAATTACTGATGGACAAATTTTCCTTGAAACAGACCTCTTTAACTCAGGTATCAGACCAGCAATTAACGTTGGACTCTCTGTATCTCGTGTTGGTGGTGCTGCTCAAATTAAAGCAACTAAACAAGTATCTGGTACACTAAGACTTGACCTTGCTTCATTTAGAGAGCTTCAAGCCTTTGCACAGTTTGCTTCAGACCTTGATGACTACACAAGAGGTCAACTAGAGCGTGGGCAAAGAATGGTTGAGGTACTTAAACAAGGACCATATGCTCCAGTAGCTATTGAGAAACAAGTTGTTATTATCTTTGCTGGTGCCAATGGATACCTTGATGATATTCCAGCATCTTCAGTAACAAAATTTGAAGCTGAGCTTATGCCATTTATGGATGCTAAATATGCAAATATCCTTGATGCTATTAGAAATGAGAAGAAAATCTCTGATGATACAGAAGCAGAGTTAAGAAAAGCTATCGAAGATTTTAAAGCTTCATTTGCAGCGTAAGAAAGGCTCACTATGGCTAATTTAAAAGAGATAAAGCGTAAGATAGGTTCTGTTAAAAATACACAGAAGACTACTAACGCTATGAAGCTTGTCTCTTCTGCTAAACTGAAAAGAACAGAAGAGCTTGCAAAGCGTTCAAGAGTCTATGCTGCTAAATTGACAGAACTCTTAAACGAGATTGCTCAAAAGATGCAACAGTCAAATGCTGAAGGGATTGATAATGTCTTCTTTAAAGATGTATCAGCACCTAAAGTAGTAGATATTGTATTTATTACAGCAGACAAAGGACTTTGTGGTGGGTTTAACTCCCAAACCATTAAAAGAACAAGTCAACTTATTGAGAAGTACAAAGCAGAAAATGTAAATGTACGTCTTAGAGCAGTAGGTAGAAAAGGAATTGATTTCTTTAAGTTTAACAATGTTGAGTTAAGCGATGAAGTGATTGGTCTTTCTGCTGCTCCAGATTTTAAGACGGCAGCAGAGTTCATCTCTGAAATATCAGACTCTTATGTCAAGGGTGAGACAGACAAAATCATTTTAATCCATAATGGTTATGTCAATATGATTACCCAAGAGATTAGAGAAGATCAGGTATTACCAGTAGATACATCAAAGTTAGAGCTTAACTCTGTATCGACTTCAGAGCTTGAAGTTGAGCCAGATGATGATGATACACTTCTCGATGCTCTAGTGAAACGTTATGTGGAATATACTATGTATTATTCACTGATTGATTCATTGGCAGCAGAGCACTCTGCGCGTATGCAAGCAATGGATGCGGCAACAAAGAATGCAAAAGAGATGGTACAAGACTTGAATGTTAAATATAACAAAGCAAGACAAGAAGCAATTACTACTGAACTCATTGAGATTATCAGTGGTATGGAATCAATGAAATAATTATAGGAGAAGAAATGACAGGTAAAATAGTACAAGTCTTAGGTCCCGTTTTAGATGTGGATTTTACAGACTACTTACCAGAAATCAATGAAGCGTTAGAAACAACATTTATGGTTGACGGTAAAGAGCAAAAATTAGTTTTAGAAGTAGCAGCACAGCTTGGTGATAATAGAGTAAGAACTATTGCTATGGATATGAGTGAAGGTGTTGTTAGAGGACAAGAAGTAAGAGCAACTGGTGATTCAATTAAAGTACCAGTTGGTGAAGAAGTTCTTGGACGTATCTTCAACGTTATTGGTGAACCAGTAGATGAAGCTGGACCAGTTGAAGCAAAAGAGTATTGGTCTATCCATAGAGATCCACCAGCATTTGAAGAGCAAAGTACAAAAACAGAAGTTTTTGAAACAGGTATCAAAGTTGTTGACCTTCTTGCACCATATAACAAAGGTGGAAAAGTTGGACTCTTTGGTGGGGCTGGTGTTGGTAAAACCGTTATTATTATGGAACTTATCAACAACGTTGCTATGAAACACTCAGGTTACTCAGTATTTGCTGGTGTTGGTGAAAGAACACGTGAAGGGAATGACCTTTACTACGAGATGAAAGAGTCAAATGTACTTGACAAAGTTGCACTCTGTTATGGACAAATGTCAGAGCCTCCAGGAGCACGTAACCGTATTGCACTTACTGGTCTTACTATGGCTGAGTACTTTAGAGATGAAATGGGACTAGATGTTCTTATGTTTATTGATAACATCTTCCGTTTTGCGCAATCAGGTTCAGAGATGTCAGCACTTCTTGGACGTATCCCTTCAGCTGTTGGTTACCAACCAACATTAAGTAGAGAGATGGGTGCCCTTCAAGAGCGTATTACATCAACAACAAAAGGTTCTATTACATCTGTACAAGCTGTTTACGTACCAGCAGATGACTTGACTGACCCGGCACCAGCATCTGTATTTGCTCACTTAGATGCGACAACAGTACTTAACAGATCTATTGCTGAAAAAGGTATCTACCCGGCAGTTGATCCATTGGATTCAACATCAAGAATGCTTGATCCACAAATTGTTGGTGAAGAGCACTATGCGATTGCAACAGGTGTACAGCAAATTCTTCAAAAGTATAAAGATCTTCAAGATATTATTGCTATTCTTGGTATGGATGAGCTTAGTGAAGATGATAAACTTGTTGTTGAACGTGCAAGAAAGATTGAAAAATACCTTTCTCAACCATTCCACGTTGCAGAAGTATTTACCGGTTCTCCAGGGGTTTATGTAACACTTGAAGATACTATTGAAGGGTTCAAAGGACTTCTTGAAGGTAAATATGATGATATGAATGAAGCTGCATTCTACATGGTAGGAAATATGGCTGAGGCAATTGCTAAAAACGATAAGATTAACGCTAAATAATTTTAGCTTCTAATCTTATAAAGGATAATTTATGGAACTTATGAAGCTAGAAATAGTCACACCAAATGGTGTGATTTTTGATGCTGAAGTAAAACAAGTGAACTTACCTGGTTCTGAGGGTGAGTTTGGTGTTTTAGCTGGGCATGCGACATTGGTATCATTACTTGATACAGGTGTCATTGTAATTGATAAAGCTGATGGTAAAGAAGTAGCCGTTGCAATTAACTCTGGTTATGTGAAAGTGGATGAAGAGAAAACAACATGTATCGTAGATGGTGCAGTTGCGCTCTCTTCAGAAGGGAGTGATTTAGCAAAAGCACTTGAAGATGCAAAAGCACTTTTAAAGAGTGCTGAGTCTTCAACTACTGCTATCGCTTCAGCTGTTGCAAAAGTTGAACAACTTGGAAAGTCTTTCTAATTTGGAATCTCTTCTCAATTATTTGTCAGGAAGTAGTACAATCACCTTGATTGTACTCTTTTTGCTCTCTCTTTATTTTATAGTCACATTTTGGGTATTTTTTGATAGGCTCTTTATCTTAAATGGACGTATCGCTTCTGAGTCAAAATCATTAAAATCACTCTATTCAGGTCAGTCAAAATCAGTGGCGAACTATTCACTTATTTTTACTTATCTGAGCCGTGTAAATCAACCCAACCGAGCCATTTTAGAAGCAGCATCTTCTGATGCTATTAGAGTCTCAACACGTGGTTTGACGTGGCTCTCTATTATTGCTTCAACTTCACCTTTTATTGGACTATTTGGTACCGTGATTGGTATTTTGGAAACCTTTTCAAAGCTCTCTACACAGACAAGTGCCTCTTTAGGGGTAGTTGCTCCTGCTATCTCTGAAGCACTTATTGCTACGGCAGCAGGTATTGGTGTGGCTATCTTTGCCTATACATTTCATCTTATTTTAAAGCGTAAAGCGTATGAACTCTCCTCTTTGCTCTCTTCTCAATCTGAAGTTGTCTTATCTCAGGTGAGTGAGGAGCTTTAGGATGTTTAGTTGGGATGATAGCCCTGACCTTAACATTACCCCTTTGGTAGATGTTATGTTGGTGCTTATGGCTATTTTGATGGTAACGGCACCGACAATTACATTTCAAGAAAAAATTACACTCCCCCAAGGTTCTCAAAAAGAGGTATTGTCCCCAACAAAGAGTATCACTATTCGTATGGATAGCAAAAAAAATATCTATCTTAACAATGATCTTTATCATTTAGATACATTTGCTGATGATTTTGTTAACAAATCAGCACCATGGTCCAAAGAGTCTGATATTTTAATCCGTGCAGATGAGTCACTACGCTATAAAGAGGTGATGTATCTTTTGAAGTCTGTTAAAGCAGCAGGTTTTACAAAGGTATCGTTAATTACATTATGATTGAATTTAAGTCATCTTCACTTTTTTCGGCATTTTTAGCTCTTGTTGTCTATGTGATGATGATTCTTTTTTTTATCTATTATTTCAATATGAGAGAGCATCAAAAGCCCAAGCACTATGTGGTAAAGGATGAAAAGCGTATTACAGTCTCTCTTGCCTCTGCTACTTCTTCTTTGCCGATAGTTAAAAAGCCTATCAAATCTAGAGAAAAACCTCTTGTGAAAAAAAAGATCAACACGCCTAAAAAGTCAAAGGTAACATCTAAAAAGAGACTTTTACCTAAAAAAAAGAAGGCACCTGTTAAAAAAGTAGTAAAAAAGCGTGTGATTGAGCAAACTACAAAAGATTTGTTTAGTCAGATAAAGGGAAAAAAGAGTAGATCCAAACCATTAAAGAAATCCTCGACGAAAACCATACAAAAGCCTAAAAGTGTAGTCAAGAAATCAACTACTCTTAAAGATGAGAAAATGCGTCAAAGTGGTGAGGTAGATAGGTATAAAGCAAAAGTACAACGCCTCCTTGAAAATTGGCCTGCTCAGAGTAGTTATGCTGGAGAGAAGATGAAGGTTATCTTTTTTATTAAGCCTAGTGGGTTTTTTACCTTTAGCTTAAAATCTTTTTCCAATAATGTTGCGTTCAATGAAGGCATAAAGTCCTATTTGAAGCAGTTACAGCAATTTGGTTTTGGACCACATAGTGGAGGGCGTACCTATACTTTTGAAGCCGAATTTATTGCGAAAGAGTAGTCTGCTTAATGAAGATTTCAACGCTTGCTTGATACAATGCCTACAAAAAGAAGTATTGTATCACAATGTATTGAAGGGATTTTTTTGAAATATCTATTATTTGTCTTATTGAGTTTACATCTGTTTGCTGTGGACGCTTCACTCACCATAGAGAAAGATGTGGAACAGCGTGCTCGCATTGCTCTTATTGATGGTTCTGAGCAATTTAACCCTCTTGCGTGGAAAATTTTACTCTCTGATTTTAAAATCTCTGGGCATTTTTTAAGTGATACAAAGCACTATACTGGAGATTTAGCTAGTAACTATATTCCGGCATCTCTTAAAAATAGAGAGTATGTGATTAAATATAAATTGAGTACTACACCAAAGAGTACTTTATGGGTACGTCTACTTGAGGCTTCATCAGGAAAAGAGTTGTTTCAAAAACGTTATCGCATCTCTATGGAGAGTAAGTTACCTTTTTTACTCCATAAGGCTATTTCTGATATCAATAATGTATTGCATTATAGTAAGATTGATTGGATCAATCGCTATGTTATCTTTTCACGTTATGTGAAAGCCAAGCAGAGTGAAATAGTTTTAGCTGATTATACGTTCTCTTACCAAAAAGTTATTGTACGTGGAGGGTTAAACCTTTTTCCTATCTGGGCAGATGCAAAGCAGAAGAGTTTTTACTATACTTCGTATGCCTCTTTAAGACCTACATTGTATCGTCTCAATATCTATACGGGAAGTAAAGAGAAGATAGTCGCGTCGGAGGGAATGGTGGTTTGTTCAGATGTAAACCATAATGGTTCAAAAATTCTCTTAACCTTGGCACCTCAGGGGCAAGCTGATATTTATGAATTGACACTCTCTTCTAAACAAAAAAGACGTATTACACAGTTTCATGGGATTGATGTCAATGCGAAATATAGTAAAGATGAAGAGAGTATTGTCTTTGTCTCTAACCGTTTAGGACATGCCAATATCTTTAAAAAATCACTTCAAGGGAGTGCTGTTTTACCCGTTGTATTTCATGGAAAAAACAACAATGCTTGTGATAGTTATGGTGATAAGGTAGTCTATACGAGTAGAGAGAGTAGCCATAGCTTTAGTCAAAATAGCTTTAATCTCTATTTGACCTCTACACAAGGAGGGATAACCCGACCTTTAACAACGACTGGATCCAATCAGTTTCCACGTTTTTCAAGAGATGGATCTATTGTGCAGTTTATTAAATATAGAGGCAATAGCTCCTCTATAGGCTATATTAACTTAGAGACTTCTCAGAGTTTACTCTTTCCATTTAAGAGTAAAAAAATCCAATCAATTGCTTGGTAATACATTTTAAAAGGATAAATATGTTTCAAAAAAAATTACTATTTTTTACACTAGGTTTTGTATTTTTATTTTCAGGTTGTGGGCAGGTGGCACCCAATCCAAGTGAGATAGAAACAGGAAGAAATAATGTTTCTGATACAACAGAAATCGCACCTCAGACAGTGAGTATTGATGAGGGAGGATTTGGTAGTGGTGAGACTTCAGCAACCACAGATGGGGCAACAGGAAGCTACAATAGTAGTGCCAATGGATTTCAAAGTGTCTATTTCCCTTTTGGAGAGTATGAAGTAGATGAGAGTCAGATGCAACGTAATATTGACAGAGCTAAAGAGACCCAAGGAAAAATAAAACTTGAAGGAAACTGTGATGAGTTTGGAACCGATGAGTACAACTATGCGTTAGGATTAAAAAGAGCCCAAGCAGTGAAAGAGTCTCTTATTAACCATGGTATTGCTAGTGGACGTATTTTTATTGTAAGTTTTGGTGAGAGTAATCCTGTATGTACTGTTTCAAGTGATGCATGTTACCTTCAAAATAGAAGAGTTGATTTTAGATTGGTAAAGTAGCATGAGAGGTATAACATTAGTCTATTTGTCCCTATGTGCTACACTACTTCTACAAGCAGAGCCTTCAGTATATGGGTTTTCACGTAGTAGCACATCATCTGGAAGTAGTAGTTATGAGAGTGCTGAGAGTAAAAATAGAAAAGAGATTTTACGACTCAAAAGAGAGTTAGCAAAGCAAAATGAGAAGATTGCCGGGTTAACTTCTATTGTGGAAGGTTTGAGTGATACGGTAGCGAAACTTCAACAAGGCTCTCATACTCAGGGTGGAGACAATAGTCAATTACTACACGCGTTAGGTGATAAGATTGATACTATTAGTGCGACTTATGTGCGTAAAGATGAGTTATCTGGATTGATAGGTAAATCGTTACCTGAAAAAAGTGTACAGACAAAGCCTAAGAAAAAAGAGAAAGTTTCACCTAAGACGCAACCTCTAGAGAAAAAAAGTTTGGCAACACTCTACAAAGAGGGAGCGAGATGTTTTGTCAAAAAAGAGTATGATGAAGCTTTTAAACGTTTTACTATTACGGATGAAAAGGGCTATAAGCCAGCAGCTTCAAACTACTATTTAGGTGAAATCTCATACTATACCAAAAAGTATCAAGATGCTATTTTTTACTTTAAAAAGAGTGCTGGTTTGTACGATAAAGCGAGTTATATTGATGTACTTCTTTTACATACAGCTATCTCTTTAGAGAAGACAGGGGAGAAGAGTCAAGCAAAAGTATTTTACAATAATATTATTGCCAATTATGAAGGTAGAAAGAGTGCTGCTATTGCTAAACAGAGAGTAAAGAGGTTATAGATGTTTAGAGTGATATATCTATGGATGGTGATTTCTCTTCTACTCTTTGGTAATGAGACTAAAGTAAAACCGTTAACACATGAACTAATACCTTTGAGTAAAACGGTTTTTAAAGAGGTCTCTTTGGTGACAGGTAAAGAGAAAATAGTCAACTTGACACATAAAAACTTTATTGTAGTCTCTGTAAGGGAAGAGGGGAGTGATGGACGCTTTTATGCTGTTGACGAAGATGGTACTGTATGGTGGAGTGGTGCTGTAACTTCTGGGGCTCCAGAGTACAGAAGCCCTTCAGGGGTCTTTCCTTTGCTAGAGAAAAAGCGTTACCATATGTCACGTGATTACCCTGATGCAAGTGGTATTAACAATATGGACTATATGTTACGTTTTACCCGTTTTGGACATGCGCTACATCAAGGTAGTGTAGCATGGATGTCAAGAGGATGTATCCATATTGATAAAAAAGATATCCCTGTCATCTTTAAATGGGCAACTAAGGAGACTAAAATAGTCATTACTCGTGAGAGTTATATGCCTTTTGCTGAGGAAGATTTACGTAAAATCTACCTAGCTCCCTAGTACTTTTGCTTTTTGGTATGCTGCTTCAATAGCATCTATACAAGAGGCACGAACATTTCCCTCTTCTAAAGCCCCATATCCTGCGGCAGTTGTGCCTCCTGGGCTCATGACACCATCTTTAAGTAGGGCTGGGTGTATCTCTTGAATGAGTTTTCCAAACCCTCCAAAAAGTCCTCTCATGGTTGCCATGGCATCTTCACGTTTGAGTCC
>Ga0256843_1002220_pt1 | contig 14358 bp, 19 predicted proteins | sample AlvinellametaG_FD_191572 | JGI IMG/M metagenome (GOLD analysis project Ga0256843, IMG submission 191572) | Pompeii worm associated microbial communities from hydrothermal vent at the East Pacific Rise, Pacific Ocean - Alvinella | ecosystem: Host-associated > Annelida > Integument > Unclassified ... | reverse complement strand
GTATTTTACCATTAAAGGGATTAATCTATAAAGTCTTTTATGGTTTTTATCTGTGTATCTTTCAAGACTTTTATAAATCTCTCCTCTTTTGGTTCGACTATAAACAAAGTAGGAAAAGTATCTGTATAATACATCTCTATAGGATACGATACTTTATCATCAAGATTTACGATAACAGATACAAAATCAACATTGAGCTTATCTATATATGGTTTGTTTGTAAAAACATTGGCTACTATATCTTTGCACCTTTTACAATCATCGCGTATGAGATAGACTATCATCTTTTTATTATGCTCTTTGGCATACGCAAATGCTTTATCATAACTAGCATACCATTTGATATGGTTTGCTTGTAGTGTACTTAAAATCAAGAGTATAAAAATAAAAGTTTTCATATAAGATTATATCCAAGTTCTATTAATACAAAATCTCATATCTCGTACTCCTACCTCCATACCCTTCTACAACTTTAAGCAAACCTTTTTCTACCAAATCTTGGATATGTCTTGATGCTGTTACATTCGTAGTACCTGTTATACTTCTGTACTTTTTGTTGTTTAAACCACCTTCAAATTTACCATTTGGAGCATCTAAAAGTTTGTTGAGAACTTTTATCTGCTTGTCATTGAGAGCAACACCTCTGGCTTTATCCCAAAATTTTGCTTTTTGGACTATAGTATCTATCTGTTTCAATGAAAAATTGAGAGCTTTATTTATCATAGATGTATGCCATAGTATCCATCTAGTAAAATCATACTCTTTGTTAAAAAACAGATTGTTACTCTTTTCCAAAATCTCATAATAACTTTTTTTGTCATCCATAACTGCTTTTGAGATAGAAAAATAGTTATGATCTAGCCTCAATCCTTTGGAGAGTACATAGTTTGTCACTGCTCTAGCTATCCTGCCATTACCATCATCATAAGGGTGTATGATAACAAACCACAGATGAGCTATAGCACTTTTGATATATACATTGTCTGTTGATGTATTGATATACTCCAACAAATTTTTCATCTGCATATCGATATATCTAGCTTGTGGTGCTTCATAGTGAGTTTTTTCTCTAATCCCTTGTCCTGAGACGATACTCATATCCTCACTACGATAAGATGCGACTTTGATTTTAACCAATCCACTATAACCATTTGGAAAAAGTGCATTATGCCACCCGTGTAACCTCTCTTTGGTAAGTGGTTTGTGGTTAGAACTGCTATCTATGAGTATATCTACCAAACCATCTGTATGATGTGTAGAGAGATCTTTACTCAACTCGAAACTTTTATCAAACTTTTTATGCACTGAAGAGCGAACACTATCTCTACTAAGTACTTCCCCTTCTATCAATGAAGATGATATAATCTCATTTGTAACAGTCTCTATCTGCATAGGAGTTGTATCATCCTTTTGCAATGTAGAGATAACACCTTCCAATACTCCTGTATTGTAGATAACTTCAGACAAGATACTATCTAACTTTTTGAAATCATAAGGAAAATCAGGATAGTCACTATGTTGCCAAACCCACTTTTTGATACTTTTCATAACACACCTCTGATACAAATAATATCATAATCATATCATAAAATGATACGATTAACAATATATTTGTATCACTTATTATATTTTGTATATTTAATCCAAATCTTAATCCACTTCACGATATAATCTCTCAAATACCATACAAAAGAGGTTTATCTATGCAACTAGGTGTCAATATAGATCATATAGCAGTACTAAGAGAGGCTAGAAAGATAGCTGATCCAAATCCTTTGGATGCTTTGAGTATATGTAAACTTGCTGGTGCAAATCAGATAACTATACATCTAAGAGAAGACAGAAGACACATACAAGACAATGATGCTCATCGTATCATCAAACTCTCCCCTATACCTGTCAATCTGGAGTGTGCTATAGAGCCTAGTATGATAGATATAGCATGTGAGATGAAGCCTCATCGTGTTACACTCGTACCTGAAAAAAGAGAAGAGGTCACAACAGAGGGTGGTTTGGCACTCTCACTTGAGAATGCTAGGCTCAAAGATGCCATCAAGAGACTACAAAAAGAACACATAGAGGTATCTTTGTTTATAGACCCTACACTCGAAGCTGTGGAGTTATCATCTAAGCTTGATGTTGAGTGGATAGAGTTTCACACAGGCAAATACGCAAACATATATGCGATGCTTTATGGCAATCTAGCCAAAACCCACCACTCTATAGAGGAGTTAAATCTCTCTCGCAAGATACTCAAACAGATGTTAGATGATGAGCTGAGAAATCTCAGACTGCTTAGCTGTGATGCCAAAGAGTATGGGCTTTGTGTCGCCGCAGGACACGGACTCAACTACCAAAATGTCAAAGAGATAGTAGATATAGAGACTATCTCAGAGCTAAATATCGGACAAAGCATAATAGCTAGATCTATCTGGGTAGGACTACATCAAGCTATAATAGATATGAAAAAACTGCTGGAGAGATAGATGAAAAAAGTAGCTATCTCCATAGGTGATCTCAACGGTATAGGCATACAACTAGCACTCAATTCTCACAACAAAATCAAACGATATGTAAACCCTTTATATGTGATAGACAAAAGGATGCTCAAACAAGCCTCCAAACTACTCAAAGTAGAGATACCCAAAGATTTCTATACCATATCACCCAAAGCACCCTACTTTCAAATCAAACCTGCCAAAGTAAGCAAAAAAAGTGGATTTTACAGTTTCAAATCATTTCAAAAAGCCATAGAGTTAGCAAACAGTGGCAAAGTAGATGCCATCTGTACTCTACCTATCAACAAAGAGTCTTGGGCAAAAGCTGGAGTAAGTTATGTAGGACATACCGATATGCTTAGGGATTATTTCAAGCAAGATGCCATTATGATGCTAGGATGCCCAGAGCTTTTTGTAGCACTATACACTGAGCATATCCCACTCAAAAATGTAGCCAAAGAGATCAAAAGCAAAAAACTAACCAAATTTTTGATAGACTTTTACAACTCCACCAAACCAAACTCTACAGTAGGAGTGCTAGGCTTAAACCCACACGCAGGAGACAACGGAGTCTTGGGAGATGAAGAGCGTACCATCCAAAAAGCCATCAAAAAAGCCAACAAATCCATAGGCAAACAAGCATTTAGCAACCCTTTGGTACCCGATATAGCATTCACCCCACACACAAGAACAAACTACAACTATATGGTAGCTATGTACCACGACCAAGGACTAGCACCACTAAAAGCTTTGTATTTTGAAGAGAGTATCAATGTCAGTTTGAACCTACCAATCCTTAGAACATCAGTAGATCACGGAACAGCATTTGACATAGCCTACACCGATACCAAACTAAATGACAAAAGCTATATCAATGCTATACAGTATATATGAGGTTGTAGTAATATACATTACAGTAACCTGTATTACTATAACACAAACCTCATACTAAATCTTATCATTTTCACACGGTTCATTAGCTGGTATTTGTGCTAAAGCATTTAAAAAATCTTTTTTTGAAGCTTTGGAAGCTTTTTGTTCAACTATATCCAAAGTTTGTAAAGCAGATACTTTTTCACTTAAAGCATTTAGTATAAATTGATTTAGTGATATTTTTTCATTAGCACATATATCTTGCACTGCTGATTTTAGATAATCTGGCATTCTTAAACTCATTGTTTGCATTATATCTCTCCTATATATTGTAAAAATTCTTTTGGTGTCATAACTTTTAGGTTAAATTCACTAGCAGGTTTAAAATCTTTGCCATTAAGCGTAATGATAATAGAGTTTGATTTGTTACTATCTTTTTTAAAAAAGCTTTGAGTGATTTCCCACTCTCACCAAAGCCAATTCCAAAATATCATCATTGTATCTATAGATAAGCAATAAATCAGGTTGTATATGACACTCTCTACAACCTAGATAATCACCAATAAGTTTATGATCTTTATATTTTTCTTCCAAAACTTCCTTATTGGCAAGTTTAATAATAATCTCTTTGAGTAAACTTTTCTCAGATTTAGTTAATTTTTTATAATCTTTTTTAAAACTACTGGTTCTAAATATACTATATATCAACTAACGCATTAGGATATCCAAGCACTAAAGAGCCATCGTTCTAAATATACTATACATCAACTAACTATCCAAATCTGCAAAAAGCTCATCCACATTTTTAAAACTTTTACCATCCCTAGTTTCTAACTCTTTAAGTGCTTGGATCGTATCATTATTTGGTAATCTTAACTCAAATGGCAAACCTTTGTTTAAAACTATCATATTGTTAAATACACTGATTGCTTGAGAGTAGTTAAGTCCTATTTGATTTAAAATCTCTTTTGCTTGATTATAACTTTTAGTATCAACTCTTATAGTAGTTTGTGTTTTACTCAAAACAAATCCTTTATAAGTTTTTTTATATTATATCCCAAATAACATACAAAATCAATATTTTTTTAAAGATTATTCCATATCAACAAAAGCATAAAACAAAACATTTTACCTTTTAAGTATATTTATAGTAATATGCATTACAGTAACCCACATTACTAAAAGGTGTATTATGAAGTTTTATAACAGACAACAAGAACTAAATAACCTAAAAGAGATAGAGTTATCTTCTAAAAATTCTTCTAAGATGAGTATCATATATGGTCGAAGACGCGTAGGTAAAACTACTTTAGTCAAAAAAGCTTATGACAAAAAGGTTTATCTGTTTGTTTCTAAAAAAAATGAAGCTTTACTAATTCAAGAGTTTGTACTCATCATAGAAAATGAGCTAGATACCAAAATCTTAGGAGAGTTTAAAAGCTTTGTCAAACTCTTTGAGTACCTTTTGATACTCTCTCAAACTAAACCATTTACACTTATCATAGATGAGTTTCAAGAGTTTTTTTATATAAACAGTTCTATATTTAGTGATATACAAAACTTATGGGATGAGTATAAAGACAGCACCAAACTTAACCTTATATTTTGTGGTTCTATATACTCTTTGATGAAAAAGATATTTGAAAACCAAAAAGAGCCACTTTTCAACAGAGCAAATAACAAAATCTTACTAAAACCCTTTAAGATAGATACTCTACAAGAGTATATGATAGACAACAATCCATCCTACACACCTATGGATATGTTAGCTCTTTATATATTTAGTGGAGGAGTTGCTAAGTATTTGGAGATATTTTACGATAAAGGTAGCTTTAGTTATGAAGATATGCTAAAGAGTATATTTGCTTACAATTCACTCTTTATAGATGAGGGCAAAAACATACTCATAGAAGAGTTTGGCAAAGAGTACACTACATACTTTTCTATACTATCTTTGATAGCAAGTTCAAAAACAAGCAGAAGTGAGATAGAGTCTATCTTGGAGAAAAACATAGGTGGTTATCTCGATAGATTAGAAAATGAATACAGTATCATCAAAAAAATCAAACCTATCCTAGCCAAAGAGGGTAGTCGAAATGTAAAATATGAGATCATAGATAACTTTTTGGCTTTTTGGTTTAGGTTTGTTTTCAAATACAAAAGTGCAGTAGAGATAGAAAACTATGAGTTCCTACAAGAGCTTGTCAGACGGGATTTTAACACATTTGCAGGAAAATTTTTGGAAAAATACATCAAAGAAAAACTATCACTAACCAAACGATACTCTATCATAGGCAGTTACTGGGAGAGAGGCAACAAAAATGAGATAGACATAGTAGCTGTAGATGAACTCAACAAAAACCTACTCATAGCAGAAGTCAAACTAAACAAAAACAAGATAAATCTAAATCTTTTAGAGCAAAAATCCAAAAACCTCATACCAAAATTCAAAAATTATCATATAGAGTACAAAGGCTTTAGTTTGGAGGATGTGTTATAAACTAAAGCCTATCATTTTTATACGGTTCATTAGAGAACTCTACTTATAAAACAAAATTTTCGCTAAACTCTATCTTATCAATCATAATCTTCAGAAACTCATCCCAAGACTCGCAACTATGTTGTCCATAGACATCTATTTTTAAAACATCTAAAACTCTACTTTTTTCATTATCCAAAATATTATATTGATTATTATTTAGAGAAACTTCTGTTATTATACTTGAAAGACTATCTTTAGGTATTAGTGAAACAATAATATATCCCTTTAATACAGCACTGATATTGCCTTTTTCAATAGTTACTATCTTACGAATTGCTTCTTGAATAGATATCCCTTTTTCAATAAGTTGATTATACAAACTTGGTCGAGATACTTTTAAAATAATAAAAAATACATATATACTTAAATTACTTGTATATAAGTTGTTTGGTATAGTTTTAAAAACTATAGAAATTTGTAAAAATATATGTTCTAACTCCCTAAGTGTCAAATTCAAACTATCCACCAAATATTTAATAATTTCATACTCAAAGTCTCTTGTAGATATTTCTTTATCCTTTAAAATATCTTGTAGTTTATATTTATGATAATACATATATGAACAAAATCTCTCTTTATCTCCTTTAGCAAGATTATATTCTAAATCAAAAAATCTTCTTAAATAGTTATCCGTATCAATATCACCATATTGAGATTTGATAGATTGAGAAAGTTGTAGTTTGTCAATCGAAAAAATAAAAATCAAATTATCAATACCAAAAATATGTTTTATGCGTTCTAATAGTTCTATCGCATATAAAGGACGACATCTATCAAGTTCATCTATAAAAATAACAAATGGTTTATCATTTCCAATCAACTTTATCAATTCACTCAATACTTCTTGAAATTCTTGAATCACTAATTTATTTCTTGAATAACTCTCTATCAACTCTTTAGTAGTCCCCTCCGTTATAGCTCCACTAGCTAACTCAAATCCTTTATCTATATCTAACACACCATATGTCACCCCTTTAATAATTGTAGGCAATGCTACTTTGAAGATATTTGTAGCTTTACCTATTAGAGTATCAACTATCTTTTTTGATGTATCATCTGTAAAATTCTCTTCAATATATTTATTGATTTCTCCCAATATTGATATCAAAGGCTCTTTTGAAAAATCATCTTCCCAAGCATTAAAATAAATACTATTTATATCTTCTGTTTCTAAATATGCTTTTAATAATTTAACAAAAGTTGTTTTACCTGTACCCCAACTACCATTAATACTTAAAGTTAAAGGTTCTTTTGTAGATTCTATCAATATAGATAAATTTTCAACTTCAACTTTTCTTCTAAGTTTATCATTTATAAATATATTATCTTTGTAAATTTCTAAAGGTTTAGTTTTTTCTATCATCTAAAATAATCTCCATTTTGAGTTATATTACTATAATAATATAATACTTGTATTTATATTCAAATGAATTAATTTAGAAGAGTTGTGTTCGCAGTAGGTATATCATCTCTTAAAAATTTTGCTACATTTACTTTTGATACTAACTTATGATATAATATTTGCAAAAAAAGGAGCATTTTATGACATCTGCAATACATAAAGATATCACACATACTAATGCTTCTAACCAAAACAAAGAGTTTGTTACAGTTGAAGAGTTGCTATCTATAGGTATGCCTAAAGCTGTATTTTGGAACAATAACCCTCATAAAAAAGTGCCTACAGATATCATCTGCATTGTTAAAGTATAAAGATAGAGTAAGTGATACTCTTATACAACAAGTAACAACATATCTACATAAGTTTGAAATCAAAAAATGATAAGCCCTAAAACAAAAGCTTTATTTGTTTGGATATTATAGCATATTTTATATCTTAGCTTATAAGTTTGCTATCGTTGATAACGATAAGATACGATACTTATAGCATCTTATCTATATCTTTTAAACTCAAAAGTTTATACTCAGCCTCATAATCACTATATTTTTGAAGCAATTTTTGAGATTTGAGTATAAGTTCATTTTGATTTAACCTATTTTTAGACAACTTGACTTCACAAAAAACGATACGCTTATCTATATCATCTATGGCTACTATATCTATCTCATTTTTATTGCCTCGCTCCCAATATGCTCCGATAGATGTATATATCTGCTGTCGTTTAAAAAGCTCTACAAAAAGCCTCTCTAAGACTCTGCCTTTATATGTACTAAAGTCTCTTTTGATGATACTTTTTAATCTATCAAAATTTTGTGCTTCGATAAGTGACTGATACTTGTAGATAAACCTAAACCAAAAAGCCAAAAAGCTATCTACTATCTCATACTTTTGTACCTTTGTGTTTGGTTTGCTACCTAGTGGCTTGATACTTCTTATGATATTATAGTCATACTCAAGACGAGTTAGATATCCTGATATATTTTTATCCAAGATAGACTCTATCTCACTCTTTGATGTTTTGGATGATGATAGCAAACTCAAGATAGAAAAGTATGTCTGATACTCTTTACCAAACTCTTCTATAAGTCTGTTTCTACCCTCTTGTAAAAAAAGATAATTGGGATCTATCATAGTATCTAACATATCATCCAAATCAAAAGATGAGTTTAAAACAAATAACTCTATATACTTGGCAACACCACCTGTAATAGTATAAAAATCCAACAAGTTTTCGGCACTATAACTGTTATAATCTTGTAGTATTTCTTTTAAAACAGGTACTTTTAGAGGCTGTAAATCTATCTTGAAATCAGCTCGTCCAAATAGTGGTTCACCCCTATCTTCAAAATACTTTTTCATCAATGTATAAATAGAACCACAAGCTATCAAATGTATATGAGTCTGCTTTTTATTTAAATCCCATAACTTTTGAAGTACAGAGTATATAGAAGAATTTATCTTTCCTAATTCCTGAAACTCATCTACTATCAAAGTAAAGTTTATCGTTTTACCCAACTCAAAAATATACTCAAAAAGTTTTTCAAAGCTTTTAAACTCTCCAAATACTTTAATCTCCAACTGTAAAGATAATTGTTCTAAAAACTCTTCACATAAAAGATGCTCATTTTTTTTAGAAACAAATAGATAAACTACTCTATCTTGACTATAATTTTGTAATACCAAAGTAGTCTTTCCAACCCTTCTTCTGCCTATAAGCATCGTCATCACAGAGTGTTTAGACTTTAAGCTATCTGCTTTTTTCAATACTTCTAACTCTAACTCTCTATTGTAAAACTTCATTATAATAACCTGTGTTGTGATAATATGTGTTATTATAACATAGGTTTTTAACAATTTAACTTTTTTTGATAGGCATTCCATATAAAGAAGTTATAAGATGATAAAATCCTATATTTATACTTTGTTCAAATATTATAGCATAATTTCACACTAACAAAAAAGCCCACTATCTTCTTCATATACCACTTCGCACTCTTCATTGAGTGTGGAGCTGATGCGTTGATAGCAACACTCACAAAGGTATCTGTAGTTTTGCATATCGTAGTGTATGGTATCTCCTACTTTTAGCTCACTGTAGCACTCACTACACAGGTTTGTGACTCTTTCTAGTATATCTTGACTTGCTTGTTGTGATACGAAACATACACTACTCATAACTTGCCTCCTAACTTGACTATCATCTCTTTGGCTTCATCCAATGACTTATCTAAAGAGTAAGCTTTTTGATACAACTTCAACGCTTCATCCTCTTTGCCTAGGTCATACAAAGTATTTGCATAGTTGTAGTAGTATGGAGCATACTGAGGATCTAACTCTATGGCTCTTTGGTGATGTACTATAGCTTGGTCATCTTCGCTTAGTTTGTGTAGTGTATTTGCCAAAGCGTTGTGAGCCATATCATCGTATTTGTCTTTGGCTAACAAACTTTCATAATACTCTTTTGCCTCGTCATAATCACCCAACTCATAGTACAAATACCCTGCTCTTCTTAAGACTTGTAAGTTGTCTTTATCTACTATCAAGGCACTTTGTATAGCTTTTCTAGCTTCTAACATATCACCTTTTTCTACTGCTTCATCTGCCATCTCGATAAGCTCTTCTACTCTGCTTTTTGGCTTTGGCATCTTCTCAAATGACTTTGATGCTGTCGTGATAGAGCCTACTTTGTCATCTGTGCGTTTAGCTTCATAGTCTATACCTCGTTTAGGATAGTCCCCTGAAAGCAACTGACGAAAAAATATATAAAATATACTACCTGCAACCAACAATAAAAAAATCTGAAAAATACTCATACTAACTCCAAAAATTGATATGACATCATAGAGTAAAGTTACTTAAATCCAAAGAAATTTATGCTATTATCTGTAAAAATTTTAGGAGTTGTTATGAGTTTGAAAGATAGAATCAAAAACGATATAAAAGAGGCTATGAGAGCCAAAGACACAGCCAAAAGAGATACACTAAGAAACATCAGTGCGGCTATCAAACAGATAGAAGTAGATGAAAGAAGAGAGCTAAGTGACAGTGATGTAGAAGCTATACTGATGAAGTATGCCAAACAAAGAGAAGATGCCAAAGCTCAGTTTGCTTCTGCTGGTAGGGATGATTTGGTAGCCAAAGAGGATGCTGAGTTAGCTGTAGTCAAAGAGTACTTGCCACAACCACTAAGTGATGATGAGTTAAAAGAGATATTGACTCAAGTTATCGCAGAAGTCGGTGCTACAAGTATGAAAGATATGGGTAAAGTTATGGGCAAAGCCAAAGCTGTAGTAGGAAGCAGAGCCGATGGTGGTCGTATAAATCAAGTGGTTAAAAGTATCCTTGGATAGACAAGCGAAGCTTGTAGCATAGAGCTGGAAGCTGAGAGCATAGAGTGAAAAGCACAAAGCACAAAGCACAAAGCATAAAGCTGAAAGCTTTTGGAACAGAGACTTTAGTCTCTGCTAGCTGAGAGCTGGAAGCTTAGAGCATAGAGCTTTTTAATAAGTAGTAGGTAGGAGTGATTTAGAAAAATCTCACATCTGCAACTACTACTTACTACCTATTCACTACTACCTCCTATCTATCCTCTACCTTCTACCCTCTCAATTCTCAATCCTCTCTACTTAACCACACTCTTACCAGCTTTGAGCCATCCGTTTTCTATACCACCTTTTAGTTCATATACATGTTCAAAGCCTATTTTATCCAAAGCTTTACCTAATCTTTTGGAACGATGTGCATGAGCACAGTAGATGATAAAAGGCTGCTTTTTGTCTTTGATGATATGTCCTAACTCAAAAAACCAATCAGCTACTAATGGTTGTCCATTTGGTGAGAAAAACATCATCTTCTTAGCACCTTTGATAATCCCTATCTGTTTCCATTCTGCTGGTGTTCTTATATCTATCACCGGTACACCTTGGGCTTGAAGCTTTTCAAACTCTGCTATATCTATAGTTTTAAACTCAGCAAATAAGCTTACACTTAAAAATGCTACCAATGTTAAAATCTTTTTCATTTATATCCTTTGTATTTGTATGATAAAGCATTTTAGCAAAATAAGTTAAATCTTTTGTTGTATTATAAAGTTACAAAATCAACTATCTCTACTCCACTGCATCCTTTTTTGATGCGTTTGTTGTTTTTGGCATCCTCTTCGGCTAGTTCTATCAAATCAGCAAAATCACTCTTGGATGCTTCAAACTCATATATCTCTTTGGCTGTAGATATGACTACTTTACAATCATCTTGAGATATAGATACATTACGAATATTTTTGGCAAACTCATTTTTGATAACCTTTAGTACCTTTTCGTTTGATAGTATCTCTTCTATAGATACCTCTTTGAAAAAGTCATTTTCACACAACATCTTATAACTAACTCTCATACTACCTTTCATAAGCTATCCTTTAGTTTATATCTGCGATTATACCATCAAATCAAAATAAAATGAAAAAATATGTCAAATTGTCATATTTTTTATCAAGGATAAGCTATGGATAACACAAGATACAAAAAACTAACACCCGAAGAGGAGAGAGTAATCATACACAAAGGTACTCAAGCACCATATAGTGGCAAATATGATGATATGTTTGAAGATGGTATGTACCTTTGTAAGCAATGTAAAGAGCCTCTATACAAATCATCTCAAAAGTTTCACTCAGGATGTGGATGGCCTGCTTTTGATGATGAGATAAAAGGAGCAGTCACAAGAGTACCTGATGCTGATGGCAGACGAGTAGAGATAGTATGTAGCAACTGTGGTGGACATCTAGGGCATGTGTTTGAAGGTGAGCAGTTTACTCCTACCAACACAAGACACTGCGTCAACTCTATATCTTTGGAGTTTGTAAGCAAAGAGAAGTTTGCAAAAGCATACTTTGCAGGTGGATGTTTTTGGGGTGTTGAGTACTATTTTGATAAACTTGATGGAGTGGTTAGTGCTGTGAGTGGATATATGGGAGGAGATACACCAAACCCTACATACCAAGATGTATGCTCTAAAACAACAGGGCATTTGGAAGTAGTAGAGGTATCTTATGATACATCCAAAGTTGATTTTGAAACTCTAGCTAAACTCTTTTTTGAGATACACGACCCTACTCAAACCAACGGACAAGGACCAGACATAGGACCACAGTACCTTAGTGCTGTATTTTATACAGATGATGAACAAAAAGAGATAGCCAAAAAGCTTATAGAAGAGCTAAAAACAAAAGGTTTTGATATAGCTACCAAACTCATAGATGCATCAAAACATACATTTTATAAAGCAGAAGATTATCATCAAGACTATTATCATAAAAAGGGGCAAAAGCCTTATTGTCATATTAGGATGGATAGGTTTTAGTTTATCCCCTACCCCAAAGCTCTAGCCAAATCCTCTATCAAATCTCGGCTGTCTTCTAATCCTATGCTTAGTCTGATGAGTCCTGCTGGGACTCCTGCTTCTTTTAGCTCTTTGAGTGATAGTTGTTGGTGGGTAGTACTAGCTGGGTGGGTGATGATGGATTTGCTATCTCCTATGTTTGTCACTACAGAAAATATCTCTACACTGTTTGCTATCTGTTGAGCTATCTCTTTGCTCTCAACTTCAAATGATAACAACCCACTACTCATAGTATCTTTGAAGTATTTGTTTGCTAACTCATAGTATGGGCTAGATGGTAGAGATGGGTAGTTTACTCTAAGCACTTTTGGGTGTGATTCTAAAAACTTGGCAATCTCTAATGTGCTTTTGGAGTGTTGTACCATCCTTAGAGCCAAATGTTCTAATCCTTGGATATGTAGCCACGAGTTAAAAGGACTAGGAGTTCCACCCAAATCTCTAAGAAGTGAGAGTCTTACTCTTTGGCAAAATGGCTCATCACTCTCTTTGATATAAACAAATCCGTGATAACTCTCATCTGGTTCATTGAAGTGTGAGTATCTTGGGTTATCTATGAGTTTAGCTTTTACACTTTTGCTCTCTACTATGATACCTCCAAGGGCTAAGCCTTGTCCTGTGGTGTATTTGCTAGTGGAGTGTACTACTAGATCTACTCCCCACTCTATAGGCTTACACAGTATAGGAGTAGCTACAGTGTTGTCCACACAAGTTAGGATATTGTATTTTGAAGCTATCTGGACTATGCTCTCTATATCGGCTACTACTATGCTAGGGTTTGCTATGCTCTCAAAGATTATCAATCTGGTTTTATCATCTATGATACTCTCTAACTCACTTAGATTTGTCACATCAAAGTATCTACTCTCTATACCAAATCGTTTGATAGTATGTGAGCTTAGAGTTGTAGTACCACCATATACCTGCTTGGCTATAGCTACATTCTCCCCCGCTTTTGCTACATTGGCTATCGCATAAAATATCGCTGCCATACCTGAAGCAGTAGCCACACTAGCCACACCACCCTCTAAGGCACTAAATCTTTTCTCAAACACATCAGTAGTAGGGTTTGAGAGTCTTGTATAGATGTTACCCTCACCCTCTAGTGCAAAAAGCTCGGCTGCGTGCTGGGTGCTTTCAAACTCATAAGCTGTACTCTGATAGATAGGTACTGCCATAGTGTGTTGTGTATCTTTGTCATATCCTGCGTGTATCGCCAAAGTTTGTTCGTGCATATTTATCCTTTATAAAATCTCTTTTTTATAATCCATATATCTATTTAATACTCTTAAAAATCTCTTCATGTGTTTTATGACTTAGTTTACTATCAAAACCTTTTTCAATCTCATTTTCAAGATAAGACAAATCATCATTTGAAACCAAACTAGACATTAATGTATCTATAATAACATATCTATCTTTTGGATTTAAACTCAACGCTTCATCAATGATATCATTTATACTCATCTACAATCCTTTAAACTTTTCAACTTTTAAATTATACCATAATCACACAAATTACAAAAACAATATTTTTTAGTAAACGATAATTATTATCCTTTAAGGTTACTAATGGTATAATACTCTTACCTAAAAAAAAGGAGTCTTTTATGGCGTGTGATTCAGGCGTAGAAGAGATCAAAGATGAA
>Ga0256843_1002219_pt1 | contig 14362 bp, 10 predicted proteins | sample AlvinellametaG_FD_191572 | JGI IMG/M metagenome (GOLD analysis project Ga0256843, IMG submission 191572) | Pompeii worm associated microbial communities from hydrothermal vent at the East Pacific Rise, Pacific Ocean - Alvinella | ecosystem: Host-associated > Annelida > Integument > Unclassified ... | reverse complement strand
AGAGAACGGCATCCACCGTCTGGTGCGCATCAGTCCGTTTGACTCCAATGCCAAACGCCACACATCTTTCACCTCTGTGATGGTATCACCTGAAATTGATGATGATATCGACATCGATGTAGAAGAAAAAGATATCCGCATCGACACCTACCGTTCAAGCGGTGCGGGGGGACAGCACGTCAACACAACCGACTCTGCGATCCGCATCACCCACATTCCTACAGGTATTGTGGTGCAGTGCCAGAACGACCGAAGCCAGCATAAGAACAAAGCTTCTGCAATGAAAATGCTCAAGTCTCGTCTGTATGAATATGAGATGGAAAAACGACAGGCAGAACTTGACGGTGTAGAGAAATCAGACATCGGCTGGGGACATCAGATCCGCTCTTATGTTCTTCAACCCTACCAGCAGGTCAAAGATACCCGTAGCGGACAGGCATTTACCAATGTAGATGCTATTTTGGACGGGGATATCGACAAACTCTTAGAGGGTGTGCTCATTGCACAGGCGAAGTAATGAATTTGTACGTCTTTTTGATGTACAAATTCAAAAAACTGTAACGTTTATTACAATAAAGATTGAATGAGATTATCAATCTCAGACTCTGGCAAATCACCCAGATGAGTTTCTACAAGTTTACCGTCACGATCTAATACTAATAGCCATGGTACTCCACCCCACTGTCCTGCTATACTTCTTATGAAAGAAAATATATTCCCCGACTTTTCTACAGCTACTGTATCATATTGTATTTCTTTGTCAGCGACATATTGTTTCAACTCTGCATTTGTTAATCCATAGCTTTCAATTGTCAAAACATACACATCATTGGGGTATTTTGCCTGTAATCTATTATACACAGGTATCATTGCTGTACAGTGTGGACAGCTATATCCATATACTTCAACAAGCAGTATCTTCCGCTGCTGTCCTTCAACAACCAAACCATTAGGAATCCTATCAACTCTCATGGTTTCGTCATCTGTATTTGTAACTTTTGTAAACTCAATTGAATCTGCCGGAGGAACATATGCACTATCACTCAGAAGATAATTTATAATACTCGTATTTATAGATGCACATGAAGCTGATAAATGTGTTATCCATAAACCCCATACCAATATATTGATAAACAATATTTTTTTTGTATTCATTCTTATTTTCCTTTATATCCTAAATAGTGATAAATAGATAATATCCAATAATCTATTTATTATTACTTATTAAAATACTCTTATTTAATAATAGATACAATCTTCTCTTCCACTTCAGGCAAACGGTTCATATCCCAAGGGATAGTAACCCTGAACATATCGATCTGTTTTGCCAGTTCACTTTTAAATGTAAACGTACGTTCTTTGAGAAAATCAATTGGGATGAACGATCCCATATGGAGTGCTTTATACTTCTCTATGCCTTTGACTTCCATCATGGTAACCGCTGCATTCGGGGCTGCCTTCTCCAAGAGAAAAACCGCTCCGATTGGCAATGGTCTATCAACAAAGTTGTTGGTTTCATACCCCAGTGTCTCAGGCTCTCTGAAAGGTCTGTGGAACGGCCATGATGCGATAGCACGGAATAAACCGTTCTTCTCCTCTATCGCCAGTGTATCATCTGAAAGCAACCGGTAACCTGCGTTAAGAAAATGATCGGTCAAAGTCGATTTCCCGCCAAAAGATGGAGCCATGAAAAGTGCAGCTTTCTCCTCTACTTCTACCGCTCCCACATGCAAGATATGATAGCGCCTCTCCATTTCAAAAAGTATAGGTAAAAATGTATGATAGATCCAAAAACGAAGTCTTTGTGGCGTAAATGCTTCCGCCTTCTCATACCGTATCTCTCTCTCTTTTGGAAACCATGCAAGTGTGACGACCCCTTTGATCTGCATAGCCCATTCCACCTGATAACCTTTTGTTTCGGCAAAGGGTTCATGGCTCATATAACATACGTCTCTCAATGAATGAGGATAATACTCAGTTCGCAATTTAAAATGGGGTAAACGTGAAGGAACAACCTTTATACTTTGCGTAGATCGGCATGCAGGGTTGAGTGCAGGTTCAGCTGTAAAGTCAATACAGTGATTAAAGATTAGCATTTATAAAAAACAATAAAGAGAGACATAGTGTCTCTCTTTGTATCTGTCATTCAGGTGGAAGTCCGAATTTGGAACTTCCCGTCTCACGTGTCTGCATTGCAGAAGATGCTGCAGATGCCCCTCCAGTTACGATCACATCGATCACCTTTGGCGGTTCCATATCGCTGCTGTCTACAGTACCATTGAGTACCCATCTGAACGTTCTTTCTCTTTTCCCGTCCATATTGAGCGTTGTATTTTGCAGTTCATCGTAGCTGTACACTTTTTGGTTATCTACATCGACAAGTTTCAATGCTTGACGCTTTGACTGATCGTTGGAAACCGTTTCACTAAAAAGTCTCTCTCCCTCTTTTCTAAAGACATCACGCAGTTTTTCCACAGATATCTTCAGATCTGCATGCGAGAGGTCAGGATTCAGATCATTTTTAACAAGGAATGTCCATACTCTTTTTGAATCATTTCCGCTAAATGCTCTATAGTCTGAAAAATACTTTTTTGAGATATCGACACGATTATTGATGAACACGATTTGTAAAATAGCACTTCCGTAACTCTCAATATCATGCCCGTCTCTTCTGTCACTGCTGTCTTCAAGCTCTCCGAAGACTCCTGCAGTTTTGTGTTCATACACTTTTCCGTCTGGCAAGATCGCCTGTACGACTGTTCTCATGTACCACCCTGCTTTATGTGTCATGGCAGGTGGGGTATAGCCGCCGTCTTGATTTTGTGCCTCTATCCCGCTGTCATCATCCGCCTCTGCAGGTTGATCGCTTTCCGAAGAGATACCACTGTTTTCCGTTTCAGCAGCTTCTTCATTATAACCAGCTTCCTCTTCTGAAGATGGGTTGGAAGCGATTGCCTCTTCTACAGAACCCGGAGTTTGATTTGCCGCTTCACTCTGTGATTTCTCATATGCGTTTTGCTGTACTGTACTCTCCTGACTGTCACACCCTGTGATCATCCCAAGAAAGAGCAATGCCGATAATAGTTGTATTGTTTTTTTCATCTATGACTCCTTAGTGTCCCGTTCCGTTCTTCATTATCAGAGGAAAGTTGAAGAAGTTAGGTGTTGTATCTCCAGCACTCTCCGGCAATACGATAAAGAACCCTTCCATTGGGTAGAAACCTCCATCAGCAAATCCCGGAGTTCCGGCATTGACCGCAGTATACCCTCCGCCATTACTGACCAGTTCATCTGACAGATCCGCACTGTCATGCTTGTAGAATGTAGGCTTAATATAGTTATCATTGTTTGCATTTGCACCCATAGGATCATACGCTTGATTATTACTTGTACCTCCATGACTGAAATAGAGTTTATTCATCTGGATCGCATAAGGTAAAGGATTTCCAATCATCACTTTTTTCACCCATCCTGCATTATCATTGGTCATATCATTCGTTGGCAATTCATGACGCTTTGTCTGGTTAAAATCAGGATCACTGATATTATCCGAAGAAGCGTCAATCAGTGTGGTAGGTTGCAACCCCGCAATGGTTTTATCAATATTAACAGTATGGTTGGCATCTGTAATGATCCAGTAACTTACCCCCGGCAACATTGTATCGGTCGCCTGCATCATCGTTTTGTTAGTATTTTTATGTCCTGCCGCGCCGTTAACCTCATACTTATCATCAACGCCGTTTGGATCTGTATCAGAGAGTGCCGACTGACGGTACATAACCCAGTTTCCGTTATTGCCGTATGTACCAAGTTCCGTTCCAAACAGTGTGTTGATATCTGTACCCGTTACATCACACGGTGCACTGATAAGACGCCACTGGAAGGCGGTCAGGTTATAGTCTGCTTTACCACAAAGGAATTCACGGTAAGCTGCCTGATTATTACCTGATACTTCATCTTCAAGCTGACTCCCTCCGTCATCAGGGTTGGGAACAGTTATAATTCCGTTTGGATAGGTATATCCCTGATCGTTACCGTTGATCTCTCCCCAGGAGATAAGTCCGTTTGTATCACCTTCGTTGGTTAACTGCCCAGTCGTAATAGGACAAACTACTGTCCCTGTCGCCGCTCCGTCGGTAATCCCCTCTTCACAGTCGGTGTAGCCGTCGTTGTCGCTGTCTTCATCCAAGAAGTCAACTTTTCCGTCACCATCCGTATCTATCGGGATTAGCCCGTCACTTCCTACTGTACCGGAGGTATTGTTATCATAGGCATCATCCAATCCATCATTGTCAGCATCATTACCTGAAGGCGCGATATATCCACTTGTTGTCTGCGCTTCTATATTATCGGGAATGCCGTCGTTATCACTGTCAAGGTCAAGGTAGTCAGGATAGCCGTCTCCGTCACTGTCTACTGCATATTGGTTTGCTTCACGACAGCTTGCACCGTCATTACTGTTCGTTGCCTGAGAACGGTACAGGAACGTAGCTGTCGGCGTTCCTGACTCAAAGTTCTCAATTTCATAAATATACCCGTTATTGTTCGCCGCATAAAAGTGGTATGCACCGTTCTCCTTTGCAATAAAGGTTGCACCCCAACCACCATGCAGATCTTGTCCATCCGGCGTTGTAACTGTTATTTTCTTGATGCTTACAGTCCCCGTATCAAGATCTACTCTGTATAAATCTGTATTGTTTGATGCTCCTGAAGTTAGCGTATTGGTTCTAAGTCCGTACCCCATTACTGTTGATCCGTTAGGCAATATTGCGAGATCTGCCCATTTTGTCACTGTATCTAAAGTTTGTGCTGTTGAAGTATCTGTAGTGACGACCCACTTTGTAACTTCTGTTGTTGATGTACGTCCGTACAATGCACCATTATAAAAATCTGCAGCATAACTATCTAGTGTATTACTGGTATTGACTTTTTTGATCTTTCCACTATAACGGTCAATCTCAATAAGATCATTTTTTACAAGTGATGTCCCATAATCATCTGTTCCAGCCTCTCTTGTTGATGCATACAGTTTCCCGTTCTGATCATCATACCCTAATGCATTATATGCAAGTTTTTGTCCACCGATAGGAAGATATACACTGTTAACAGGGTCAAACATATTCAAAACACCGTCGATTACATGGAAAAAGCCGTAAGAGCAGCTGCTTGTCCCTTGAATTTCAATCGCATCCGGGATACCATCACCGTCATCATCAAGATCGACATCATCAAGAATACCGTCACCGTCCGTATCGAGTGTCGAGAAGGTTAGATTTCCGAAATAGGCTGTACCACGAATTCCATTGTCGGTACCACCTTTAATATCTTCATACACGATCGTCACTGTTGTGGTTCCATCAGGCACCGTTACGGTGACACTACCTCTGTCATCATTATTGGAGTTATCATCTGCCGTATTATCCGTAGAGACAACAACATTATCACCCGATGTTGTAATGGAGTCAATCGTAGAACTGGTTAAGTTTACCTCCACTACTGTCGGTGCGCCCTTATCTGTCGTGATGGTAACCTGGTCTGCCGAAGAAGGTCTTGGGTCAATATCTGTGATCAAAAATGACGTATTGTATACAGGATGGTTGAATGTCATTGTGATCGTAATAGGAGAATTACCTGTATTGGCATCAGGATCTACTGTAACCTCAAGATCATCTACACCACCGGCATAACCTCCTGATGCAGGATCAACCTGCGGTCCACCATCTCTCGTTCCAGGTGCTTGGGAATAATCGATATTGATATCAACCGTTACATTGCTTCCGTCCGGTGTCGTATCTACCTGAATTGTCTTACTTGTGTCACCGGCTGTCCAGTCCCACGGTGCTGTTCCCCATGTCGCATTATAAGTCGCAGCCTGTGCACTTGTCCCCAAACATGCGGAACAGAGCAGAAAACCTACTGACTTTACTATATTTTTTTTTATTGTCATCATCTCCCCTTACAATTCACTATCGAGTGTTTTGATAATCACTTCATTATTGTTACCTGTATCAAAATCCCCGCCGTTTCCTACATCTTCCGATGTATCCGAAGCACCTGACTGGTTTACAGAAATACTGCTTTTCGGATCGCTTGGCGGTGGTCCGAAATCTGCATGTGTCTGTGTCGGTTTTGTCAAACTACCCAACACCATCAGTGTCGGTGCAGCATACATTGTCTTTTTTAAAAACGTTCGCCTTTGTGCAATATCTTCCCTATTGACATCGGACTTATTATCTTTCAATGAACGCATTGTTGTAGCCTTTTCCCTTTTGTATTATTATGATTTTATTAAACATTCTGAGCAGTCTGGCGATCTTCGTGAGACCCATGACTTTCCGACCCTGCCTCGCAACAGGTGTGGCGTTTATCATCATATAACCTATGTACTATCCCCCAGTTATGCTCGAAGAATAGCATGATATATTTTAATCCAAAATTAAAATGTTACCTTTTGTTTAAGTTAGCCAAAAAAATTATTTTTATTGAGATATTTATGAGATATTTAATCACTTTTTTTATACAAAATGTGGTTTTTCAACTCTCTTCCCTGTAATAATCCTGCGCATATTTTTTCCCGTACCCGTAATGGTAATAGGAACGTTCATAATCTACCCCGTTAAATACAATGCCGATATTCAGCCCCTCTTTTACGTTGAGTCGTTCTATCGTTTTGAGAAACTCCCTTTTGGAATAGTTTGCCTTAAGAAGATAGAGAACCATATCGGAGTGATGCATGATCTTCATTGCATCCGAGACAATCCCGATGGGCGGTGTATCGATCAGGATATAGTGATACTCTTTTGAAAGCTTTTCGATCATCGCATCAAATGTCGGTGACATAATGAGTTTGGTCTGATTGGGTGCTTTGGGACCGCTGGTGATGATATCGAGATTATCGTATGCTGTTTTTTGTATGGCTTCTTTCAGTGTACAGTGTCCTGCAAGAAGCGTACTTGTTCCTGCTGTTTGATTTTCCATACCGAACTTTTCATGCAGTGTAGCACGACGCATATCCATATCGATGACAATCACACGGTGATCACTGCTTTTGGCGATCATACGGCTGAGATGGTAGATGGTAAAAGTTTTCCCCTCTCCTGAGATGGTCGATGTAACCGAGATCACTTTTGTACTTTCGTCATTTCCCAAAAAAGCAAGATTGACCCACAAAGAACGTACCGCTTCACTGTATGCGGGCAGATGCTTTTTGGAGCGCATGAGTGGCAGTGTCCCGTACAGTGTTACCCGTGAGAGTCTTTCGATATCTTCACTTTTTTTAAGCGTATTATCAAAATAGTGTCGTACAAGCGCCTGAATAATTCCCAGTATCAATCCGATTAACAGACCGCCAAGAAGAATCAATCCGCGTTTAGGTTTGACAGGAGAAACCGGCACCCTCGCTTTCTCAATCACGCGGGTATTGGAGATGGTCGAAGAGGCCAAAATAGCGGTTTCCGCTCTCTTTTCCAACAGATAGGAGTAGATCTTCTCGTTAACCATAAAGTGACGGGTGAGCTGTTCAAGCTGCTGTTCCTGTTTGGGAACATCTTTAAGTTTCTCTTCCTGCTTGGTGATTTCACGAATCAGACGCGCTTTCTGTTTTTTCAGTGTTTGCAGGTTCGATTCGAGTGCGTCGATAAGCGAACGTTTCAAAAATGCCAGCTCTCTTTTGAGTTTCACCACACCCGGATGTCTCTCCGTATAGTTGACAGAGAGTACCTCATATTGTGCCATACTCTTTTGTATCTGATTCAAAAGTGATTGAATGGTACTGTTATGCCCTGGCATATAGTCAATATTGAAGCGTGTTACACTCTTTTGCGCTTTTAGGTGATTGAGCATGTTTTCTACAATATCGATCTGCATATTGATCTCGTAGCGTTTCCCTTCGAGTTGACTGAGTTTGCTTACCCGTATTTGTGCCTCGTTGGAAAGATCAACGACGATATTGGTCGCTTTGTAACTTTGGAGCTTTTCGGAAGAGCCTTTCAGTGTTTTGTTGATCGCCTCAAGCTGCATATCGATGAAATAAAGCTGTTTTTTCGCACCTTCGGATTTGAGCATCAGATTTTTTTCTATATAGGCCTCGACTACCCGGTTGATGATCTCTGCGGCACGCTGTGGCACGGTATCGGAAAAACGAAGCAGTACAATACTCCCCTGCTTGACATACTGTGAAGCAGAAATACCTCCCTGTACGAACCCTGACATTTGATCATTGGGAACAATGGTAAACCAGTAGGGTTGTTGCTTAGGTTGATAGATTCTGTTCACTTGAAGAGAGAACCACGCTGTTTCGACCTTCTCACCATATTTGTGTACTTTGTCATAGGTGATCACCTCCCTCTTCTCCTCGGAACGCAACCACGCTTTAAACTGCTGCCAAAAGCTCTGCTTGTCTCTTAGTTCCAAACGAAAATGCGCTTTATCAATCGGTGTCACATAAAAGGGTCTTCCATAGAGCTCTGTTGAGATATCGCTATAGGTAACAGTAAAGGGAGCATTTTTGTAGAGCTCTTGAGGTTTGAAGTACGCTTCTGTAAAGTAGCGTGTACCGATGTTGAGCTTTTCCAGTGCTTTTTTGGCGATGGGACGGCTTTTTAGAACTACCAGCTCATCTTCCAGCTCCCTGTTTCCTCCAGATGTGGTCAACAGGAAATCTTCATAATACCCCTGTCTGTCCGATGTGATCTTAAGCAGGGTATAGGCTTGATAGATAGGGGGTTTGAAATAGGCAAGATAAGCAGCAACCGATAACGCGAACAGAACAAAGAAGATAACCGATCGTCTATAGTGTCCAATAATTTCAAGCATATCCTTGAACTTCAATTCTTCGGAAAGATCGATTTTGTTTTCGGACATCGTCTGTTCATACTTCATGGCTGTATCATCCTTCGTTTAAAACTTTAATACATCTCTTTTTTTAGGCGCATCACGCCTTTCAGGCTGAGATGCTGACTCATTAGGAGCAAGAAAAGGATCTCCACCACCAGGGGGACCATCCGGTCCCCCTGTTGCATCGGCATGAAGCACAGGCGGTTTTGCCAACTGACCAAGTGCATAAAGGACAGGCGCATGATAGACTGCTTTTTTTAAAAAAACTCTGCGCTTTTTTAATGGCGTTCTTTTTTGCTCTTTCACCAATTTCCTTTGATTTCAGGAGGATGATCAAGGTCAAACTCTTTAGGAGATTGAATAACTCTTTTTTGTATGTTTATAGGAGAGGAGTGATGACGCAATGTACGTTGCACATCTATATTTGGTACAATGTCGTCTGATACAATCCATTCAAATACTCTTTCCGATTTTCCATTCATAGAAAAACGGTAGCTTTGGAGCGTACCATATTGTTCAGCAGTGATCTCCTCCGATGTTTCAACATCAATAAGCTTCATATGTTCCCACAGGGAGTGTTTCAAAAAGAACTTCTCCCTGTACCGTTTTCGTCCTTGGTTGTCAATATAGGGATCCAGTATAAAAATACCTCTCCAATAAAGCGTAAACTCTGCGTTTTTGTCACTTGAACGAACAGAAAAACGCCATTTTTGTATCTGATTCTCTTCTGTTTTCAGAAAATAGACTGCATACTTGCCTACAGCACTTGCCTGTGGATCTTCAAACACAATATCAACATACGAAGCACCATAAGGACTAAAGGCTTTCAATGAGTGATTTGCCGTCGCGTTGACTTCATTTATCTCTCCAAGTTTGGCACCTTTGAACGAAAGAGAATGTGATACATCTTCAACACTCAATCCGATATACCAGTTCGTACGGTTCTCTTCCTGGCTAACCGGTAATACGATACGCTCTGTTACCGGTTCAGGATCGACTGTTCCGTTATCATCATCTCCAGAATCATCGTCATCGTCTCCGGAATCATCGTCATCTCCAGAATCATCGTCATCGTCTCCGGAATCATCATCGTCTCCAGACCCATCATCGTCGTCTCCGGAATCATCATCGTCTCCGGAATCATCATCGTTTCCGGAATCATCGTCATCGTCTCCAGACCCATCATCATGATGATCCTCTTTTGTATCTACCGCAAGACTGTTTGAACGATCGACTTTAATGTATGCTGTCTCTCCACTCTCTGTATCGTTACATCCGGTATTGAGTAATAGTACAAATATGCTGATTACCCATAAGATATACTGTTTTATCATCGTCTATTCCTTCGGTATCAAGAGCTTGACACGCTTGCCTTTGGTTTTACCATGAAGTTCAACCCAAAACCCTTTAAACGGAACCAGTTTACACTCTATCGTATCATCACATGTAATATAGGAATTGCTCTTATCTGTCCCTGTACCGTTATAAAGCCAAATCTGTTTACTAGCATAACCTGAAGCATTTGCATCACTCGGCGTATAGGCTGTACCGTCAATCAGGAATCGGCAGTCAGCCCAGCTCACCGGTTTTTCCAGACCGATAAATCCGCTCATATTGTAGCGATACGGTCCCGTACCGTCATCACCGTCCGTCTCAAAATCATGCGTCACAGGCGTGAGATCTATCTCGACACATGGTGCACGGACACATGCGCTATCCGTTGAATTGTAATCTATATTTTGCAATCCGTCTACATACCATTCATTACTGTAACGGCTTCCCAGCCAATACCCTACGCCAAATTCAAGTTCATCGGTCAATGCAAGCTTGACGTAACTGCTGCTATTATCAGTTGTACTGTAAACACGTTTGTAGAGTTTCCAGTCCGTATCATAAGTACCGTTCATATCGTCGGCAAATACATCTTCCACTGTAACACCTGTACCGCGCAACTCTACCGGAATACCTACGAGATCCCAACTGTTCGCACCGATAGACGACCCATTACACTGTTTGCATAGACGTGAACTCCCATCAAAGTTAAATCCGCTGATTTCATAATTGTATATTGCCTGAATCTCCGTATCGGTCAATACTCGATTCCAGATCTTCACTTCATCAATATTTCCCTGCCATCTGTCATCTATACTATCACCGGAAACATCATCTCCTATTGTGACGGCATGCGTTCCGGCACTATAACTGCTTTGCGTACGGGTATCGACCAATGTACCGTTTTTATAAAGTCTGATCGTACTTCCGTCATAGGTAGCAACAATGTGTGTCCATGTATCTATAGGCAAAGAGGTACGGGCGTAGGTAGTATAACTGTCTACAAAAAAATCAATATTACTTCCCGACCCGCTGCTATGTTCCAGCCCCCAACCGTCTGTCCATGTCTCATCACTGACTTTGATGACCGCTGCCATCCATTTGTCATTATTGTGCCGGTAAAGCCACGCAGAAACACTAAACGGTACATTTTGTCCGATCTCTCTTTCAGGTACGGTTTCGTTGGGATACAATACTGCATCACTTAGTGTTTGATCCGCATAGGTATTATTAAAATCCCCGGCACGACAGATCTTCGCATTTGACTGTATGTTATTTGCGTTATTACGAGACTGTGCATCCAATGCATTTGCGGAACTGTCCTTGACATCATCATCCACACCGTTGGCACCGCCAAGCCAGTAGCACTCATCCATACGAAAATCAACCTGCAAACCACAGGATAGCGCTTTACTTGAGTCATACACAAAGTCATTTGCGAAGATTATCAATCCAGCGATCTCACTTGTATGTTTCCGTTCACTGTCATTAGCCTGATCCTCATCTACTGTAACCCCAACTGCCGTATTGCTTAAGCTGCAACGGCGCAACCATCCGCCATCACCACCATCACGGCTGTTCATACTTCCGATCACATTGGGATTTGTTGTATATGTATTATTAAAACTATAACTTTTGCAGGCATTATCCCATCCCCTAATATCGTCTGCCGTACGTATGGTCTCATATGCGACACTGTTGCATGTCAAAGTATCAAAAAACATACTTTGTACATTGGCATCAACAAGGAGATAAGCGATATCTTCATCTGCAACGATCTGTCCGGCAGATGTCTCCGCCCTCTCCAGTGCAATATCGAAACGATCTGTTTGTACATTTCTGATCGTACTCGTCAACCATGGTACAGAGGCATTACCGGGAAGATCCGCTGTTTCGTTTGCAACTGTTTGCACCGTGCCAAGTACGACAGGAGTGTCATTAAATGGATTATTCAGATTGACTGTATCCCACTGTTTTACTCCACTTACTTTTTTCCCCTGTTTATTTTTGGTAGTATGGATCGCAGCCAAAATACGTGTACCGTCTGCTAAAATGTGATCACCGGATTCAATAACAAGATAATGAACATTCACACTCGGATGCGGTCCCTGATCGGTACTCGACTCCACCACAGACTGTGCTTCAACCTGCACCATCTTACACCCAGTTTTATTGACATCTTTGATACGAATGATGACAGGCATATCACCGTTATAGCCTAATCCTTCATCGACCAATGCAAAGACCAGCGGTACAGTATCGTAAGTCTGGGCAAATCTTATATCCTGCCACATTGTAGAACCGGCTGTCGTTGCAGGCAGTGTAACCCTCCCGCTCTCCATTTTCCATGCAAAAAGAGAAAGAGGCAAAAAAAGCAATACATAAAAAAGATATTTTATTCTTCTCTCAATCATCGAGTGCCTTCCAAAATATTATATTTAGACTACTTTTTATATTATAGCATATTTTGTGATTGGGTTTTTGAGATACGAATTTGAAAACTTTAGTCTCTTTTCTGTAGAGTTAAAAAATGTTCGGACAACTCCTAAGTAAATTATTAAAAAACGAACAATACTCACTTTAATATTTTAGTGTTCCTCTTCACACTCATTTGCCTTCTCATCCAGCTTCAAGCACTTCGAGAGTGTCTTGGTAATAACGATCGCTCCAAGAAACGCAAGGATCACCATAATGACGGTGTAAAGGACTTGAGCAAGTTCTATCTTCACGCCAATACCTTTAAAGACTTCTCTTCAAGCCGGTAAAGCGCATCACAGCGTTTTGCCATAGTCTCATCGTGTGTCACCAGTAAAAGTGCTGCGTCATTGCTGCGTACGTAATCCAACAGGACATCCATGACAAGTGCCGCTGTTTCACTGTCTAAATTACCCGTAGGCTCATCTGCAAAGATAATGCGTGGTCTTTTACTCAACACACGGGCTATGGAGACACGCTGCTGCTGTCCGCCTGAAAGTTCTCCGATCTTCTGCTCCATCACATCGGTGATCTCCAGTTTTTCAAGCAGTACAGGGTCTATCTTCTCACCGGAGAGTATGGTAGCGATCTCCACATTCTCCATGGCACTCATCCCTTTAAAGAGATAATGAAACTGAAAAATGATCCCGATCTCATACCGTCGTAACGCTTCAATGGAAGTACTGCTTTGGGCATACAATTCTTTGCCAAAGAGAGAGACACTGCCGCTGTTAGGTTTAATGAAGGTGGAAAAAATATGTAGCAGTGTCGATTTCCCCGAACCGCTCCGTCCGACGATCGCCGCACTCTTACCCTCTGCCAAAGAAAAGTCGACATTCTCAAAAAGGAGGGTATCGAAACTGTGGGAAATAGTGTGTGCTTCAAGAAGCGTTTGGGACATACGTCTACCTTTGTATCTGTTTGAGGTATTTTAGCATAGATAGAGGTTGTGAAAGTTTAGTATAGAGGAATAGAAGATTTAAATATCTGGATGCAGAAATCTGCATCCGAGAAAAGGATGATGGATTACGCACCCATCTGCTTTGCAACTTCTGCTGCAAAGTCTTCTTCTTCAACTTCGATCCCTTCACCGACTTCAAGTCTTGTGAATGTAGTGATCTTCGCTTTACCATTAGATTTCTCTTCAAGGTACTCGGCAACCGTTTTGCTGTCGTCCATAACGAATTTCTGATCGAGAAGACACTGCTCTTGGTCAAGCGTTGTGTTGTCAGAGATGAATCTTTCAAGTTTACCAGGAAGGATTCTGTCCCAGATCTTCTCAGGTTTACCTTCAGCTTTAAGCTCTTCTTCGATCGCTTTTTTAGCCGCTTCGATAACCTCATCAGTCAACTGCGCTCTTGAGATGTACTGAGGGATGTTCTTAAGCGGCTTACCAAGACGCTCAAGCTCTTCGTTCTCTTTTTTGATCGCTTCGATACGACCTTTTGTCTCTTCTTCAACGTATGCTGCATCAAAGTCTTTGTAAGAGAGTGTCTTAGGAGCCATCGCAGCTGCGTGCATTGCGATCTCTCTAAGTACAGGCGTTACTTTTTCACAAGTCTCTGCATCTTCACACTCAGCAGCGATGATGACACCGTTCTGACCGTTGGAGTGAACGTAACCGCTTACAGCTGTTTTGTCGTCACCCTTGATGAGTGCCGCACGTCTAACAACAAGGTTCTCACCAATGATCGCGATGTTCTGTGCAAGGAACTCAGAG
>Ga0256843_1002218_pt1 | contig 14369 bp, 9 predicted proteins | sample AlvinellametaG_FD_191572 | JGI IMG/M metagenome (GOLD analysis project Ga0256843, IMG submission 191572) | Pompeii worm associated microbial communities from hydrothermal vent at the East Pacific Rise, Pacific Ocean - Alvinella | ecosystem: Host-associated > Annelida > Integument > Unclassified ... | reverse complement strand
ACGGAATATTTGTTAAATCCCGACAATAAAATTATAGCCGGTAAAGATGAAATTGCAGTTGTGGGGCACCGTGTCGTTCACGGCGGAAATACTTTTGTGCAGCCTACACTTATCAATGAAGAAGTTAAAACCAAAATCAGAGAATTATTCTCATTGGCACCTTTACACAATCCGGCCAATTTAACCGGTATTGAAACTGCCGAACAAATTTTTCCAAAAGCCAAACAAGTGGCTATTTTCGATACGGCTTTTCATCAAAGCATTCCTGTAGAAAACCACCGTTATGCCATTCCTGAAGAATTTTATCAAAAAGGCATTCGCAAATACGGTTTTCACGGAATCAGTCATCAATATGTTTCGCGCGAGGCCAATAAACGTTTGGGAAGTGAAAGCACCAAAGTTATTACGCTGCATTTGGGAAACGGAGCAAGTGCCACGGCGGTTGTAAACGGCAAGAGTTATGATACGTCTATGGGATTTGGCCCGATGAACGGTTTGATTATGGGCACCCGTAGCGGCGATATCGATCAATCGGTTGTTTTTTACTTGATGGATAAAATGGGATATTCGTCTGCCGAAGTGCAAATGATACTCAATAAAAAAAGCGGGATGACGGCTTTAGCCGGTAGCAACGATTTACGAGATATTGAGGCTGCTGCTGATAAAGGTGATGAAAAAGCCCGTTTGGCTTTGGATATGTATGCCGGAGCTATCAAAAAGTATATCGGTAATTATGTCGCTCAAATGAACGGTTTGGATGCTTTGGTTTTTACGGCCGGAATCGGTGAAAATTCGCAAGTGGTGCGCCGTTTGGTAATCCGCGGTTTGGATTATTTGGGTATAGCTGTTGATGAAAACAAAAATATAAATCCGAAAGATTTTAACGGTGATATCAGCGGTGCCGGTAGCAAGGTAAAAGTCTTTGTCATTCCCACCAATGAAGAACAGGAAATTGCCACCCAAGCCTATCATTTAATTCGTGAGTGATTAAATTAAAATTATTTATAATTAATTGATAAATAATTAGTTATATTTTTATTTTGTCAGATTAGTGAATATTCACTATCTTTACATGATAAAGTATAAAATGAGGTATTTGGATATGGAAAATTTGCAAGAATCATATAATAAAGAAATCTTTAAAAGTGAAAAACACCGCGCTTCCTTATTGGTTGGTTTGTTGTTATTGGAGGCGGTTTTATTGATCGCTTTATACTATTTAAACAAGCAAGAATATTACAAAGTTTTTAAAACGCCACTGTCTATTTTTGCCATTCTTATTTTTACGGGGATTTTAATATTGTATGAAATCATTATTCATTATATTTTATACCGTTTCTCAAAAGATACGGGAATTTATAAACCAAAAATTTTTGGTTATTTCAACAGTTTTTCCGAAATAACTTTACTGACATTATTGCTCATCAGCATCATTGAAAAAACGGCTTCGCCGGTTATTTTACAAACACCTGCCGCTTTGACGTATTTTATCTTTATTGTTTTGTCGGTGTTCAGGCTCGATTTTAAATTGTCTGTTTTTACCGGTTTTTTGGCAGCGTTAGAGTTTTTGCTTGTAGCGTTTTTTTATTCGGAAAAATTTGAAAATTTGAAAGGTGAAAATCCTTTTCTCTTGTCTAATGTTCATTTTTTAGGACAGTCGCTGATCATGATTATTACCGGTATAGCAGCCGGTTTTGCTGCTGAAGTCATTAAAAACAAAATGATTTTGTCGTGGAAGAATTTAAGAGAAAAAATGGAGGTTATTCATCTTTTCGGACAGCAGATTTCACCTGAAATAGTGGAAAACATTTTGCATCATAAAGATGAACTTTCGGGGGCACGCAAAAAAGTAACCGTAATGTTTTTGGATATTCGGGATTTTACCCCCTTTGTAGAAAGTCATCAACCGGAAGAAGTAGTGGATTATTTAAACGCTGTTTTTGCTTTTATGATTGATATTGTGCAAGAACACGACGGAGTCATCAATCAGTTTTTAGGCGATGGTTTTATGGCGACATTCGGAGCACCGGTAACCGACGAAAAAAGTCCGCAAAAAGCTACCAAAGCAGCTGAAAAAATTATAAAAGAGTTGATTAAACGAAATCGTGAAGGCAGCATTCCGCATACCAAAATCGGTATCGGATTGCATTATGACGAAGCGGTAACCGGAAATATCGGTTCCAATATCCGCAAACAGTTTTCAATTACCGGAAAGGTGGTGATTATGGCATCGCGTATTGAGGAGTTGAATAAAAAATATCATTCATCTATGTTGATTTCCAAAGAAGTTTATGAAAACTTAACACCGGATTTACAAAAAGATTTTGAATATTTGGACGTTACCAAAGTCAAGGGCAGTGAAAAACCGGTTACGCTGTATCGATACAAGGTGGTGATTGATTAAAGCATATAGTAATGTTACTGTTTATGACATTCTCGGAGCACGGCGAGTGTTCTGTCAAAGGAGAAGGCAAGTAATGTCACTTCGAGTGAATTTTTGAGTTTGCGAAAAAATTAGTATCGAGAAGTCAGGCATTACGGGTGTTAAACTTGAGTGCAACACTTGTCTAATGTCTCGATACAATCCCGAACACGTTCGGGATCACTCGACATGACAAGTGTTTCGATACAATCCCGTCCTCAAAATTTTGGGGATAGGTATCACTCTCACCAATTAAAATTGGGAGCACAGCGACATGACAAGTAAAAAAAATATTTGATGAAGGAATACTATGTGTATATATTAAAGTGTATAGATGATTCATATTATACAGGTGTGACAAATGATATTGAAAGAAGGTTGATAGAGCATCAAGAAGGTAAAAATAAATCGTCTTATACATACAATAAACGTCCGGTAGAACTAGTCTTTTATGCTTCATTTTCAAATATTGAAATGGCAATTGAAGTAGAAAAACAAATAAAAAAATGGTCGAGGGCTAAAAAGCAAGCTTTAATTGAAGGAAGATTTGATGATTTGGTTAATTTAGCTAAAAAGAAATTTGATAAATAAATTTTAGATACTTGTCTAATGTCTCGATACGATTCCGAAATAAGTTCGGAATCACTCGACATGACAAGAAGAACATTTAAGTATTTATTGATAAGTTAGTAATGTCACTTCTCGCGATATGAGTCGGAGCACGGCGGGTGTTCTGTCAAAGGAGAAGGCAAGTAATGTCACTTCGAGTGATTTAGTGAGGGACGAACTAAATTGTATCGAGAAGTCAGACATTACGGGTGTAAAACTAGAGTGTAGCACTTGTCTAATGTCTCGATACAATCCCGAACACGTTCGGGATCACTCGACATGACAAGTGTCTCGATACGATTCCGTCCCAAAAGCTTTGGGAATCCGAATCACTCTTACCAATTAAAATTGGGAGCACAGCGACATGACAAGAGAGATAATCAAGTATGGATAGATGAATGTAGTAATGTCTCCCGAAGTGTCGGGACGAGTGATTTAGTGAGGAACGAACTAAATTATATCGAGAAGCAAGACATTACGGTTGTAAAACTAAAAACATAATTTTTAATGCAAATAAAAAATAATGAAGAGGAATATTTTTAATAAATGGATAATCATTAGTTTGACAATGGTGTGGATGGGCTGTAATCCACCGCAGAAAAAAACCGAAAAAACCGTCTTGTATCAAGAGGCGGACTATCATTTTCCTTACGATTTAAACAATCCCGAACAGGTTTGGAAACCTGCAAGAAAATTGCGTGAAATTTCGGGTTTGAGTTTTTTATCCCCCGACAAAATCATCAGTATTCAAGATGAAAAGGCATATTTATTCTTGTTGGATAATCAAAAAGGAAAAATCGTAAAAAAAATAAAATTTGGTAAAGACGGTGATTATGAGGGAGTTGAGTTGGTAAACAACGACGTATGGGTGGTGAAAAGTAACGGAAAACTTTATCAAGTAAAAAATTATCTGGATAAAGACAAAAGAGAAACAATCAAGCATAAAACAGCTTTGTCAAAACGAAATGACGTGGAAGGATTGGCGTTTGATGCTTCCGACAGCACTTTGTTGGTAGCGTGTAAGGGCTATCCGTTTTTGGAAACGCAAAAAAATGCCCAATTTTTCAAGGCGGTTTATAAATTTGATTTAAAGACTCAAAAATTGATTGAAAAGCCATATTTGCTCTTGGCTTTGGACAGCTTGAAAAAGTTTAAAAATTACAGCAAGTCGGACGAATTGGGGATTGAGTTGGTTTCAATCATCGATGAGGCTGAAGGCGATCCGACTTTACAACCGTCCGGAATAGCCATTCATCCGCAAACCAAAAACATATATATATTGAGTTCGGTAGGTAAAACTTTGTTGGTTTTATCCCCCGAAGGCGACATGAAAGCCATGCTTAAGCTCGACAGAAAATTGCATCCGCAACCTGAAGGAATATGTTTTGCCCCGGATGGAACGCTTTATATTTCCAATGAAGGAAGAAAAACGAGTAAAGCACGGGTTTTAGTTTATAAAAAGAAGTAAGAATGAAAAAAATATGGATATATATCATCGCCGTTTTTTATGTGGGTGTGTTTCAAACCGCAGTGGCACAAAAGATTTTTTATGCGCCGGAATTTGAGCAACGTCCTGTGCAACAGTTTGACAGCACTCAAGTAATCTATGAAATGTATTTGTTGGGCGATATTAAACCTTTTCGTCCCGAAGGCAAGGCGGATTTACTCACCATGAAAAAACAACTGGAAAACAGCCGGGTAAAAAGTGCGGTGGTGTTGTTGGGCGATATTGTCTATCCGTTGGGCATGCCCGATGCCGGCAGCCCGGAATATGACAGATATACCCAAGTGGTGGACAGAATTTTAAATACATTTGAAAATTATCATCAGCCCGTATATATTTTTGGCGGTAATCACGATTGGGCACGCGGACGAAAATCCGGATGGCAACACGTGTTGAACCTGCAAGAATATATCGACAAACATACTTCTGAAAACATTCGTTTTTTACCTGCCGGCGGTTGTCCCGGCCCTGTTGAAATAAATTTAACCCCTGATATTACCTTGATTTTGTTGGATAGTCAATGGTGGTTGCATCAAAATGAAAAACCAAAGCCTTCGGATTGTGATTTGCAAAACGAACAAGAAATTTTTGCTAAAGTGGAGGATATCATCAAGCGCAATAAAGATAAAAAAATTGTGATGGCTGCGCATCATCCGTTGTTTAGTGTGGGAAATCACGGCGGTTATTTTCCGGCGAGCCGAAATTTGTTTCCGCTACTGGATATCAAGAAGAACTTGTATATTCCGTTGCCTGGATTTCTCTATACCGGATACCGTAAATATATCGGTGATATCCAAGATTTATCGCATCCGCGATATAAAATTTACAGAGAAAAATTATGGTCTGTTTTTAAAAAATATCCCGGTATTATTTATGCTTCGGGACATGAACACAATATGCAATATCTGGCCAAAGACAGCCTGTTTCACATTGTCAGTGGTGGCGGTGGCCCCGGAAGTTATATCGCCAAAAAAAAGAAAAAAGCCGGTTTTGCTTACGAAAGCAGCGGATTTGTCAAGTTGAGTTTTCTCAATGACGGCGAAGTGTGGATTACTTATTTTGACAATCACGGAAAGATATTGTTTCAACAAAAAATGTTTCGCAAACCGGTTTATAATCCCGAAGAAGCCCGTCAAAAAATACAAAATTATCATCCCCCGGTTGACAGCATCACCGTTCCGCTTTCGTCCCGTTATGTCAAAGCCGGAAAATTTCAACGGAAAATGTTGGGCGAGAATTACCGCGATATTTGGAACACCCCTGTCAAATTGCCGGTTTTTGATATAGGTAAAGAAAAAGGCGGATTAAAAATTATTAAAAGAGGTGGGGGAATGCAAACCCTTTCGGTGCGTATGGAAGCCAAAGACGGCAAGCAATATGTGTTGCGTTCGGTAGATAAAAATCCGTCTAATGCTTTGCCCGAAGATTTTAGAAATACCTTTGTAGAAAGGCCTGTGCAAGATGCCATTTCGGCTTCTAATCCGTATGGAGCCATTACGGTTCCCCCGATGGCCGATGCTATCGGGGTGATGCATACCAATCCCAAGTTGGTGTATGTTCCCGATGATCCGCGTTTGGGTGTTTACCGGCAAGATTTAGCCAATAAAGTGTTTTTATTTGAAGAACGTCCTTCCGGAAATTGGGAAGATGCCGATTTTTTCGGGCATTCCAAAAAAATAGTCAGCACGCCTAAAACTTTGAAAAAAATTACGACGAAATACAATCATCGTGTCGATCAAAAATCGGTTTTAAAAGCACGCTTGCTGGATATGCTTCTCAATGATTGGGATCGCCACGACGATCAATGGCGGTGGGCGACTTTTAAAGAAAACGGAAAGACGGTTTACCGTCCTATTCCGCGTGATCGCGATCAGGTTTATTTTGTCAATCAAGGTGCCGGTATGTGGTTGGCAACGCGTAAATGGGCGATGCGCAAATTTCAAGGTTTTGGCGATACCATTAAAGATATTGAAGGACTGAATTTTAATGCCCGTTATTTTGACAGAACTTTTTTAAATGAATTGGATCAAAAAGACTGGCAAGAAGTGTCCCGCGAAATTCAAAGAGAACTCACCGATACGGCTATTCACCGTGGCGTAACGAAAATTCCGGCTGAAATTTATTCGAAAATAGGACAATCCATTGAAAAGAATTTGCAAGAAAGACGAAAAGATTTGGATCGATATGCTGATAAATATTACCGTTTTCTGGCTCAAACCGTGGATATTACTGGCACGGAAAAAGACGATTATTTTCAGGTAAAACGCTTGCCCGGTGGTGAGACGGAAGTAAGGGTTTACGGAGTGGACAAAAAAACCGGATTGCCTGCCGATACTTTATATGAGCGTGTTTTTAATCCTGAAGAAACCAAGGAAATCAGGCTCTATGGACTGGACGGAAAAGATCGTTTTAAGGTAGAAGGAAAAGCAGATAAGGGTATCAAAATCAGAATTATCGGCGGAAAGGGCAAAGACAGTATCATCGATACTTCCGACGTTCGATCCTGGGGTAAAAAAACCTTGGTTTACGATCGCAAAGACAAGAAAAATGTGATTATGGGTGGCAAGGAAACCAAAACCTTTTTGTCTAAAAACAAAGCTATTAACCAATACGATCGTTTTCAGTTTCGTTATAACAAAACCATTCCCTTGCTCGACGGCGGTTACAATGCCGACGACGGTGTGTTTTTAGGAGCCGGTTTTATGATCAATCGCTACAATTTCAGATACAAAACCATGCATACTTTTACAGGTAGAGCGGCTTTTGAAACCGGTGCTTATTCGTTGCGTTACAAAGGCTTATATACGGGCGTTTCGCCCTTTTACGACTTATCGCTCAAGGTGGACGTAAGCATGCCCGAAAATGTCAATAATTTTTTCGGAATGGGTAACGAAACCCCTAAATTAACCGATGACAAATCTTATTACCGTGTGCGTTATCACTACGTTTTAGTGCATCCCGAAATTCATAAGCAATTACAAGACAAGCTGCATTTACAAGCCGGTGCTTTTTATCAGTTTTACGAAGTAACCGATACGATTAATCGTTTTATCGGCGATTTACAATTGTCCGGATTGCCGGCAACTGATTATCAGCCCGAACATTATTGGGGTATCAATATGAAGTTGGACTGGGATACCCGCGACAAGGCTTTGCATCCGCAAAGAGGCATGCGTTGGCAAACGGAAATTTCGGCTTTTTACAATGACGAAGGTTTTTATAACCACCGGCAGATACAATCGGAAATGAGTTGGTATTTGTCGTTTAAACAAGATCCGAGAACTGTTTTTGCTTTTCGTTTCGGGGGTGCTGTAAATGACGGTGATTACGCTTTTTATCACGCCAATTATTTAGGAGCCGATGATAATTTACGCGGTTACAAAAGACAGCGCTTTGCCGGTGATGCCGTGGTGTATCAAAATACGGAAATCCGTTTTAAATTGGGAAAAATCCGGAGTTATTTGATGAACGGTGCCAATGGAATTACCCTTTTTAACGATATCGGCAGGGTGTGGTATGAACCCGAAAATTCGGATCGTTGGCACGATGGATACGGAATAGAATATTGGCTGGTGCCGTTTGACATGACGGTGATCCGTTTGAGTCTGGACAAGTCTGATGACGATTTTTTTCTTAACTTTAAGTTTTCATATTTATTTTAAACCTTATGTCACAAACACTCAACCACCATTTACTTAACGAAGTGTCCCGTTACGTAACGGCTTATCTGAACCGGAATTTGCCGGAGGAGATTTTATTCCACGATTTGGAACACATTCGTTATGTGGTGGAAAAAGCCAAAGATTTAGGACAAAAATGTGGTTTGAATGAACAAGAACTCATCATGGTGCAAATATGCGCCTGGTTTCACGACATAGGTTTTTCTGTTGATCCGGCTCGTCACGAAGAAATAAGCGCCCGGATGGCCGAAGACTTTTTACGGCAGAAACAAGTAGATGAAAATTTGATAAAACAGATAAAAAATTGTATCTTATCGACTCAAATTCCCCAAAAACCGCAAGATAAAGTATCTAAAGTTTTGTGCGATGCCGATTTGATGCACCTGACAGAGGATGATTATCTGGAACGGATACAGAAAATGCGCAAAGAACAAAGTCATTTGACGGGAAAAGAAATCAGTCCGCCGGATTTTCACAAAAAATCGGTGGCGTTTTTTGAAGCTCATAATTACCATACGGGATATGGAAAAACGGATTTGGAACCTAAAAAAAATATTATTTTGCAACAATTAAAAGACGAAATAAAAATGTTAGAAAAAGATCAACTCGAAAATCCTGAAAAAGAAGAAAAAAAGGATAAAAAGAAAAAGAAATCGAAGAAAAAGAAGACTTATTCGCGTGGCGTGGAATCCATGTTTAAAAATACGGCACGTATGCAGATCAATTTGAGTTCGATAGCCGATAAAAAATCCAATATTTTGATTTCGGTAAATGCCATTATCATTTCCATTACCACGACTTTATTGATTTCGCAGTATGAAGAATCACCGAATATCATTTTTCCGGCTGCTGTGCTTCTTACTTTTAGTTTGATAACCATTATTTTTGCCATTTTATCGACGCGTCCCAATATTTCATCGGGAAAATTTGATAAAGAAGACGTTGAAAACGATGAGGTTAATTTGTTGTTTTTCGGTAATTTTTACGATATGGATTTGGAAGAATACGAGTGGGCGATGCGAAAGATTATGAAAAACGACAAAAAGCTTTATTCCGCTTTGATTCGCGATCAACATTCATTGGGAAAAGTGTTGGCCAAAAAATACAAATTACTTCGTATAGCCTACAACGTATTTATGGCGGGAATCATCATTTCCGTATTGGCTTTTCTGTTGACGTTTATCCGCTTTAAAATTTTATAAGATTATGTTACGTCCTTTTAAAGAACACATAGCTTTTTTGCCTATGCCACAGGTTTGAAGTAGGCGGATTTTGTTTCGTCTATTTGTTCGATGGCCGTCAAAACCCAACAGCAAACAGCCAAAAGCCAAAAAATTATGAAACCGAAAATAGTATTGCTAACCGGAGCCGGTATCAGTCAAGAAAGCGGTATCAAGACTTTTAGAGATGCCGGCGGATTGTGGAACAATCACGATATTATGGAAGTAGCTTCGCCACAAGGCTGGGCTAAAAATCCGGCATTGGTATTGGAATTTTATAACCAACGCCGCCGGCAGTTGCACGAAGTGCAACCCAATGCGGCCCACCGGGCTATTACCAAGTTGCAAACACATTTTCCTGTGGAAGTCATCACCCAAAATGTCGATGATTTACACGAGCGGGCGGGCAATAAAAATGTGTGGCATTTGCACGGCGAATTGTTTAAAGTGCGTAGCGAAAAGAATGAAAATTTGGTGTATGAATGGAAAAAAGATTTACATTTGGGCGATACCGCCGAAGACGGTGCCCAACTGCGTCCGCATATCGTTTGGTTCGGCGAATCCGTGCCTATGATTGAAAAGGTGATTCCGGTAGTGCAACAGGCGGATATTTTCATCATTGTAGGCACCGGCATGCAAGTGTATCCGGCTGCCGGACTGGTGCATGAGCTCAAACCCGGCGTTCCGGTGTATTATATCGACCCCAATCCGAGTCCGTTAGCCATTGGCAATCCTTTGCATATTATCGCTAAAAAAGCCGGTGAGGGTTTACCCGGATTAGTAGATGAATTAATAAAAAATATCGGGTAAATTCCATTTGTCATTACCAGCCCCGCAGGGGCGTAGGTAATCTCTTTGAATAAAAGTTCGGATTAAAATAAAAAAAGCATTATAATTTATGACGGTTTGGGATTGTTAGAGGCAGTCTCATCAACCAATAGCCCAAAAATCAGCCTAAATAATTATGTATGCACTAGTCGACGGAAATAATTTTTATGCCTCATGCGAGCGGGTTTTCAATCCTTCGTTAAGAGGCAAACCGGTAGTGGTTTTGTCTAACAACGACGGTATTATCATTGCGCGTAGCAATGAGGCCAAAGCTTTGGGAATTCAAATGGGGACACCGGCTTTTGAAATCAAAAAATGGATTGAACAGCAAAAAGTCTATGCTTTTTCGTCGAATTATGCTTTGTATGGCGATATGTCGCAACGGATGATGCAGATTTTTTCAGAATTTACTCCCGATATTGAAATTTATTCTATTGACGAGGCTTTTTTAGATTTTTCGGGTTTTAAAAATATCGATTTGCGCCAAACCGGATTGGATTTGCGCCGGCGGGTTTATAAATATATCGGTATTCCGGTGAGTGTAGGTTTGGCACCGACTAAAACTTTGGCTAAAGTGGCTAACCGGATTGCCAAAAAATATATGAAAGATAGTGTAGCCATGATTGACAAGCCTGAAAAAATAGAAAAAGCCTTAAAAATGACACCGGTTGAAGAGGTGTGGGGTATAGGCCGGCAATACACGCGTTTTCTGCATCAAAACAATATCAAAACCGCTTGGGATTTTACCCGTTTACCCGATGCTTTTATCCGCAAAAAAATGTCGGTAAACGGCTTGCGAACCAAAGAAGAATTGTTGGGAACCTCCTGTATCCCAATGGAATATATACCTGCACCACGAAAAGCCATTCGCACGGCGCGCACTTTTGCACAAACTACCGGCGATTTTGATTTTGTAGCCGAAGCGGTAGCTACTTTTGCCGCTGCTTGTGGTGATAAATTGCGCCGGCAACAATCGGTGGCAAACCTGCTGACGGTTTTTGTCAGAACCCATAAATTTGAAAAAAAGAAATCTTATTACAGTGCTTCTTTTACTGTTCAGCTACCGGCTACCAACAGCAATATAGAACTGATTAAAGCAGCCCGTAAAGCCTTGCAAGTGATTTTTAAAGAAGGACATGATTATAAAAAAGCCGGTGTATTGGTGTCGGGATTGGCGCCCGATCGTAACCGGCAACTTTCGTTGTTTGAAAATTTCAATGAGGACAAACACCGGAAAATAATGCAAGTAATGGATAAAATCAATACGGAAAACGGTTATAAATTGGTTAAAATAGCCGCCGAAGGACAATCACGGGCATGGCGTTTGCGACAAGAACACCGCTCTAAACGTTACACAACCCGTTGGGACGAGTTGATAGAAATACGTTTGTAGTTTAAGTATGATGCCGTATTGACAGGCTTTGCCAAGAACAGCTTTAGGCTTGTTTAGAAAAAATTAACGCCTTTTTATAAGGAAAATATCATTAATAATACTAACTTGCGGGCTTTGAATTTCAGACATTGTTTATGGTGAAAATTTGGCAAAACTTACCCGATAAAACCAAAGGATACCTACTGACTTTAGTCGGGGTGTTAGCCATGTCCAATGTTTTTATTTTCAGCAAAGCCGCTTTGCGCGAATTGGAATTACCGCAATTTGGTTTTTATTGGTTTTTAACCGGCTTGATTTTGAGTTTGGCCTTGGCTTTTCGCCAAAAAGCTTTTCGCCGGATCAAAGACTTCACCACCCGCGATTATCTGCTCTTGGCTTTGTTCGGATTGATAGAAGTGGCATCTACCACTTTCTTTTTTATGGCTATTCGCACCATGCCCAATCCGGGTATTGTAGCCTTTATGGGCAATTTAGGCCCTGTTTTTGTGTTGATTTTAGGATTTTTTATCTTAAAAGAGCGTTTTAACAGTTGGGAAATTTTAGGTATTCTAATCACCCTTTCGGCCGCTTTTATGTTGAGTTATAATCCGCAATGGGTTCGTTGGGACGAAATGTTTGTCGACGGCAGTTTATATGTGCTTTTATTTACTTCATTGTTTGCTGTCAGTTCTATTTTGATGAAGATTAATGTAGTGAAGTATTCCCCTGTATTATTGACAGTCAACAGAATAACTTTTCTTTTGGTTTTTTCACTCATTATGATGAAAGTGCAAGGTTTGTCATTTGAAATATCCAAAGAAGCTTTAAAAAACGTATTAATAGGTGCCTTTTTAGGGCCTTTTTTAACCGCAATAGTCGGTTTATATGCCATTAAATATATTGAAGTCAGTCGCAAATCTATTTTATCATCTACTAAAGGCCTTTTTGTTTTATTGGGAAGTTATATTTATTTTCATAAAATTCCAACCGAAATGCAAATCATAGGAGGGATTTTGTCCATAATAGGAGTTACATTGATAATTATGGGGAAATATTTTTATAAAAAAAACAAAAAATCAGATGTAAATCAGAATTTGTAACAATTAAAACGCTGTGTTTCGACAAAAATTCTTACTTTTGCCCAGTTAATGGCATATAGATTTTATGTTGCACAAATTATTATCATATGAAGAATAATCCGAAGATTGTTGACAATGTGCTTGATTTAATTGGTAATACGCCAATGGTGCGATTGAGCAAAGTCACAGAAGGACTCACCGGTAGTTTTTACGGTAAATTGGAATCTTTTAATCCCGGAGATTCTGTTAAAGATCGAATAGCGAAATACATAATTGACAAAGCGGAGCAAGAAGGTTTGATTCAGCCCGGGGATATGATTATTGAAACCACTTCAGGTAATACGGGCTTTAGTTTGGCCATGTTGGGAGCGGTTCGCGGTTACCGGGTTATTTTGGCGGTAAAAGACAAAGCAACAGAAGACAAGATCAACATGTTGCGAACCATGGGCGCCAAAGTTTATGTATGTCCGTCGGACGTGCCTGCCGAAGATCCGCGTTCTTATTATTCCGTAGCGCAACGCCTTCACGAAGAAAATCCCGGTTCTCTTTATGTCAATCAATATTTTAACGAATTAAATATCAAAGCCCATTATTTTTCTTCGGGAGTTGAAATTTGGGAACAAACCGAAGGAAAAGTAACGCATGTGATTGCTTGTGCAGCCACCGGAGGAACCATTTCGGGTATTGCCCGTTATTTAAAAGAAAAAAATCCGGAAATTCAAATATTAGGGGTTGATGCTTATGGCTCGGCACTTAAAAAATATCACGAAACCGGTATTTTCGATACCAATGAAATTTATTCTTACCGTATTGAAGGTTTGGGAAAAAATTTGATTCCTACAGCCACCGATTTTGATTTGATCGATCATTTTATGAAAGTTACCGACGAAAATGCGGCTTATAAAGCACGCGAATTGGCCTTAAAAGAAGGAATTTTTGCAGGTTATACCAGTGGGGCGGCTCTTGAAGCGGCTCATTTATATGATAAAGCAGGTTTTTTTAACGAGGACAGCCATGTGGTATTGGTTTTCCCTGATCACGGTTCTCATTATATGGGAAAAATGTATAGCGATAAATGGATGATTGCTCAAGGATTTACCAAATTTTTAACCACCGAAAAAGAACGGGAAGTGGAAATAGTGAAATAAATTTTTATCAATTTTTATAAAGATCAAGAGCCTGACTTTTAGTTTGGCTCTTTTTTTATATCTTTATTGCGCACATAAAAAGTTTTTTTGCATGAATAGTTACTATTTTATTTTAGGAATCAGTGTTTTGGTGATTTTGTCTTATTTCTTTGATATTTTGTCTAAAAAAATAAAAGTTCCTTCGGTTTTATTGCTGTTGGCCACCGGTATTTTACTCAACAATATTTCTGAAACTTACGGTTTTCAATTGCCCGGATTACAACCGGTTGTCAATGTCTTGGGATTGATAGGTTTGTTGTTAATCGTATTGGAAGCGGCTTTGGATTTAAAATTGACCAAGAAAAAACGTCCGCTAATCATCAAGGCTTTTACAACGGCTTTGCTTATTTTGATAGGGACGAGTTTTGCCATTGCCTATTTGATTTACAGCATGGGATTAACCCACGATTTTTATACGGCTTATATCAATGCTTTGCCTTTGTCGGTGGTGAGCAGTGCCATAGTTAT
>Ga0256843_1002217_pt1 | contig 14372 bp, 10 predicted proteins | sample AlvinellametaG_FD_191572 | JGI IMG/M metagenome (GOLD analysis project Ga0256843, IMG submission 191572) | Pompeii worm associated microbial communities from hydrothermal vent at the East Pacific Rise, Pacific Ocean - Alvinella | ecosystem: Host-associated > Annelida > Integument > Unclassified ... | reverse complement strand
ATGTTTCCCAATTTTTAAACAATGTCGCCTATCCGTCAAATACTACACTTGATGAGTATCTCTGTATTGGAAGCAGAGAGGAACTTGAAGCACTCTTGACCTATGTATGGGATGCGGAAAAACTGAAACAGATACAGGAACGTGGTACTGTGGTAGAGGTTTTCCTTGGCGGCAAAGACAAGATCATCGATGCCGAAGCGGCGTATGCGTTCTTTTCCAAGTGTGCGGTGACCTATTTCATTAAAGATGCGGGGCATCTTTTAAGGAGCTGATATGCCATTCACACCCAAAACCCCCTACCTGACAACAGACGGGATCATCGAACTCTATGACGGTTCGGACTTTCGGGGTATCGTACTGATAGAACGGAAGAATACTCCCTTAGGTTTGGCGATCCCCGGTGGATTTGTTGATGTGGGTGAACGTATAGAGGATGCGCTTGTAAGGGAGATGAAAGAGGAGACGACGCTGGATGTGAGCATCTCTTACCTGCTTGGTATCTACTCCGACCCCAAGCGTGACCCGCGTTTTCATACGGCAAGTGCTGTGTATGTTACAACGGCACAGGGAGAGCCTAAAGGGGAGGATGATGCCAAAGAGGCGAAGGTGTATGCACTTGATGCCATTCCTTTTGAAAAACTGGTCTTTGACCATGCACAGATCGTCAGAGACTATCTTCAAAAAAGGAGTGAACTTGCCTCTGCTTGCTGACAGCTTTGAACTGCTTGTGGCACTCAAAGATGCCGGCTATCTCCAAACAACAAGAGACCCGCTCTGGTGGCCGTACAGCGGTACGCAGAAGGTGGTCATCGGTGCGCTGCTGACACAGCAGACCAAGTGGGAGCGGGTAGAGGAGTCTTTGAGGCTTTTGGAAGCAGAGAATATCTGTTCGCTTGACACACTTGCCAATGCAAATATCGAAACGATCAAACAGTGCATCAAACCCAGCGGCTTCTACAACACCAAAGCCCAACGTCTAAAACTTTTGGCTTCTCATATTGTTGAGTGTTACGGAGACTTTGCCACCTTTCAGCAAGAGACCGACAGAGCATGGCTGCTTGCTCAAAAAGGTATCGGGATGGAGAGTGCCGACTCCATTTTATGCTATGCCTGCTACCGACCGGTTATGGTGGTTGACAGCTACACCAACCGTCTGCTTAACGCACTGGGGTATACCTTTGATAAGTATATGTCCATACAATCATGGATGCATGAAGGGATTGAGTCCAACAGAGACAAACTCTCTGCACTATATGGTAAAGAGATGAGACTTGCTGAAGTCTATGCACGTTTTCATGGGAAGATCGTGGAGTTTGCGAAGGAGTATATAAGAGGGAAGAGGGTGGATATCTCGGTACTAATGAGAGAGAATCGTTAAAGTGTAGGGGCGATCCCTTGTGGTCGCCCTTTGTTAAAAAGGAATGGGTGTATGAAGGGGGGGGAACTACAAGGGTTACCCCTACATCATTAAGAATTTCCGTTTTTCTAATTCCCCAAAAGTGTTGCGATCCACTTGGTATCTTCTTTTGCATTGAGAACGATCTTGACCATGATGGTCAGCGGTACGGAGAGCAGCATGCCTACAGGTCCGAGCAGCCAGCCCCAGAAGATGAGCGAGAGGAAGACCACCAGTGTGGAAAGCCCCAGTCCCTTACCCATGATACGCGGTTCGAGGATGGAGCCGATGGTGATGTTGACTGCAAGATAGACGGCAGTAACAGCCAGTGCAATGCTGAAGTTGTACTGTACCAGTGCCATGAGTACTGCCGGTATGGCAGCAAGAATAGAACCGATATTTGGGATAAAGTTGAGCAAAAAGGCTACAACACCCCAGAGAATAGCGTAATGGATATCAAAGAGTATCAGTGCGATGGTGACAATGATCCCCGTAGCAGCGGAGGTGAAGGATTTGAGTAGGATGAAGTGTTTGACATTGTCACTGACATCCATGAGTGAACGTAAACTGCTGGAGTCGCTCTTTTCGATCTTTTTGGTAAACTGAGAGATCTCCATAAGCATGAAAATAACCGTGACGATGATCATAAAAGAGTTGGTCAGCAGTCCGCCGAGTGACTTGAGGGTTTTGGCGATGTACTCCATGACACTGTCGGTAGCGAAGATCGCCAGTATATCCTCTTTGGGGATCTTTACACCCCAGCCGTCAAGGGTGGAGAGGAAGTCTTTAAAATCAGTCTGCAGTTTTGCTTCGTAGAGCGGAACATTGTGTGAGAAGTCCTGAACGGATGTACCTATAAGCATAATAAGTGTGCCGATAAGCCCGAAAAGAAGGAGTACGATGAACAGCAGGGAAACCCCCTGTGGCATACCTTTCCGTTTAAACCACAGAAAGAGTGGAGAGAGAATGATCGCCAGAAAGAGTGCCAGTAGAAAAGGAACGACAATAACCGATGCCGCCTTGATCCCCGCAAGTACAATGACCACCCCTGCCATGACCAGTATACCGTATCCGACCTGCTGCGTGCTTGTTGACATAAATACCCTCTTGCTGATTTCAATAGTCCCTATTATACCCGTAAGAGATAATAAATGGTATAATCATCCCTAAAAAATATCAGGAAGGAAAGGGGTATGCCCAATATCGTGATCACCGGATGCAGCAGCGGTATTGGACTGGCAACGGCACACTATCTGAAAGCAAAAGGGATACGCGTCTACCCTACGGCACGACAGCTTGAAGATGTGCGAATGCTTCAGGATGCAGGGTTTGAGGATGCCATGCAGCTTGATGTGACCGATGCGGTACAGATCGCTCAGGTGATCGAAAAGGTATGGCAGAAAGAGGGGAGTATCGATGTCTGGTTCAACAATGCAGGCTACGGTCAGCCAGGAGCTTTGGAAGACATACGTACCGAAGTACTGCGAGCACAGTTCGAGACTAATGTATTTGGGCTGCACGAGTGTACCAGACAGATTATTCCTGTGATGCGAAAGCAGGGGTACGGAAAAATCATCCAGCACTCTTCTGTATTAGGGCTTATCTCGCTTTTTGGACGGGGTGGCTATAATGCAAGCAAATATGCAATAGAAGGGCTGACAGATACGTTGCGTCTTGAGCTTGCAGGGACAGGAATATTTCCTGTTTTGCTTAATACCGGGCCAATTACCAGTGACTTTAGAAAAAATGCGATGCAAAAACTGAGAGAGAATGTTGATATATCAGAATCTGTGTTTAGAGAAAGGTATGAAAAAAATCTTAAAGCCAAAAAAAGTGATGTGCCGTTCAATGAGGAGGCAGATGCTGTTGCAGAAGTTGTGTATCGTATTATTTTTGCAAATAAGCCAAAACCACGATATTATATCACAAAAGCTTCTTACATTTTAGGATATGCCAAACGTCTGTTAAGTACGGCTTTTTTAGATCGGGTTTTGCAAAAACTTGGATAATTTTTTGAAATGTGATACATGGCTGTTCACTAGGCATTAAGTCATATTATATTATGATAAGAAATCAGAGGAGATAAGCGAACCATTTGGAAAGATGGGATTGCTTTGCAGTTTTAATAGTAACCGTGTTTAAAAGGGAGGGAGAAGATAGATGGATCCAATAGAAGAGATAGGTAGCAGTATCGATTATGGACAACCAGTTAAAAAAAGAGGTATTAAACATAAAAACAGAAATAATAATTATATGCAACAGGAAGTTGATCTGAAAAAAACGCCTTTTCTCTTTTTCCCTCCGGGGAAAGAGATGCTTTTTTTGGTAATATATTTTGTGACACTGCCCTATATTACAGGTTTGATCTTTCTTTTTTTCTATGTATCGGAAGGAAAAGCATCTACATTCGGTGCAGTGAGTGTGGATTCAAACTTTTTTCTTGTTTGGACCATTGGTTATGAACTGCTGGCAGCCTTGATCGTCATGATCATTGTCAAAAATGCTATTATGTTCAGTATACGAAACAGCAGTAGGGCGAGACATAGACAGCCTCAAAAAAAACGCAGAAGACACTGAAAACAAGTGTCTCTTCCTATATTTCCCGGCTTTTGAATCAAAAACATCTCGTTTGGTTATAGCCATTCAATATTAAACAGCAGGTAATATCTATTGAAAACAATTACGATCATTGATACATTCGGATTTTTCTTTCGTTCCTATTTTGCGTTACCACCTTTGCGAAACTCTGAGGGATTCCCTACAGGATTGCTTACCGGTTTTATTAACCTTGTTGACTCATTGCACCGCGACCATGCTACGGATTATCTTGTTTTTGCTCTTGATAGCAAGGGACCGACATTCAGGAATGAGATATATCCGCTCTATAAGGCTAACAGGGAAGCACCACCTGAAGATCTGACCAAGCAGCTCCCTGTTGCCATTAAATGGATTGAACAGATGGGCTTTGCCAACCTCTCCAAAGAGGGATTTGAAGCGGATGATGTCATTACGACCGTTACGAAATTTGCCAGAGAACAAGACTTGAAAGTGCGTATCGTTTCGCATGATAAAGATCTTTATCAGTTGATCGATGATGCCAGAGTAGTTATGTATGATTCGGTGAAGCGCCAAGAAGTTGATGAGGAAGCATGTGTTGCCAAATTTGGTGTACGCCCTGAGGATTTTGTTGATTTTCAGGCAATTGTGGGGGACAGTTCCGACAATGTTCCCGGAGTGAAAGGGATCGGCGTTAAAGGTGCAGCCAAACTAATTAACAAGTACCATACCCTTGAAGCGATCTATGCTGATATAGAAAATGCCGGAACACCGCGTATACAGAAACTCTTGCTTGAAGGAAAAGAGAGTGCTTTTCTTTCCCGTGAACTTGTGCGTATGAGAGATGATGTCTATGAATCACTCGATCTTTCAGAATTTATCTTTGAAGATAAGAACTACCTCAGTTGTCTTCTCGATGAATTTGAGAAATATGAAATGAAACAGGCGATCAAAAAAGCACAACCAAGAGTAGGTGAAGCGGGATGCAGCGATGTGGCCAAACCTGTTCCCGAAGTAAAGAATCCAGCATTAACCTTTGAAGCAGTTACGCTTGATAGCAAAGAGAAACTTGATGCGGTAATTGATACGTTTAATGTACAAACTATGATTGCTTTTGATACTGAGACAACGGGGCTTGATACCAAAAAAGCTGATATAGTCGGTTTTTCATTTTGTACTTCAGCAGAAAAAGCCTATTATGTGCCGGTTGCACACAGCTATCTGGGAGTTGAAGAGCAGGTTTCTCCCGAAGATGCAGTCGAAGCACTGAAAAAACTGATGAAGTGTCAGGTGATCGGGCAGAATCTCAAGTTTGATCTTTCCCTGCTCTACAGCCGATATGGACTGGATGAGGTCATACCGTTTGCCGATACGATGATCATGGCATGGTTGAGTGATCCTGGTAGTAAAGTAGGGTTGGATGCATTGGCGCAGAAGTTCTTTAAATATGAGATGAAACCTTTTAAAGAGATGATTAAAAAAGGAGAGAATTTTTCAGCAGTTTCTATTTCCGAAGCAACATTTTATGCAGCAGAAGATGCATGGATGACTTTTCTACTCTACAAAGCGATCAAGAAGAAGATGGAATTGGGATCTTTAACACACTTGCTTAAAGAGGCAAAAAGTGTAGAGTATCCTTTTATTAATGTTCTTATTCGTATGGAGCAGCTTGGGATCAAGGTTGATCAGGAGCGTCTGATAGTGCTTCAAAAGCAGTTGAGTGCAGATCTGGCGGCATTGACTGAAGAGATCTATGTACTGGCGGGAACAGAGTTCAACATACGTTCAACGCAGCAGCTGGGCGTTGTTCTGTTCCAGCAGTTGGGACTTAAAGGCGGAAAAAAGACCAAAACCGGCTACAGTACCAATGAAGCGGTACTCCAGTCACTTAAAGAAGAACACCCGATTATTGAGAAGATACTGGCATATCGCGAGTACCAGAAGATGCTTTCTACCTATGTTGAACCACTTTTGAAACTGGCTAAACAGGATGAGAAGAGCCGTATCTATACCTCTTTCCTCCAAACAGGTACGGCAACAGGGCGTTTAAGTTCCAAAGATCCGAATCTTCAGAATATTCCGGTACGTTCAGAACTGGGGCGAAGGGTTAGAGATGCATTTGTAGCAAAAGAGGGCTATAAACTGGTAAGTATTGACTATTCTCAGATCGAGCTGCGGTTACTGGCACATTTCTCCAAGGATGATGCACTGCTGGAAGCATTCAATCAGGGTGTAGATATTCACATGGCAACAGCAGTCAAACTTTTTGGTGAAGAAGAAGCAAAAAGCAAGCGTAATTTTGCCAAATCTGTCAACTTCGGATTGCTTTACGGGATGGGACCGAAAAAACTCTCGGCAGAACTTGGTATTTCTCAAGCGGAGGCCAAAGAGATCATCGCCAACTATTTTGCCTCATTCCCGACAGTTAAACATTTTCTTGAGGGCATACAGGAACAGGTCAAAATAGATGGATATGTCGAGACTATTCTTGGCAGACGCAGGTTCTTTGACTATGAGAGTGCAAACGGTATGCAAAAAGCGGCATTTATGCGAGAATCGGTCAATACGGTTTTTCAGGGGTCTGCAGCTGACCTGATCAAGTTGTCAATGAATCAAATTGATGGTATGATACAGGATGAGAAGCTTGATGCGTTCATGCTGTTGCAGATCCACGATGAACTGATCTTTGAGATCGAAGAGGGGCAAGTGGAAGAGGTATCCAAACGGTTTGTTCATATCATGGAAAATATATATGAGTTGAATGTGCCGCTGGAGTGTTCGGTCAGTGTTGGAGAGAGCTGGGGGGAGTTGAAGTGATACTGTAGTGGTATGACTGCAATCATATTCCATTTGGGGGGGGAATTAAATGGGAAGTATGATGAAGTATATGACAGGACGAAATGTCATAATGTGGGGCAGTGTCGCGCTGCTTTATTTTTTAAGTGGGAAGCTGAGTCTGTATCTTTCGGTTGAGAATTCGATCGTTACACTGGCGATCTTTTTTGCGGAAGGGGTATCGCTTGCATCTGTACTGCTTTACGGAAAAAGAGTATGGCCCGGTATTTTTATCGGGCAGGCACTACTGGCATTAAGTTCCGGACTGGATATGGCACCCTCACTCTATATCGCTGCAGTCAACAGTGCAGAAGCCGTACTGGCATACTATCTGTTCAGACATTTTCGTTTTGACAGGCGGTTGTATACTCTGTACGACCTGTATCTGCTTTTTGCTTTGATCATTTTTGTACTTCAACCCTTTAGTTCCCTGCTTGGAAATCTTGGATTGATCTTTTTCTCTGTCAATGATGTTAATATGTTCTTTATTAACCTCTTTTCCTGGTGGTTTGGAAATGTGATGGGACAGATCCTTGTGGTGCCGATACTGCTTGTATTCTACCGTGAGCGCTATAGTATCAATTATAGGCTGTTTATATTGGCAAATCTTTTTTTCCTTCTTTTCTGTTATGTGATTTTCTTCTTTTCCCCTGTCAGTAATCTTGCTCTTCTTTTGAGTATGACCATTCCCCTTGTTATTTTGATCATGGTCTATGCAGGATTTGTCTATGCAATGTCCAGCATACTGGCACTCTCTTTGATCTCTCTTTTCTCTATGCATTTGGGAGTAGGACCCTTTACCGTGTCTAATAACAGTATGGATAACCTGATCAATATCAATTTTTATATTTTTGCCCATGTATTTGTGGTATATGTATATGGTGTGCTGCTGGCAGAAAAAGATGATGTGCTTGAGAAGCTTGAAAGTATGAACAACCATCTCGAAGAGCGTGTAAAGGAAGAGATCGAAAAGAGACAGGAAAAAGAGAAACTGATGCTTTTGCAGTCACGTCAGGCACAAATGGGTGAAATGATCAGTATGATCGCCCATCAGTGGAGACAGCCTCTCAATACGCTCTCTTTAGTCATGCAAAATCTTTACATTAAATATCAGCTTAAAGCACTGAATGATGCATATATAGAAAAATTTAGAGAAGATGCTACGCGTCAAATTGATCAAATGTCAACGACCATTGAAGATTTTCGTCTGTTCTTTAAACCTCAGAAAGAGAAACACCCGTTTGATGTTTCAAAAAAAGTGCATCATGTTATTGAAATGCTGAATCCTCTCTATCAGAAGGAGAATGTCACGTTAACGTATGATATGGAAGAGGAAGCCTATGTTGACGGCTATGGCAATGAGTTTGCACAGGTTTTGATCAATATTATTAACAATGCAAAAGATGCTATTGTACAAAATATGCAAGGTGTACCAAGAAATGTTGATATTCATGTTGAAAAGAAAAAAGATGCAGTTTATGTCATGATCGAGGATCATGCCGGTGGGATCGATGATGAGATACTTCAGAGGATCTTTGAACCATACTTTTCAACAAAACATGATAAAGAAGGAACAGGACTGGGACTGTATATGAGTAAGATCATTATTGAAAAACATATGGGTGGAAGACTGTATGCCCAGAATCACGCTGATGGTGCAAGATTTGTGATCGTACTGGGAATGGCAGAAACATTTTAAATTGTAAAAAAGAAACAGTGCTTTGGTTACTCTTCCGGGCAAGTTTCTTTTCTAAAAAGCATCTTGACAACATTTTCGTTTAAAAGGATGTTGGAGAGTGTTTCATAGTAGGAGGTGATCTCTATTCCGTTTTCCGTATAAGTATCCAGTGTATGGAGGTTCATATTGGCAAGGATCTCTTTTCCTTCTTCATAGTAGACAGCTGCTCCAATGCTTGTGATATTGTGCTGGTTGGCAATAAGGTGTGCGTAGTAGCGGATGATAAGGAGGGTGGCAGATTTGTCGTTCCATGCAAAAAAGTGGGTGATAATGTATCCTCCAGGTTCATCAAATGAGGAAAAGTTTTCGGCGATCAGTTCGGAAAATGCTTTGTCAAAATGAAGGATCTGTTGCTGTATCTCTGGTTTGAGACGCAAAACGAACAGGAATCCGATAATGAATCCTTTGTACTGGCAGACAAGAAAGAGATTGCTAGGGTGAAGTGCCCACTGGTACAGTTGTGATTCTGTGATCTGTGTATAGGAGGGGTGAACACTGTTTCGCATGTCTGCGGCAACTTCAAGAAAGACATTCATTCTTTCAATATGGCGTACCTGGGTAAGTGTGAGATTCTCCAGTGTCATCATTTGAGAGGGAAAGTTCAATACAAGATCTTTTCGTTTTCCTATAATAAGGTTTTTTACACCAATCTGACAGATATGTTTTTCATTTTCCGGAACAGAATAGGTATCAAAGCATGGAAGTGCCTTGTGCTGTTCCTGCTGAAAGAACTGTAGTATTTTCAGCTGCTTGGATGCTTTGGGCTGGGTAATGCTCCTTTCCCATTTGCTAATAGTCGTTGTGTCGAGTCCGTGAAAGAGTTCATCGTTAAAAAGATAGAGTGCATGAACCAGCTGCTCCTGTGTCAGGTTAAGGTGTTCCCTGCATGATCTTATGAATTCACCGAACTTCATGGTTATGTTTTTCCTTTTCCCTTGCAATGTATACAAGTATAGCAAAACTTTATCTGTATAAAACAACTAGGCATTTTAACAATTTTTTTTGAGAAAAAATGCCCTTATCACATTGATACATATATCCTATACTGCCCTTATCATCTTAATAAGGATATATGTGATGTGTACAAAAAAAGAAAATATCCAGACACTGATACGGGAGCGGAAGTTTGAAGAGGCATTGGAAGTATTGGTTATTTTATTTGAGGATCTTCAAATAGATGCTGAGATTTATTATCTGATGGGAACCTGTTTTTATGCAAAAGAAGATATATCCAATTCGGTTCGTTTCCTAAAAAAGGCTGTTGATATTGAACCGGAGAATACTGAGTATCTTGTTTCACTTGCTTTGGCATACGAAGCATTTGAAGAATCTGAAAAGGCATTTCATACCTATTTGGAACTGGTCAAAAAAGAGGAGGAATTGCAGTTTGCCACAGAGCGTCTAGCGTATCTATCTAAAAGCGCGTGGAAAGTAGAAGGGAATTAACATACCATTAGCAAAGATGGGTTATAATCGCCACTTATTACAGTATATCGGTGTGGTTGAGCGTTATATGTGCCATATTGATATAAAATAAAGGGACTATGACAATGTTAAAGAAGATCCTCTCCATGAAAATGGCGGTTTTAATGCTGTTTCTATTTGGTGTTTCGGTAGGAGTTGCAACTTTTATTGAAAATGACTACGGTACACAGACAGCACGTGCACTGATATATAAGGCAAAATGGTTCGAGTTTTTCCTTGCCTATTTTATTGCTATCTTGACCTATCAGATCATTAAATACAAAAGCTATAAAACAAAATTTCCTGTTTTTCTTTTCCACTTTGCTTTTATTATTATTGCACTGGGTGCGCTTATTACCCGTTATATCGGCTATGAGGGGATCATGCATATCAGGGAGGGAGACACAACCAATCTGATGGTATCGGATGTGAAGGTCATGGAGGTCTTTGCCAAGAGCAAAGATGCCAATGCCAGCATGGAAAAAGCGCTTTTCTTCTCTACCATGACCGGAAATACACTTTCTGAGAGTTTGAAAGTTGGTGACAAAGAGGTAAAGATTGCACTTGAAGCGTACCTTCCTACAGCGGAAGAAGAGGTGGTTGCAGATCCTAATGGCACAACACTTCTGGAGATGAAGGTTTCTGCAGGTGGAAAAGGAGAGATCCAATACTTTAAAAAAGGCACGATCAAGGATTTCGGCGCTTTTTATGTTTCATACGGTGTAGAGAATATCCCTACGGACAAGCCTACTTTCAAGGTCAACGGTGAACCTGGAGATCTGAAAGTCTCTTTCCCTTTCATCATCAAAACACTCAATATGGAAACTAAAGCTTCATCTGAGATCCAGCCTGGAGAGAATAACTTTACACGAAGAAATCTTTACCGTTTCGGAAACAATGCGGTCGTCCTCAAAGATATACACAAAAGATCATCGGTCAGAACAGTGTCACACTCTCTCAAGACAAAATCGGGAAAACCTGAATATATCAAACTCAAAGTCAGTGTCGGTGACAAGAGTAAAGAGGTGGTGTTCAAACCGATGAAGGGACAGACCGGAGCGTTGAAGAAGTTTACACTTAACGGTGTGGATGTACAGATGCGTATCGGGTCGAAGATCATTGAATTGCCCTTTAGTATCAAACTGGTGGATTTCGAGCTTGAGAGATACCCCGGTTCTATGACACCGGCATCCTACTCAAGTAAAGTCATCCTCATCGACAAGGAGCAGAATCTGACAAAGCCGTACCATATCTATATGAACCATATTCTTGATCATAGAAACTACCGTTTCTTTCAATCATCCTATGATCCGGATGAACAGGGGACGGTACTCTCTGTCAACCATGACCCCGGAACACTGCCGACGTATATCGGGTACCTGCTTCTGGCGATCGGGATGCTCTGGAGTCTTTTCATTCCGAACGGACGTTTCCAAAAGCTCTTGAAAGGGGCAAGAAAACTTCAGCATGGTGCTGTAGCAATCCTCTTTGCCGTTGCACTGGGAGTTGCACCGCAATCAGTACATGCAGCCTCTCCCGAAGTAAGTCAGGATATTATGAAGGCAATGCATGCCTATAATGCTGAACATGCCAGAAACTTCGCAACACTGGCGGTACAGGATCATATGGGGCGTATGAAGCCGATGGATACGGTAGCACATGATGTGATCTCAAAGATCACCGGGCGTACCAAACTGTATGATATCGAACCGACACAGATGTTCCTTGGGATGATCATGCAGCCTGATCTCTATCAAAATGTACCGATGATCAAGATCGGTCACAAGAAGATCGCACTGCAGTTGGGACTGCCTGAAGATACCAAGTATGCCAGGTTCACCGACTTCTTTGCCAAGCAGGGAGATCACGGTTACAAGATATTTGACGATGTGACCAAAGCAAGCCGTAAAAAACCGCTGGAGAAGTCACAGTATGACAAAGAGCTGATCAAGATCGATGAACGTGTCAATGTTGCCTATATGACCTATCAGGGGTCACTGATGCGTATCTATCCTGTACCCAACGACAAGAACAATAAATGGGTATCACCGATGGATGCGCTTAAAACATTCCCCCAAAAGCAGAAAGAAGAGGTAAAAATGACCATTTCTGCATACTTCTCCTTTGTTGCCAATGCGTTGAAAACAGGGGATTGGAGTAAACCAGATCTGGCGATCGCAGCGATCAAAAAGTACCAGAAGACCTATGGTTCGGAAGTGATGCCAAGTGCCAGACATATCGAAATGGAGATCTGGTATAACAAGCTTGGGCTCTTCAGCAAGCTTTTTCCTGTCTATTTGACTTTGGGGATGATCCTGCTGATCTTCGCTTTTGTTCATGTTATGAAACCAAGCTTCCCGATGAAGTGGATCATGCGTATCTCATGGGCGGTACTGATCATCGCCTTCATCCTGCATCTGATTGGTATGGGGATCCGCTGGTATATTGCGGGACACGCTCCGTGGTCGAATGCCTACGAGTCCATTGTATTCATTGCCGCTTCAACGGTACTGGCGGGGATCATCCTTGCGCGCCGTTCTCCGTTCGCGTTGGCAGGAACGGCACTGCTTGCCGGATTTACCATGCTTGTGGCGCATATGAACTTCATCAACCCGGAGATCACCAACCTTGTGCCGGTACTTAAATCCTACTGGCTGATGATCCACGTGGCGACCATTATCTCCGGTGACGGTTTCCTTGGTCTGGGTTCCATTCTTTCGCTGATGGTTTTGATCCTGTTCATTATCCGTGGCAAGAACGGCAATGCTAATATCGACCGTTCTATCAAAGAGTTGACCAACCTCTCTGAGATGGGGCTCATCATTGGGCTTATGCTCCTTACAGTAGGGAACTTCCTTGGCGGTGTCTGGGCGAATGAGAGTTGGGGGCGCTACTGGGGCTGGGACTCAAAAGAGACATGGGCAGCAGTGACCATCCTTATTTATGCAGCGGTGATCCATATGCGTTTCATTCCAAAACTCAATGACACATTTCTCTATAACGTAGCAGCGACATGGGCATACTCGACCGTACTGATGACCTATTTCGGGGTGAACTACTACCTCTCAGGGCTTCACTCCTATGCAGCAGGTGACCCTGTGCCAATCCCGATGTGGGTCTACTATGCTATTGCAGGACTTTTTGTGCTGACCGTACTGGCAGCACGAAACCGAAAGCTCGGAAAAGTTACCTAAAGTCAAGGTGTGTGCACCTGCACACCCTTGAAACCATACTTCTATTCTCTATATCATTTACTTATCAAACTCATTAACTTCGATTTGACTTTCTGCTGTATAATACTTCTAATAACGTTCGATTGTATGATAAAGGAATAGAATGAAACTTTTGCCTCTTGGTATTATATTGTTAACGAATATCCATGCAGAGTGGGGGTTTGACGTACTGAAGAAGAGTACGGAACTCTATGACGAAACAAGAGAAAAGACAATACAGATATATAAAGATACACTCAAAACGCTGGATCCTTCTACCTTGACATCTTCGCAGACTAAACAACAGCAGTATGAACAAGCGTGGGAAGAAGTGGTTGATGACCTTAAAGAGGGAACAGTCTATATTGACCAGATGAAACGAGTACCGGAATCTGCCTGGATCGGAAGAGACAAAACAGATGTGAGAGAAGATATCAATACACTCTTTAACCGTATTATTAAAGGTCTTGTAGGTGAAGCACTGGAGAATAACCAGCGGGAAATGGCAGCATTGAAAGAGAAGATCGATGAGAATAAACGGAAGATTCTGTTATATCGCGAGAAACGGATCGGCGCACCCGAGACCAGTACACTCTATACTACCAAGTCACAGTATGATGAAAAGATAAAAACTTTAAAACAGGAGAATGGTATTGTTGAGAATGAGATACGTATGCTTAAGGAAAACCTCCGTCAGCGTTTTGCCGACATTGGTGTAACACTTTCACTTGAACAGGTGGATGTACTATTGACGCGTGTAGATGGTGATGATATTATACGTATCGCAATGGTAATGGATACGCTCAAGTATATTACACAGCAGATACAAAGACTAATGCAGGAGAGTAATGAAGAGCTGAAACAGGCAAAGCGTTATTATGGGATGCATCAGGTACTTTTGGAACTGGTCGTATATATTCAGCAGCAGTATATTGACAAATGCAATCGTGTCTATATACCGAAGGTAAGGGGGATCATTACACAGGCAGAGCAGATGATCGCACATACAGAACATTTGAAAGCACAGGAGGAAGACAGCAAACGTGCTGCAGTATATACCCATAATATTGAGGCATTGCAATGGACGCTTGAAGTGGCCAAACGATATGAAGCGGATCTTGCTGCTTCCAGAGATAGAATGAAAGAGGCACAGAAGGTAGCGATGGCGAAC
>Ga0256843_1002216_pt1 | contig 14373 bp, 12 predicted proteins | sample AlvinellametaG_FD_191572 | JGI IMG/M metagenome (GOLD analysis project Ga0256843, IMG submission 191572) | Pompeii worm associated microbial communities from hydrothermal vent at the East Pacific Rise, Pacific Ocean - Alvinella | ecosystem: Host-associated > Annelida > Integument > Unclassified ... | reverse complement strand
TTTTTCATATTTCATTTTTTCTCCTTACAATTCTTTTGCAGATAAAAGTTTTGAAAAATTACTAAAATCTGTAATAGTTTCTTCTACAAATCTTACATACATCTTTTCTTGAGGATATGATAATTTTGGTGAAACTTTTTTTTCAATCATTAAATCAACCATCATTTGAGGAAGATTAATTCCAAGCATTGTTGAAAAATACACCCATGCAGGAAATCTCGGATTTATTTCAATTAAATAAATATCATCTCCAACCGCAATTGCTTCAAGTTCAAATGCCCCTCGCCAACCAGTAATTTCAACAAACTTTTTAGCTAAATTTAAAAGTTTTTCATTATTAATACTTATAGCACTCCACACTTTTCCTAAATCTGTAGTTGTTAATTTTTTTATTCCAACACCACCTAATAACTCTTCATTAGCTAAGCCAACATAATTAATCTCAATTCCACTGATAACTTCTTGAATTAAAAGAGGAAATCCCCATTCATTTGAAATTTTATAAAAAAACTCTATTGCCTCATCTAAATTATGAGCTTTATATGCTTTATAATAATTTCCTTTTACCATCAAAGGAAACCCTATTTCTTTAGCTGCTTTTATTAAATCATCGATTGATATTATTTCTATAGTTTTTGGATGTTTTACTCCAAGTTTTTTACTAAATTCAGGAAGCTTTTTTTTCTCTCTCATTTCAAAATTTTCTAATGTCGGTAAAAATGTTTTTATACCTAAATCATTAATTTCTTTTTGGTATTTTATATACATAGGTAACTCTGCATCTAAATTTGGGATAATAGCTTCAATATTACTTTTATTTTTTATTTCAATAATTCTTTCTTTTGTATCTTCCCAGCCAATACTTGGAAAAGGCATTAAATATACTTTTTCAAATAATCCTTGATAAACACCAGGTTCATTTGGATCATAGCTTAATCCAATTAATTTATGTTTATTTAACAAACTTTTTGCTACAGGTATTCCAGGAGCAGGATTATCAGTATTATTAAGTCCACTTAGTGCTATTTTCATTGAATCAGTCCATATACTTTAAGTTTTATAAAAAAATCTTCAACATCAATATAAACTTCTCTCCAATCTTTATTATATTCCTCGGCTACTATTTTTATAATTTCTTCTTTAGTTTTTCCTTCTTTTAAAAGTTCAACTATTCTTTTAGCAGTACTATTTAACTGAAAACTAATTCCAAGCGATGGTATAAATCCCATATTATTTTCATCAATGATTATTTCATGAATAAGCATCACTGCTCCTTATGGATTTTTAAAAATTATACAAGAAAAAAGTAAAGGAAAGGTTAATGGATAGTTAGTTTTTTGAAGATTTTTGCCATAAGTATATTACTACCCAAATTACTAAACCAATTGCATAAGAAATATACTCATTAGGTAAATGTAAATATTTAACCATTAAGTTTGGTAGCATAAATAATGGTACTGCAATTAAGAATAAAGCTCTTTGAATGATATTTGCTTTTTTAATAAAATATCCTTGGGTTGCACTTGAAAAACTAAACATACCAAGTAATGCAGTTAAGAAAATAATTGCAATTTTTAATGGATTATCTATAAATGTAAATTCATTGTAATCCCATTCATTTGTTGATGCTATTAATAAAAGCTCAGTATTAAAGAAAAACATAAATGGGAGTATTGCCGTTCTAATATCGTAAGCAAATCCTTGAAGACCAGTTTTAATAGGATCTGCTTTTGCAATACCCGCCGCTGCATAAGCCGCAATACCTACTGGTGGTGTATCGTCCGCTAAAATACCGAAATAAAATACAAATAAATGAGCTGCAATTGCTGGAATTAAAAACCCGTTATCATGTGCTAAAGTAAGCATTACTGGTGCTGTTAAAGAAGCAACAACGATATAGTTTGCTGTTGTTGGAAGTCCCATACCTAAAATTAATGAAATAAATGCTGTTAAAAGTAAAACAATTAAAATATTTCCGTTAGATAATGTATCAATAATATCAAGTAATACTTGTCCAATACCAGTAAGAGTAATACTACCAACTACAATACCAGCAATAGCAGTAGCAAGTGCAATTGGCACCATATTTCTAGCACCATTAACCATTCCGTGGAAAATATCAATAAAACCTTGAATGAAGTCTTGTTTTGTTACTTTTCTCTTTTCAATAAATAAAGCCATAAAAGGATATTGAATAATCATAATAACCATTAAAAGCCAAATTGCACTAAATGCCGCCATTTGTGCTGATTGTCTAAGAACAATTAACACATACATTAAATATGCAACAGGTATTAAATAATGAAGTCCGCTAATGAATGTTTTTAATTTTGGAGGAAGGTTTTTTGGATCTTCACCTTTTAATCCAAGTTTTTTTGATTCAAGATGTACAATGTATAAAAGCGCTAAGTAACTAACTACTGCTGGAATTGCTGCAGCAATTACCACATCAGTATAACTTAGTCCTAAAAATTCAGCAATAATAAAAGCAGCTGCACCCATAACAGGTGGCATTAATTGTCCGTTTGTAGACGCTGCAACTTCTACTGCCGCTGCTTTTTCAGGTGGAAATCCTGCTTTTTTCATAAGTGGAATTGTAAATACTCCAGTTGTAACTACGTTTGCAGTTGAGCTTCCGCTAATAATCCCTGTAAGACCACTTGCAACAACACTTGCTTTTGCAGGACCACCGCTATATTTACCTAAAAACGCATAAGCTAGCTTAATAAAATACTCCCCTGCTCCTGCTCTCTCAAGCAATGCACCAAATAATACAAACAAGAATACAAATCCTGCTGATACTCCAAGAGGAACACCATAAATACCCTCAGTTGTTAAATACATCTGTGCCATAATTTTTTCTACGCTAGCACCTTTGTGAGAAATAATTTCAGGAAGATATTGCCCAAATTTATCATAAGCTAAAAAGACAATTGCAACAATACTTAAAGCAATACCAATTACTCTTCTTCCAGCTTCAAGAAGTATAATAATAAAAATTACACCTATAACAATATCTCTAGTTAAATAATCTCCTGGTCTATTTGAAAGACCCACATAATCAATTGCAATATATGCAGCACCTAATCCCCCTACAATTGCTAATATCCAATCCCACCATTGGATATTTTGTAAAAATTTAGGTTTTTTTGCAATAGGATAGATTAAAAATGCAAGAACCATTGCAAATGCTAAGTGAATACTTCTAACTATCGTAGAGTTTACAGGAAAGTAGCTTACATACAATTGATATACCGACCATGCAAATGCAATTAATGCAATAATCCAGTAATAAATTGAACTTGGTGGAAAGTTTCTTTGACCTTCAAGCTCAGTTAAGATTTTTTCTTCTAAATCTTTGTCAACTTTGCCTTCTTCTACCGCTTCTTTTTCAATTTCATCTACTTCTTTTTCAATATTTTCCTCTAACTTTTTAGACATTCTCTCTCCTTTTGCAACACTTAAGAATTGGACAATTCCTAAGTGTTACACCCCAAAAAGGGGAGTAAAATTAAAGTAATCCTGCTTCTTGGAATGCTTTTTTAGCACCTGGATGCATCATTTGAGGATCAAATCCTTTTAGAAGATCTTTTTTAGTTAAGTTTTTATAAGCTGGGTGCATTTGTTTAAATTTATCAAAGTTATCTAAAATAGCTTTTGTTAAGTAATAAACAGTTTTATCATCCATTTTATCACTTGTTACAAGAATAGCTTTAACACCGTATGTTTTTGTTGGATGATCAACACCTTTATACATTCCTGCAGGAATAACACCCCATGCATAATAAGGTTTTTCTGCTACTAGTTTTTGAGCTGCAGGTACATTGTCTAGAGAAATTAAATCAATATCTACAGAGTTTGCAGCATCTTTAATGTTAGCCGTTGGATGTCCTACCATATAGAAATAACCATCAATTTTTTTATCTTTAAGAGCGTTTGGACACTCAGCTGCTTTTAATTGTTCTACTTTAATATCATTTAAGTTCATTTTTTTGCAGTAATCAAATAAAGTTTTTACAGCAGCTTCATTCCCACTTCCAGGGTTTCCTATGTTAATTCTATGATTTTTTAAATCAAAGAAGTTTTTAATTCCACTATCTTTTCTAACTACTAATGTAAGTAGCTCTGGGTGAATAGACATAACTACTCTTAATCCCTTAAATGGTTTTCCTTGGAATTTGCCTTCACCATGATATGCTTGATATACTACGTCTGATTGAGCAATACCAAAATCAAGTTCACCTTTTTTAATTGCGTTAATGTTGTAAACACTTCCACCTGTACTTTCAACTGTACATTTTATACCTGTGTCTTTTTTCATCTTATTCATAATTCTACAAATAGCACCACCTGTTGGATAATAAACACCAGTAACACCACCTGTACCAATTGTAATATATTCATATGCTAAAGCACTTGTTGCAAGAACTGCCGCAGAAATTGCACTAATAACTAATTTTTTCATTTGCTCTCCTTTTGTTAATTTACTCTCAGTATACTCTATATTATAGCAGAAATTTCTAAATTATTAAAATTTTATTAAGAAAATAGTGGGTTGTAGAAGAAAATTCCCAAAAACTGGGAGGTTATTGATGGTAATTCGGTGCTTCTTTTGTAATTGTTACGTCATGAACGTGTGATTCTTTAAGTCCTGCACTTGTAATTTCAACAAACTCAGCAACTTCTTGGAATGTTGGAATATCTTTAGCACCACAATATCCCATTGATGCTCTAAGTCCTCCAATTAATTGATGAATAACATCAGCTACTTTACCTCTATATGGCACCATTCCCTCAATTCCTTCAGGTACTAACTTATCAGCTGCTGTTCCTTCTTGGAAGTATCTATCATTGCTTCCTTTTTGCATTGCACCAATACTTCCCATACCTCTATAAGATTTGTATTGTCTTCCTTGATACATAATAGTCTCACCTGGTGATTCTTCAGTACCAGCTAGCAAGCTTCCAATCATTACGCTACTAGCACCAACAGCTAATGCTTTTGCAATATCACCAGAATATTTAATACCACCATCTGCAATTACAGGAACTCCATGCTTTTTAGCTTCAGCTGCACACTCATCAATAGCACTAATTTGTGGAACACCAACACCTGCAACAATTCTTGTAGTACAAATACTTCCTGGACCAATTCCAACTTTAACAGCATCAGCTCCAGCTTTAATTAAATCTCTTGTAGCTTCTGCCGTTGCAACATTTCCAGCAACTACATCTACATCAAATCTCTCTTTTATTGCTTTTACTAAATCTAAAATTCCTTGTGAGTGACCATGAGCTGAATCCACTACAATTACATCAACTCCAGCACCTACAAGTGCTGCTGCTCTCTCAAGCCCGTTCCCAACACCAACAGCTGCAGCAACTCTTAGTCTTCCAAATTTATCTTTATTTGCATTTGGGTATTCTTTTTTCTTTTGGATATCTTTAATAGTAATTAACCCTTTTAAATATCCGTTATCATCAACAATTGGTAATTTTTCAATTTTATGCTCATGTAGAATATCTTCTGCTTCATCAAGAGTTATACCTTCTTTTGCTGTAACAAGTGGCATAGGAGTCATAAGCTCTTTTACTTTTTTAGAATAGTCTTTTGCAAATCTAAGGTCTCTATTAGTAAGAATTCCTACTAACTTTCCATCTTTATCAACTACAGGCACACCTGAGATTTTAAAAGTAGCCATAATATCCATAGCTTTTGCAATAGAATCATCAGGAAATACTTTAACCGGGTCTATTATAATACCACTTTCACTTTTTTTAACTTTTTCAACTTCTTTAGCTTGAGTTGCAATATCCATGTTTTTGTGAATTACACCAATTCCACCAAGTCTAGCAATTGCTATAGCTGCTCTAGCTTCAGTTACTGTATCCATCGCAGCAGATACAATAGGAATATTAAGCTCTACATTTCTAGTAAATTTAGTTTTTAAATCAACTTCTTTAGGAAGTACATTTGAATATTTAGGAACTAATAACACATCTTCAAAAGTTAACGCTTTGTATTTTATTCTCATTTGCTTTCCTTTACAATGTTTTCAACTATTTTTGCACCATCAAATAGAGTTTGTTCATCAAAATGTTTTGCTATTAATTGAAGTCCAATTGGTAAATTATTTTTATCTTTTCCAACAGGAACTGAAATTGCAGGCACTCCTGCTAAGTTTACGCTAATTGTATAAATATCACTTAAATACATCTCAAGCGGGTCTTTTTTGCTTCCAAATTCAAAAGCTGTAGTTGGAGTAACTGGTGTTAATACCAAATCAGCTTCACTAAATAGTTTATCAAACTCATCTTTAATTAAATGTCTTACTTTTTGAGCTTTTATATAGTATGCATCATAATATCCGCTTGAAAGAACAAATGTACCTAGCATAATTCTTCTTTTTACCTCTTCCCCAAATTGCGCACGAGTAAGTTTATAAGTTTGTTTTAAATCTTTACCTTCAACTCTGTTTCCATATCTCATACCATCAAATCTAGCAAGGTTAGAACTAGCTTCTGCAGTTGCCACAACATAATACGTTGCAACATCATATTTAGAGTTCATTAATGTTTTATGAATAATAGTGTGACCTTCTTTTTCTAACTCTTTAATAATTTCAAGAAGTCTATTTTTAATATCTTCATCAGCTTCATCAATATAATTATCAATTACAGCAATTTTTAATTTTCTGTTTTCATTAATAACAACAGGTTTATGCTCAATTGGAGCCGAAGTTGAATCTTTTGGATCATATCCAGCGATAATATTATATAAAATTGCCGCATCTTCTACGTTTTGTGTAATAGGTCCGATTTGATCAAGTGAGCTTGAAAATGCTACAAGTCCAAGTCTTGATACTCTTCCATAAGTTGGTTTCATACCAACCACACCACAAAATGCTGCAGGCTGTCTAATACTTCCACCTGTATCACTTCCAAGTGCAGCAAGAGCAATGCCAGCACCAACTACAGCAGCACTTCCCCCACTACTACCTCCAGGTACTCTATTTGGATTATGTGGATTTAAAGTTTTGCCATAATAACTAGTCTCAGTAGAACTACCCATTGCAAATTCATCCATATTACATCTACCAAATGGACTAAGATTTGCTTTTAGCATTTTTTCGATAACTGTTGCATTATATGGTGCAACGTAACCTTGAAGAATTTTTGAACTACATGTAACATCCCAGCCTTTTACGTTAATGTTGTCTTTAATTGCAACTGGAACGCCATCTCCAAGTTCACTTAAATCAGTATCCAAAAACTGCTCAACATATCCACCAAGTTCACGTTTTTCTTTTGCTTTTTTATTTAAATCTTTTTTTAGTTCTTTTAGCTCTTCTTTTGGTAAGTTTAATGCTTCTTTAAGAGTCATTATCATCCTTTATATTCGTTATATTTTTTAGCCATAAATATATTAAATAACTTGTGCCAACAAGCACAAAAATAGTAAAAAAGATAAAACCAAGACTTATTGGCTTATCCATTAATTACCTTCTCACATCTCTCACATAGACTATTTTCTTCTTTTGATACATATCTCCAACATCTTGGACACTTATGTAGAGGCGATTTTTTGATTTTTACAACAAATCTCTCATCTTCTCCAACATGGAAACTATCAAGCTCTTCACCTTCAACATTATCACAAATTAAGCTAACATTGAAAAACTCAGCCATTTCATCTTTAAGGAGTTTATCATAATTTGTCTCAATAGCTAGTTCTAATGTGTCTTTAATGATTTTTTCTTTTTTTAGTTTATCAACAATTTCATAAAATCTTCTTCTAATATCCAAAATCTCTTCATCAATTGGATTTTCCATAGCCACTAGTGGAGTATATACAAAGTCAAAAATATCCTTTGCTTCTTCTTTTATAACTTTTGGAGCATGTTCTACCGCTTCATCCATTGTATATGTTAAAACTGGTGCTAGTAAAGGTAGCATTTCTTTTAAAATTAAAGCCATTGTGCTTTGTGAATTTCTTCTTTTTGGTGAGTTAAGAGCTTCACAATATAGTCTATCTTTACATACATCAAGATAAATCGCACTAAGTTCAGTAACAATAAAGTTATTTAAAATATTAAACGCTTTTGAAAAATCATATTTTCCAAATAGATAAACAACCTCATCAAAAACTTCTTTACTTCTAGCTAATATCCATTTATCAATCATGCTAGGATTATCAAGTTTAATCTCTTCTAAATCGTTTACATTTGCTAGTAAAAATCTAATAGTGTTTCTTATTTTTCTGTATTGTTCAGCAACTTGTTTTAAGATGTTTTGTCCAAGTTTAATATCACCGCTATAATCACTTGTAGCAACCCAAAGTCTAAGAATTTCTGTACCAAATTTTTTTGCAACTTCGCTAGGTGCTACTACGTTTCCTTTAGATTTACTCATTTTTTCACCATTTTCATCTACAGTAAATCCATGAGTTAAAATAGACTTATAAGGTGCTTTGTTCTCTACAGCAGTGGATACAAGAAGTGAACTTTGAAACCAACCTCTGTGTTGGTCGCTACCTTCAAGGTACATGCTTGCCGGATATTCACCAGCATCGTATCTATCAGGTCTTTTAAGTACAGCAAACCAAGTAGACCCGCTATCAAACCATACATCTAAAATGTCATTAACTTTTTCAAGGTTAGGAGCTAAATCTTTTTTGCTTTCAGGTAAAAGCTCTTCTATACTCATATCATACCAAGCATCAGCGCCTTTTACTTTGAAAATATTATAAATATGTTCAATTATTTCATCATCTATAATTAACTCACCAGTAGTTTTGTCTCTAAAAAACGCAATTGGCACACCCCAGTCTCTTTGACGGCTAATACACCAATCAGGTCTGTTACTAACCATACTTGATAGTCTATTTTTACCACTCTCAGGGGTAAATTCTACATTTTCAATCTCTTTAAGCGCTTTATTTCTTAAAGTATCACCCTCATACACTTTATCCATAACAATAAAAAATTGCTTAGTAGCTCTAAAGATTACAGGATTATGACATCTCCAGCAGTGAGGATAGCTATGTGTAAATTCACTGGCTTTTATTAAATTATCTCCTAAAAGCTCTAAAATTTTTGGATTTGCATCAAATATATGCACTCCTACAAACTCTTCAGGTAATAGTCCTTCTTTTACAATAATAGGAGAATATTTACCTTCATCATCTACAGGTTGAATAATCTCTTCATAGCCATATTTTCTCCATACTCTATAGTCTTCTTCCCCATGTCCAGGAGCTGTATGAACACATCCTGTACCACCATCCATAGTAACATGTTCGCCAAGTATAATAATTGACTCTCTATTATTTAAAGGATTAATTGCTTTTAAGTTTTCAAGCTCAGTTGCACTAAACTCTTTTTTAATTTCTCCGTTTACTACCCCTTCTTCTTTTAATCTCTCATATAAAGCTTTTGCTACGATTTTATTATCTTCACTTAATACATAAACTTCATCAGGATTTAGAGCAATACCCATATTTGCAGGTAAAGTCCATGGAGTAGTAGTCCAAATAACAATTTTAGCGTCATTTGTGCCTAATTTTTCATTAGCAACTTTACTTAAAGGAAACGCTACATAAATTGAATAGTCTTTTTTATCTTCATACTCTACTTCAGCTTCAGCAAGAGCCGTTTTGTCATGCATACACCAAAATACAGGCTTACTTCTTTCTACAACAAGACCTTTTTTTGCAATTTCAGCTAATGCTTTATAAATATCAGCTTCAAATTCAAAGTCCATAGTTTTATATGGATTTTCCCAATCACCTATAATTCCAAGAGACTTAAACTCTTCTTTTTGGATTTCAATAAATTTTGCAGCATGCTCGCGGCAAAGTTCTCTAATTTTTGTTTTTGGAAGTTTTTCTTTTTTTTCACGTCCAATTTTTTTCTCTACTTGTTGTTCGATTGGAAGCCCGTGACAATCCCAACCAGGAACATATCTAATATCAAAATCTTGGAAATAGTAATATTTGTTAATAATGTCTTTTAAAATTTTATTAAGTGCATGTCCTATATGAATATGTCCGTTTGCATAAGGAGGACCATCATGAAGATTAAATCTGTCATTTCCACGTCTGTTTTCTTTCATTCTTTCATAAACATTTTTTGAAAACCACTGATTATATCTTTTAGGCTCATTTTGAGGCAGATTTCCCCTCATTGGAAATGAAGTTTTAGGGAGAAGCAGAGTCTCTTTATAATCCATTCAAGTGTCCTTTTTACGCAGTATTATATCAAAATTATTACGCGTTTGTGATAACTTTTACTATCTTTGGGTCAGCTTCATAAAAATATGCTTTTTCAGGATAGTCGAATTTACTTAAAATATATCTAATTACATTAATCCTAGCTCTTTTTTTATCATTTGCATCCACTTCCACCCAAGGAGCATAAGGTGTTGCGGAGAGGTCAAACATCTCTTTTTTGTATTTTTGATAATCTTCATAATGCTCATAACTTTTCCAATCAAGTGAAGAGATTTTCCAGTTTTTAAGAGGGTCTTCTTCTCTTGCTTTTAATCTTTTATACATCTCCTCTTTGCTTATTTGCAACCAAAACTTTATAAAAAATATCCCCTCATCTATTATTAAATCTTCAAATTTTGGCACTTGACGGATAAATCTTAAATACTCCTGATGAGTACAGAAATTAAACACTCTCTCAACTGTGGCTCTATTGTACCAGCTTCTATTAAAAAACACCATCTCCCCTCCAGCCGGGAAATGAGGCACATATCTTTGAAAATACCACTGAGTTTTTTCCCTATCGCTTGGCTTTGGCAGTGCTACACTTCTAGCCACTCTTGGATTTAGATGTTCTAATATTCTTTTTATAGTGCCATCTTTTCCGGCAGTGTCAACACCATCAAAAGTTACAAGCATTCTTTTTTGATTGTTTACTATAAAGCTTTGAAGTTTTACCAGTTCTATTTGAAGTTTGAGAAGTTCTTTTTCATAAAACTTTCTTTTTAATTTTCCGTTTTTTTTAAAAACCTCTTTTTTTGGTAAAGTATATTCAGGTAACTCTAAACACATCTTAACTCCTTTTGTTATAATTATTATAGCACAAAGGAGTTGTTATGGAAGTTGTATTTGTAGGCAAAGAGTGGAAGTTCAAAAACGCGCTTAAAGAAGAGCTTTTTAGGTATATTAGCTTTGAGTCTTTAAAGTATATTGAGAGTTTTGATATAGACTTTAAACCAAAAACAGAAACTCTAATAGTAACAAACCAAAAAACATACCCACTAGTTACAAGAATACTTGCAAGACTCACTAACCAAAATTTAGTGGTAAAAAACGATATCTTAGTTCCAGAGAATTCAAAATTTTCAAAAAATAGCTTTTTAATTGATTTAGGTTATCCTGTAAATGTAATTTTGCTTGAAAAAGAAGTGCCAGAAATTTTTTTAATAACTCCATCGTATGAAAAAATAAATGTTTTTAAAATGGATAAAGAGACTACTTTAATGTTTTTAGAGCCAATTTTAAACGCTCATAAGCTAGAATATACAGTAATTGAAAACGAAGGTGGATTTATTGAAATTGTCACAGAACCTCTAAACAATACAATAAAAAAAGAGATTTTACAGACAATTCCTTATGTAGTTTTTGGAGATTTATTTGAACATATCGTAAAAAACCTACCCCCTCAAAAAATCACATTTGCAGAAAGTTGCACAGGAGGACTTGTAGCATCAAACCTTACAAAAGTTAGCGGCTCTAGCAATTGTTTTGATGGAAGTGTAGTAACATACTCTAATCAAATAAAACATGAATGGCTTGGTGTTGAAATAACAACATTGGAAAATTACGGCGCAGTTAGTGAGCAGACCGTAAAAGAGATGTTGCTTGGAGCTATTGAAATTAGCAAAGCAAACTATGCAATTGCAATTAGCGGTATTGCAGGACCTACTGGAGGCACTCCAACAAAGCCAGTAGGTACTGTTTATATAGGAGTTGCAAACAGAGAAAACCTAAAAGTAGAACTTCACAGATTTAAAGGCGATAGAAACTACGTACAATATCAGGCTATGATTAATGCCATTAGGCTTTTTATTGAATTTAGCGGCCTTTATAGTAAAATTCCATAAAAAAGGCACTTTATGTCACAAGAAGCAATAAATAGAGTAAAACAGGCTATTGAAGATATTAAACAAGGCAAAATTATAATTATGATAGATGACGAAGATAGGGAAAATGAAGGTGATTTAGTATATGCAGGGGTTTTTTCTACCCCTGAGAAAGTAAATTTTTTAGCAAGCAAAGGTAAAGGTTTAATTTGTGTAAGCCTTACAAAAGATATAGCAAAAAGACTAAACTTAACTCCTATGGTTCCACAAAATGAAGAGAGTTTTTCTACAGCCTTTACAATTAGCGTAGATGCAAAAGAGTGCAAAACAGGAATTAGTGCATTTGAGAGGGATTTAACAATTAAAAAACTCTCATCACCAACAAGCACAAGTGAGGATTTTGTACGCCCAGGACATATTTTTCCACTGGTTGCAAAAGAAGGCGGAGTATTAGTCAGAACTGGTCATACAGAAGGAAGTGTAGATATATGTAGGCTAGCCGGAGTGTATCCAAGTGCGGTTATATGTGAGATTATGAATGATGATGGAACAATGGCAAGAAGAGATGATTTAAAAAAATTTGCAAAAGAGCATGATTTAAATATTGTCTATATTTCTGATATTGTCGAATACAGAATGCAATTTGAGAGTTTGGTTGAAAAAATTGAAGAAGAGACAATAATTTTAGATGATGTAAAATTTAAAAAAATAACTTTTAAAGACCATTTAGGACATATTCACTACGTAATAGCAAACAACCCAAAAGAAACAACCAACGTAAAATTTTACAAAGTTACAAAAAATGTTGACTTTTTGTTAAATAATGAGCTATTAAAAGAGTACAAAAGAGTGCTTGAATATATTAAATTCAATAATGGAGTTGTAGTATTTATTGACTCAAACGCAAAAGACAACAAAGAGTTTGGTATTGGCGCACAAATTTTAAAATCTCTTGGAATTAAAAACCTAAACTTAATCTCAAAACACAAAAGCGACCTTAACGCACTAAAAGGATTTGGAATAAATATCAACAAATATATTGAAGTATAAAGGAAGAGTTTGAAAGCAATTATTTTACACAATATGGGCGGGGCCAGAAGTGAAAAGGAGCTTAAAGAGTTTTTATACAACATGTTTAAAGACAAAAGAATTATCTCATCACCAATAAGACACCTCCTAGCTCCTTTAATTTCAAATTTAAGATACAAAAAAGTATGGAAAAACTACGAAACAATAGGAGGAAGTAGACTACATAAAATAACAGAGTCTCTTTGTGAAAAAATGAAAGACGAAAACACTGATGTAACTTATGCTATGCGATACATAAGTCCTTATCTTAAAGATGTAATTCATAAATACAATGAAATTGTATTTTTGCCAATGTATCCTCACTACTCATTCTCAACTTACGAAAGCTCACTGGATGATTTAAAACAAAGCGGCTATAAAGGAAAAGTAAAAATCATAAAACCTTTTTACAAACACAAAGAATTTAATGAAATTTTAAAAGAAAATATATTAAATTCCATTTCCAATCCAAAAGAGTGGCATTTGATATTTTCCGCTCATGGATTGCCAAAAAAAATGATAAAAATGGGAGATACTTACGAAGAAGAAGTAAAAGAGCATGTAGAAATCCTAAAATCTATTTTGCCTGAATTTAAATCAATCTCCCTTGCATTTCAATCAAGATTTGGCAATAGCGAATGGTTAGAACCTTATCTTGATGAAAAGCTTAAAGAATACAAAAACGAAAAAGTTCTAATTTATCCAATATCGTTTATGATAGACAATAGTGAAACAGATTTGGAGTTGAAAGTAGAATACAAGCACCTAGCCGATGAAATTGGAATAAAAGAGTACAAAGTGGTTGAATGTCCAAATGATAGTGAAAAAATTGCAAAATTTTTAAAAAATTTAGCGGAGGATGCATGAAAGCTATTCTTCAAAGAGTAAAAAAAGCTAGTGTAAGCGTTGATGGAGAACTTATTAACTCTATTGACAAAGGTATATGTGTATTAATTGGCTTTGAAAAAGAAGATAATTTAGAAAAACTAAAAAAAATGGCAAAAAAAATAGCAAACTTAAGAATTTTTGGAGACAGATTTGATAGCAATGTAATGGATGTGAGTGGTGAAATATTGCTAATTCCAAACTTTACTATACCGGCAATTACAAAAAAAGGAACGCGCCCAAATTTTCAAAACTCTATGACTCCAAACGAAGCAAAAGAATTTTATGATAAAATGATACAAGAATTAAATTCCTACATTCCTACTA
>Ga0256843_1002214_pt1 | contig 14386 bp, 8 predicted proteins | sample AlvinellametaG_FD_191572 | JGI IMG/M metagenome (GOLD analysis project Ga0256843, IMG submission 191572) | Pompeii worm associated microbial communities from hydrothermal vent at the East Pacific Rise, Pacific Ocean - Alvinella | ecosystem: Host-associated > Annelida > Integument > Unclassified ... | reverse complement strand
CACCTTGCTTTTGGTGGTAACCATCTTATACTTATTGGCGACAAAAACAAATGGAATTTTAAAGGTGGAACAAGTACTTACACCCGTAAATTAATTCACTTAGAGCGTTTGCTTTTTTTCGATAATTTTGAACTTTTTTTGCGTTGGAATAATAATAAATTTAAAACTATTGCAATAGAAATTACCGAAAATGCAAAAAGTAGCGAGAATTATAATTTTCCGAGTCAATGTAATATTGTATTAGGAAACGAACGGATAGGACTCACCTCAGAAATTATAAATCAGTGCGACGAAGTAATAACCATACCGCAAATAGGAACTATAGGAAGTCTAAATGTAGCTGTTTCTGCATCTATTATTTTTTACGAATTAAACAAAAAGAACACTGGAAATATTATAGGAAATAAATTTGCAGAAATAAATGTTTAGCATTGATTAATAAAATTCTTTCTAAAAAATAAACCAATATTTTCTTCATAATTATAGCTTTATAATTATATTTAGCCTAATGAAAGATTCTACTACATACAAAGTTAAGCTCCCTTACGTGATAGAAGACGTTAAAGAGTGGCCGATATACAAAGTAAGTCAGGATAAAGAAAAATATCTTGCAGAGGTTATCGAAAAAACAAAACAAGAAACGTTAGAATTGCTTTCGAATGAAGATTTGTTGCTCAACGAACTTAAAACTATTCGTTACCAAGAGATTATTCGTTTAACCAAAAACCATTGGCAATCGGACAAACCAGAAGAATTAGAATTTTGGAAAGCTAAAAAAAATGAGTTGATTAGAATTTCGGATATAGAAAACCCCGAAGAAAGAGAGCTAGAACTCATTAAACTGCTGGACGAGATAATGAATTTATATGCCAACGAAATTGTAGCCAATTTTGACCCCGCTAAATTTAATCTTGCTCGAAAAATATTACCTTTTGTTTTTTCTCGACTACTGAATGCTTTTCCTGGAAAATTATACAAACTTTTTGCTCCCGGAAAATCTTTACACGAAAAATTACAACTTAATGGAGCTATAGAGCAAATTAGAGCTTTAGCTACCAAAGGTACACTCATTTTTGTACCAACACACTTTAGCAATTTAGACTCTCCTACAATGGGAATGGCAATTAATGGAATAGGTGTTCCTCCCGTTACCTACGGTGCTGGAATAAATCTTTTTACCATCAAATTACTATCTAACTTTATGAATAATTTGGGCTCGTACAAAGTAGATAGAAGAAGGAGAAATTCAGTTTATTTAAACTTACTAAAAGACTACTCTACGGTTGGATTAACTAGAGGTGTACACAGCTTATTTTTTCCGGGAGGAACACGTTCGAGATCTGGTGCAATTGAAGATAAACTAAAATTAGGCTTATTAGGAACAGCTGTAGAAGCTCAACAAATAAACCTAAGCAATGGTAGAAAAGATAAAATTTTTATCGTTCCTGTAGTTCTTAACTATCACTTTGTAATGGAAGCTTCTAAATTAATTACTGAACATTTAAAATCAGAAGGAAAAGAACATTACTTGAATAAAGATGAATTTAAAAACTCTTTGAATACAATAAAGTTTATTTATAAATTCTTTACCGCTTCGCCCAAGATTATCACCTCTTTTGGAAAACCAATGGATGTTCTCGGAAACGAAGTAGATTTTGACGGAGAAAGTTACAATGGTATTCACCAAAAAGTAAAAATAGAAGATTACTTTATTACCGAAGGAAAAATTACCAACAACAAACAAAGAAATAGAGTTTATACAGAGCGTTTGGCAAAAAACATTATAAAATCCTTTCACGAAAATAACATTGTTTTTACCAGCCATGTGGTAGCTTTTGTAGCTTTTGAAATTATTAAAGAAAAACACGAACAGCTAAGCATTTACGAATTGGTTAGACTCCCAAAAGAAGAACTCGAAATTCCATACTTTAGATTCGAAAGAGGAATAGAAAGGATGAAAAAAGAGTTGTTAAAACTTAAATCGAAACAAAAACTAAAGCTCGCCGATGAAATTTATGAGGATACTAATTTTATTATTAACAACGGTATAAAATTTTTGGGGTCTTATCATCCCAAACCTGTTCTTAAAAAAACAAAGAAAAACACAATTGTTATTAGTAGTATGAAATTGCTTTATTTTTACCACAATAGAACATTAGGATACGGATTAGAATCGCTAGAGTATTAAAATTAGAATAACCTTTTTATGACAAAAAAGACAAAAATAGGCGTAATTGGAGCAGGAAGTTTTGGAACAGCCGTTGCTAATTTGTTGGCAGAAAACAACGATGTTATTTTATACGCACGAAACATAGATGTTGTAAACCAAATTAACAACAGCAAAGAACATAAAGGTCAAAAAATAGATTCTCGTATAGTAGCAACAAACAACCCAGAGGATATTACCACACATTGCCAACTTGTTTTTCCTATTGTACCCTCAAACAGTTTTAAACAAATGTTGCAAGAATTTAAGCCTTATTTAACCCCTCAACACATACTTATACACGGAACCAAAGGACTGCACATAGAAAAAGAGCTAACCAACGATTTGGAATTAACCAAAGAAGATATTTACACCATGTCGGCACTAATTTTAAAAGAAACTGCCGTAGTAAGAGTAGGTTGTTTGGCAGGTCCAAATTTAGCAACAGAAATAGCTCAAAAACAGGTAGCTGCTGCCGTAGTTGCAAGTCGTTACGATGAAGTTATAGAATTGGGCAAAAAAGCAATATCATCTAGCCGTTTTATGGTATATGGTAGCAACGAAATTGTAGGAATAGAATTGGCTGGTGTTTTAAAAAACTATATTGCTATTGCAGCAGGTATGACAACAGGATTAGGCTATGGCGACAATGCAAAAGCTCTTTTGGTTACAAGAGGAATGTCCGAAATGATAAACATTGCCAAAGCAATGGGATACAGTCCTAAGGCTTTTTTGGGTATAGCAGGAATAGGCGATTTAATTGCAACCTGTAATAGTAAATTAAGTAGAAACTTTAGAGTTGGTTACTTTCTTACACAAAACAAAAATATAGAACAAATAAAAGCAGAAATAGGCGAGGTTGCCGAAGGTGTAAAAACTTTACAACTAATTAAAGCCATGAGTAAATACGGATTTAAAGCTCCCATTGCTAGCGTTTTATACAAAATTATATTCGAAGGTATGGAAATACAAAGAGGTCTTGAATTTTTAATGACCAGAAATGTAGATGCCGATGTCGATTTTTTAAGTTAATACCATCGTTTTTACATTTTTGTGTATCTATTGGTATTATTATTGAATCATTAAACGCAACACTTTAGAATAGTATTTTGTTACTACATTTACATTATAAACTCCTGCTGTTAGGTTAGATACGTCTAATTCTATTTGGTTTTGAAACATATTATTTTTGTAAACAACTTGACCAAAAGCATCGAATATCTCTATATTTGCAAACCTAAATTCGGGGTCATTTATTGTTATATTAAAGCTATTTTTAGTAGGGTTTGGATATCCTAAAATATCAAATTTATTCTCACAATCAACTTTAATAATAGAAGAATACTCATACTCCCCATCAAAATCAGTTTGTTTAAGACGAAAATACCCTCCATCTATATTGTTAATTTTTATACCATAATTCAACAATTCGTTACTATTACCTGCTCCTTTTATTTGTTTTACACCTATCCAGTGCCCAGAGTATTCGTCTAAGCGTTCTATTGTAAAAAAATCATTATCTATTTCAGAAGCTGTTGTCCAATTAAAAAGAATATCGGGCTTTGTACATACTCCACTAAAACTAACTAGATTTATAGGAAGTGGGCAATTAGGGCTAACAGTTACATCGTCACTCAATACACAGCCGTTTCCATCATTTATTGTTATGGTGTAATTAGTGCTAGTAGCCGGACTAGCATCAGGATTTAAAATAGTAGTATTAGATAACCCTGTAGCAGGCGTCCACGTTATGGTTGAAGCCGAACTTTGTGCTATTCTTATCCCTTCATTAGTTGCCGACCAACTTGTAGCATTTCGCCCTGTTACAACAAAAGCTACAGTTCCATCTATGTTTTCAATGCCCATGGTATGATTTCCTCCATCGGAAGGCATTGTTGTAGTATGTATTTCAATACTATTGTCTATTTCGTACAATAACAATTGAACAGTAACATTATTTCCATTAGAAAAATGATCTACATTATCAAAATCAACTATTAATATTTGATTAGGACTTGTACCTATTGTTTCGTATTTTATCACATTTTCGGCAGGTTGCCCTCCATTACCGGGGTCTATATCTTCCCAAACAAAGGCAACCAAATTATTAGGGCTAGACGTATTGGGTAAATTTTGCCCCGAACAACAACCACTTGGTTGTCCACTACTAAAAGTTACAAACCCATTAGAGGAAATGTAAAAATTAGTATAATTATTACAAAAAAAGTTAAATGTAAAGCCAATAGGCAAAGCACCCGTCACAGCGTCATCACTTAAAGAAACCGATGTCGCTCCTCCTGTTAAACTTCGTTTAGCAAAGGGAATAGAGGTAATATCGTAGGTACTGCAATCCACAGGAAAATTGGTAGTTGGTTTTAATGTTACTGTTCCTCCTCCTGTACATTGGTCATTACCTGCATCTATAAATAAAATGTCTATATCTTTTGAGGCTGTTTCTGTTCCACAAGAACTATTTACCACAACGTAATATGTAGTAAACGCTGTTGGAGAAACGGTAATTGTATTACCAGAACCTATACTTGTTCCCAAAGGACTTTGCCAATCATATGTTACTCCTGTACAAATTACAGGGCTAAACCTTATTCCTTCGTTTGTTGCAGACCAACTAACAGAATTCCTACCTGTTACAGCTTGAGCAATTGTTCCTCCTGCGTTTTCAATCCCCATTGTATGTCTTCCTCCGTCAGAAGGCATTGTTGTTGTATGTATTTCTATCACATTTGTAGATTCGTACAGTAAGGTTTGTACAGTTACATTGTTTCCGTTAGAAAAGTGATCAACATTATAAAAATCAACTATCAATATTCTATTAGGAGCTGTTCCTACAGTTTCGTAACGAATTAAGTTTTCGGCTGGTTGCCCTCCATTACCTGGGTCTAAATCTTCCCATGCAAAAGCAATTAAATTATTAGGATTAGAAGTATTAGGAATACTTTGACCACTACAACAACCACTAGAAGTAGAATTATTGAAAGTAATAAAACCATTTGACCCTATCCTAAACTCACTATAAGTTCCACAATAGAAATTAAAATCAAACCCAATAGGTAAAGCTGACGAAACAGCATCATCGCTTAACGATACTGTTGTTGCTGAACCAGATAACACTCGAGGAGAAAAAGAAATATTACTAATGGTATAACTATTACAATTTGTTGGAGGAGAAGCGGTAAGCGTAACAGGCGAACCAGGACATACATTATTTGAAGACGCAGTAATAACTACTTGTGCTAAAATGTTTTGCACAAATAACAAAAGCATTATAAATAATGGTAGTCTCTTTTGCATACTTTACTCCTTAATAATCAATTTGTTTACAACTTGCTCTTTTGTTTTTAGCGTTAGATTATACGTCCCTTTTGGTAAAAAAGTTACATCATCTAATATAGATATGTGGTTTACTCCTGTTTCTAATTTTATTTTTTGAGTTATAATCGTTTGCCCTAAAGTGTTGTATAAAATTATTTCTAAATCTTGTTTTTTATTAGAAAGCAAAGAGATGTATAATTTTTCTGTGGTTGGATTTGGAAAAACATTAGCAACTACAATGCTGTTTTCTTCTATTCCAACACCGCCTAACACCTCTATATCCATACTAGTAGTATCATCTAAACAAACGCCATTAGATGCTATAAGCGTAACAGTGTATGTTCCTACGTTGTTGTAAACAGTCCACGGATTAGCATCGGTAGAAGTCATACTATTTCCAAAATCCCAATTAAAATTATTAGCGTTACTTGATGTATTGGTAAAATAAGCCGTAGCATTAGGCAAATAAACAGGGTTATCTACTGGTGTAAATGAAGCTATTGGAGGGTCAGAAACAACAATATTTAACGTTTGTGTTATCGAAGATGTTCCTCCTGTTCCTATGGCAACAAGCGAAACGGTGTAAGACCCAGTAATTGGAAATACAACACTAGGATTTTCTAAAGAACTACTTGCAGGTGTACCGCCTCCAAAAGACCACGAATAGGTAGTTGTATTGGTAGAGGTATTGGTAAAGTGTATCGAATCTCCTGGGCAAATAGATGTACTAGAGTAAGTAAAACTAGCATTAGGTGTTGTACTGTTTTGCAATGTTTGTCCATCAGTAGATATTGGTGTCGTTTCTAATAAAGCATTATTTTTTGCTTTTACAGAAATGTAATAAGTCGTACCTTGTACTAGCGAAAGTCCTGTGTGTGTTAAAGAAGTACTTGTTCCGTTACTTGTCCATGTTACAATATCGGTACCTCCTGCGGTAGTTCCAATAGCGTACAAATATTCTAACAATCCCGAATGACTATCGCTAGAGGCTGTCCAATTTGCTTGAATTTGATTTGGTGTATTAAAAGAGTTTATATCTGTTGTTGGCCCATCGTTTATTGTAGTTATTGTAGTGGGAGGAGTCCAATCTATGTTTTCTAATTGCGATGCCGTAGTTGACCAATTATTAGAACCATCCACAACAATAGATTCTATTCGAGCCGAAGGGGTATTGGGATTCGTGTTTTGGTATCTAATTTCGCTTGTCGAATTTCCTATGGTTATATTCACGGAAGCTCCTCTACTTTTAAAGACTTTTATATCGTCAAAATAACCAACAGCTTCTCCTGTTCTAAACGAAAGAGCATTTCCGTTTTGCAATGGTGCCGTATCGGTATGTGTTAAGGTTAAATTATCATTAATATAAGTTTTTATTTCTCCTGTAGAAGGGTTGTAAGTTACTTTAAAGTTGTACCAAACTCCTGCGTTAAAAGTAACGTTAGTTTCTGTAATAAAGTTTAATGTATTTCCTGTGGCTTTGTGCAATCTGCATTTTCCTTGATCTGGATACCAGTAAACTAAGTAAGAATTATTTCTATTGGTTTGCGTAGCATCATCGCAAAAGAAGTGCATACCAAATCTTTTGTTAGAGCCTGTGCCATCTATTTTTCCTCGCCATTCGTATAGGTAAGTGTTTTGATTGTTTTGTGTTAAAGGAATACTAATATTGGTATTGGTAGATACTTCGTCGGTTTGTTTTAATTCGTTTGATACTAAATTCCAAGTTCCAACGTGCGAGCTCCAATCGGTGTGTAATGTGTTTAAATCAAATTTTTCGTATAAGAAATTACGATTGCTGTTTGCCCTCCATTCGTTTCCATCAAAATCGCTTACGAGGTAAAAACTATCGGCTACCATAACGTTATCTTGGTCGGTAAATGTAGTCGAAAAGTTAGCTGTTTTCCACGAGTTATTCGTATTTATTGCTGTTGTGGGAATGGTACTCCCATTGGCACAAGTATATGTTGCATTAAACCCTGGTCTTTGATTTGCTCCATCGGATGTAAAGCGAAAAGTAACCGCTCCCAATGAAGATGTAAATGTAGGTGGGATAGATGTTCCACTAAAAGGGCTTCCCGCTATTTGTGGCGAACTAGTATTAGGACCATCGTAAATGTATAATTTATCAAAATTATTTTCGGTATCGAACGATGAAAATGTAAAAGTTAAACTTCCTGCATTAGGCGGAGCAATTGTCCAAGTATAATCTTCGTTTGCATAATAATCTTTTGTAGGTCCTCCAAAATCGTGAATACTACCAGGACAAGGGTCGGTTGCACAATCGGTAAGGTAATCTTCTATTGCAGTCCAAAAAGTATTGTAGCCATCGTCGTAGCCTAATGCCCAAATTCCTAACCCTGCAATACCTGTATTATTTATTAATTCTAATCGTTTTCTAAAACCTATATCGTTATTAATAAACATTTGTTTGGTTCCTGTTCCATTGTTAAAAACATAAGCGTCTGTATAGCTATCATTGTTAAATTGAGAATTAGAGCTAGAATAATAACCGTTGGCATTTATTTTAAAGTTTTTGAACATAACAGTTGTACCTGTTGCAGTTGTGCTAGAAGGTATAGAAGTGCTTTGTGTGTACCACTCTCTTCCGTAATAAGGTAATCCCAAAACCAATTTGTTTTTAGGGCAACCTTTGTCTAAGTAATAAGTAACAGACTTAGATAAAGTATAGTTGTATGTTGTTCCAAAGTGAAATAAAGGATCGGTAGGCCCAGCAGTAGAACTTCCTCCGTAGTAATAGTCGTATCCCATTATAATATAGTGGTCAACGGCACTATTCATTATTGAAAAATCAAAAACATTCCCCCAATCTACAGCATACAACACTGTACTAACATGAGAATTAGGAATAGCCGCATGCATTTGATTGGCTAAATCTACCATGAAATTAGCAAAATTTGTTCTTTGAGAAGAAGGCAACCCTTCAAAATCTATATTAACGCCGTGTGCTCCTCTATTTTGAATTAAATTAATTAAATTCGTTATTAACGTTTGTTGACTAGTAGAGCTTGAAAAAAAGGTGCTATGCCCACTGAATAAAGTAACACACAAAGTAACTTTTGTGTTTCCACTTGCAATGGCTGCAGTTACAGCTGCCGATGTCGAAAAATTATGTGTGTCATTGGCATTTCCTGTGCTAGGGTTTACTTCGTAAGAAAAATAAGAAAAATGGCTAATTAAATCCCAATCGTAGTTTTGATAAGTGTTTCCTCCCCAGTAAGGATGCCAACCATAAACTATTTTGTTCAAATTACAAGCAGATTTTTCTCTTGCAGGTATTGGTGCTGCGGTTGTATTATTTTCGTACCACAGAGCATCTTTGCCCAAAGCATTGTAGTGTTCTAATTGTTCTTGATGAATACTGGTGTTTTGAGCGTTAAAACTCAATATAGAAATAAAAAAAGCGACTGTTGTTATTGTAAAATAATTCATTGTAATTAACGGTTTAAACAGCCAATTTACAATATTTAATTTTTTATTACAATACCTAAAAATAGGTACAAGAGTATATTTTATTTAATACCTTGCTTAGAAAGCTTATAAAATAGATAAAACACAGTATTTCTATGTGTAAAAAAATTACAATTTAAGTTTATCCAGTCTATTGTAATCCCATTTTTGCAAAACAGTTCCATTTTCTAGATATAATACACCTGGGTTAGAACGCACTAAAATCTTTAACTCGGTAGCATCCATGGTTAAAAAGTCGATATTTGCTCCAATTTCTTCATTTAGTTTTTTTGTTTGCTCTGGTAAGGCATTGGTTATCGCATAAACTTTTATTCCTTTTTCTTTCGCTTCTTTTGCTATTGACGCTAGTTTTTTCCACGCTTCTTTATTGCTTTCGTCCAAATCGTAAGAAATAATAAAGAGTACCTTATCTAGACTCAAAAGGTAATCGGTAAAATCTACTTCTAACTGTTTGTTGGGGTCTAATTTTGCTTCTACCATCCCTTTGTAAACCCATGTACTATCCGAAAGAGGATACAAACTAGCATCGTAATCTATCTCTAGTACCGAATCGGTATAGCCGTGTTGCACATTTTCCAAAACGTGTACCTTTTGATAATATTGGTCGTAATCTTTGGCAATTGCCTCTTTTATTTTTTTTTCTTCTTTTTCTATTGGCGTTAGATTTTCGTAAAATTTATATGGTTTAAAATCCGAAATAGAAGCATCTTTCCCCTCTACTATTGCTCTTTTTGTACGGTCTTTAAAATTATACTCTGCTTCTATCTCTTTCCATCTTTTCATGTATTCGTTTTGGTCTATTTCCAATAATTCTCCCGTTGTTTTATGCTCATAAACCATCATATCGTTATACTCGCCATCTATTCCATCGTTCATTTTTTCTATTAAATTATTACCTATGGCGTATGGTCTATAATCTTTTATAGGTAAATAGGTAATGGTATAAAAAGCAAACCCAAAAGAAGCTAAAATGGTAACGACCGCAGCTACTCCTATTTGTAATTCTTTGACCAAAAACTTTTTTATTAATAAATAAAGAGCAAAAACAAAGGCTGTAAAAATGGTAGGAAACCACCAGCCAAACAACCAAGCTCCAACAATAATAGTAAAAAGCAAAGCTGCTGGAAGTATTATTTTATCGTCTTTTGCTGTATTAAATTTTATTTTATTTTGCATAAAAACAATAGGCATAATAAAAATAAGAAGGGTAATATCCTTAAAAAAAGACTCCCAAGGAGTAAGTGAGCGTCCGACCGAACCTTTTAGTGCATCGCCAAAGCAACCACAATCGGTTACGCAATCTCCACTAAATTCTACGCCCTGTTCTAATGCCAACAACTGTGCATCGTTGCAACTAGCGGTAAAATAAGTTAGCCAAGCAAAAAACAAAATCATACCTAACAAAGCCCAAGAAGATAAACGAATTAAAGCTCCAAACAAGACTGCAAACCCCAATACAATTTCGGATGCTGCAATAAAAATAGACAAACCAAGAGAATAAGGCTCAAAGAAAGGCCAATTTAGAGCAGTTTCTCCAAAGTATTCTTCTAGTTTAAACGAAAAACCGAGCGTGTCGTTTGCTTTAATTAATCCCGAAACAATGAATAAAGCTCCCACCAATATTCTGGATATATACGTAGCTGCTATTAATCCTTTGTGCATCAACAGGCTGAGTATTCCTATTAAAAAAGCTCCCCCCGTAGCCATCCAATACAAATTAAATTGGTCGGGAATATTTTGATTTGCGTTAAACACTCCATTAAGCAACATTAATATTGCTATTATAATATATGCCAATCCAATTGGTTTTGCTAATTTTTCCATGACTCAATAATTTGCTGTTCAAATGTAATAAATACTTTTGTAAACAGCCGTTGCTTTTTCACTCTTTTTAAAAATGATATTTCTATTCTATTTTTTAATGCTATACATCAAGTTATCAAACTAACTTTATTAATTTCTGCTGAGTAGTAACTCTCTTCCTCTAATAAATCTTCTCTACATTTAGGTAGTCTAACAGATTGAATATCAAATCTGTAAACAACACTCCTACTATTGTAGAAATGCTAATTTCTATAATTAATACAATAGAAAGGTACTTTGTGTTTGTATTGTTTGCAAAGATAAGGTAAAAAAAGAAGGGAATAAAAACCATAAAAAAGGGCAATCTAAAAGTTGGGCTCAGTGCCCAAACTTTTTGTTCTAAAACATAAGAAAAAGAAACTATACCTAAAAGGAATAAAAACAAAGCACTTCCTAATGCAAATTCTTTTATTCCTATTCTTTTATTCCTTACTAATTTTATCATTTTTAGAATGGAGATAATACCTACAACTAGAGTTAAAAACCAAACAGGTATGATTATAATCCCCATCGTTTATAGCTTTTTTGAAACATAATATTAATGCTTTTAGAAATCATTGAAACATCCCTAATAATTTTTATTATTCCCTCTTCAATAAATCTTTTTTAAACTTACCATTTTTATATAATTTGTGAGCAATTAGTTTACGTCCTTTAGAGTCGTATATTTTCATTTCACCATGTTTAACTCCATTTTTATAACCTATTTCGGTTTGAGGTTTTCCGCGTCTAGTAAATGTTTTAGATACGCCATCTAATTTACCATCTTTAAAACTGTTTTCGGTAGCTACTATTTTCCCACCAGGGTAATAAAACCGCCATACACCTGTTTGTTTTCCGTAACTGTATGTTCCTTCGCTTGCTATAGCCCCTCCTTTTTCGTCGTAAGAAACCCACTTACCATGTTTATAGCTTTGCAATTCGGGAGTGTTTGTTTCGATAAGAATAGCTTTTTTACCTCTTGGTTTTTTGAGGGCTTTAAAATAACCAACATCTTTCAAAACACCTTTATCGTTCCAAAAAGACCATTTCCCGTCTTTTAAATCGTTTGTATAAGTCCCTTCATAGCGTTTTTGGTCGTTAGGATACCATCCTGTCCATGTTTGATTCATTTTACCAGCATCAAAAGTACCTCTATCTTTCATTACTCCATTTTCGTACCACGAAGTCCAAACACCTTGTTCTTTTCCATTTTCGTATTTACCCTCAAAAGCCTCCTGACCGTTTTCGTACCATGTAGTCCAAAGTCCTTCTTTTTTATCGTTTTGATAATGCCCAGACTTCCATTTTTCGCCTGTTTTATAATAAAAATTCCATTCACCTTCTTTTTTTCCGTTTACAAAAGAGCCTTCGTAATATAATTGCCCATTAGGATACCAGTAATCCCAATGTCCGTGTTGCATATCGTGTTTAAATCCGCCAATCATATCTTTAGCACCATTCTCAAAATAATATTCCCAAATACCATCTTTTTCTCCTTCGAGGTAATTTCCTTTTATTACCAAAATTTCGTCGGGTGTATATTCTTTAAACAATCCATGCTTTTCTCCTTGCTTGTAATTGGTTAATTGATACAAAGTATGCGAAGTAAAATTCCACAATTTCCATTCGCCTTCTTTTAGTCCATTTTTATATTTTCCTTCTACTCGAACTGTTCCGTTGGCGTTCCACTCAGTATATTTTCCGTTGGGCAAACCATTGGTATAGGTTGTTTCTAATTTTGGTTTTTTGGTTGCATAATACTCTTTTACTACACCGTTGCCATTTATTACCGTTTGATTACCGTCTTTGTCCCAAAAACTTTTGAGGTATTCGGTTGTATCGTTTGGTTTAAATTCTACTGTTTTTTTAGGTTTTCCATTTTCATAATAATAATGCCATTCTCCTATTTTTACAGGTTCTATATAGTCTAATTTAGCCCAGTATTTGTGCGGAGCTAGTAATATACTATCGGCAACAGGGGCATAAAAACCTTTTATAGCAATAGTTCCATTTTCGTAATATCCAGTATAAAGGCTATCTTCTATTCCGTATTTAAAATAACCAACATTCATTGGTTTACCATTTTCGTATAATTGCGTTAGTTTACCATGATATTTTCCATTGACGTAGGTAGAAGATTCTGATACTTCACCGTTGTAATACCAATAAGTCCATTTTCCTGTTTTTTGACCTAAGTCCGAAAAACCACTTACATTGTAGTATCCTCTACTACGCATTCGTGTACTATCCTTATCCCAATAGGTAGTAACTAGTTTTTTTTCTAGTCCACCTGTCGAAAAATCTTCTTTTTTTTGAGCATAACTCATTATAAAAATAAAAAGAGGAAGTAATGAAAGGGCTATTTTTGTTGTTTTAATCATAATCTAATAACTATATGAATGCAAAAAGGTTACAAAACAAAAGGATTATGCTTGTTTTTCTGCTTTTAACTCTTTCCAAATGTTTTCGAAATGTTTTTTGGTTTCGAATGTAAAATCTGCATTTTGAATCCAACTGTAATAACCTGGTTCTTTTTTAAATACTTCTTTTACTGGTTTTCCTTTGTGTTTTCCAAAATTAATAATTGGTGTATTGTTTTCGTCTAAAGCAATACGTTGCGAAAAGTCTAAGGTTTGTTTTCCCATGGTAGAAAATTCGCTCAAAAAATCAATGTTGTTTTCTAGCTCATTGTATCGGTCTAGCTGTGCTTCTAATACTTCTAGTGTAGCGGTAATATCGGCTTCGGCAGAGTGAGCATTTTCTATTTCTTTTTGGCAATAAAATTTGTATGCAGCCGAAAGTGTGCGTTGTTCCATTTTATAAAAAATATTCTGCACATCTACTGTTTTTCGGTCTTTTAAATCAAAATCTACACCTGCTCTGTAAAACTCTTCTAACAATAGAGGAACATCAAAACGATTAGAGTTGTATCCAGCTAAGTCTGCATTGCCTATAAATGTTTTAAGTTCTTCTGCTATATCGCTAAATGTTGGTGCATCTTTTACATCAATATCGTATATACCGTGTATTTCCGAAACTTCTACTGGAATAGGAATGGTTGGGTTAATTTTTTTTACGTAACTTTCTTTTTCGCCACTAGGATAAACTTTTATGATTCCTATTTCTACTATTCTATCTTTTGCGATGTTTAAACCTGTTGATTCTAAATCGAAAAAAACGATTGGTTTTTGTAATTGTAATTTCATTTGAATTATTTTATTACAAAGGTGTTGATTTAAAACAATACCACAAAGTTTTTTAGCGGTTTGATGAAAATTTCGTTGGACTAATGCAAATTTAGACCGCTCCGTTGTTAGGGACAAAACTTATCCATTAGCTAATGAACCGATGAAAATTTACTCCACACAGAAATGCTTTTTATCATTCTTAATTTAAGGAGCTACAGTATATTTTTTGGGTACAGTACCTGTTAATGTTTTTAAGAATGTTACTATTTCTTTTGTTTCTTGTTCGGTTAATGTTTTGCCTAACTGTGCCTGAGCCATAATTTGAACA
>Ga0256843_1002213_pt1 | contig 14399 bp, 14 predicted proteins | sample AlvinellametaG_FD_191572 | JGI IMG/M metagenome (GOLD analysis project Ga0256843, IMG submission 191572) | Pompeii worm associated microbial communities from hydrothermal vent at the East Pacific Rise, Pacific Ocean - Alvinella | ecosystem: Host-associated > Annelida > Integument > Unclassified ... | reverse complement strand
AGTTAAAAGATATACTTGTTTCAACTGTAAAAAGATACGGTATAGAGCCTCGTAGAATTACCCTTGAGGTTTTAGAGGGAGTTACGGCAATGGGGGCAAAAAATAACATAAAACAGTTATCTCAGCTGAAAAAATTGGGTTTTAAACTTGCCGTTGATGATTTTGGCGTAGAGTATTCGAACTTTGAAAGATTGAATGAGTTGGATATGGATTTTATTAAAATAGACGGAAAGTATATCAAAACTCTCCATACAAATCCGAAAAGCTATAAGATTACCAAAGCCATCACCGATTTTGCGCACTCTTTGGATATAGGAGTGGTTGCCGAATTTGTAGAAAATGAAGAGATACAAAAAGTGGTAGAGGAGCTTGGGATAGAGTGTTCGCAAGGATACTACTTCTCCAAGCCCCAAGAAGATATGGTTATATAAAGTTTGATACCAGCTGAACTATAGAGTTGGCGTCTAGCGCGCCCGATACTCTATGTACCTCTTGACCGTTTTTAAATATGATGATAGTCGGTATGCCTCTTATGCCGAATTGTTGTGATATATAGGGGTGCTCTTCGGTATTGACCTTTATAAAAGAGGCTTTAAGAGGAAATCTTTTTGCCGCCTCTTCAAAGTTTGGCGCCATCATCCTGCAAGGCGCACACCACGGAGCCCAAAAATCCACCACTACGGGAATATCGCTATTTTGCATATATTTTTGAAATCTATCCCCGTCAACCGAAACGGGATGGGTGTCAAGCAGGGATTTTCCGCAACTCCCGCAATTTGCCTTATGTATCTCTTTATTTGCCGGTATGGCGTTTGTTTTTCCGCAGTGCGGACATACTACTTTTATCTTATCGCTCACTATCGTCTCCTTCGTTTTTGTTTGATTATACACAAAAAGAAGTCGTTTTTCAAATACTTTTGTGACACTTTATCCAACTGATGATAGTAAATGGTATTTTGATTATCGTAGATATACTATATCTATGACTTTATCACCGTTTTCAAGGACGGTTTTTACCATATCTTGAAATCTTTTCGGAAAACTTTTTATATCCTCCTCTTTGGCACCCGGTTTTATGGCGCTCATCAAGATACTCATAGGGTCCACCAAGCGCTTCGGTCTATAGTTTACCCCTACTTTTTTACCCGTATCTAACCTGGTAAAAACAACATCCTCTTCTATATCGCACCCGTAAAAAAGCAGATCTCTTCTGTTGAACTTTCCTCCCGGAATACCGCCGAAACCATAGTCGGTAGTAGCTCCCGTGATGTTAGATAAAACGCAGCCTATAACTCCTGCGTTATCTTCGGTGGGAGATTTTTTTATCTCTATCTTTATCTCTCCTCTTTGAGGAAGTTTATCGTCATATAGAGCTTTTAAACCTTTTAAGGCTATGAGATAACCTCCGGCAACCGTAGCGCAACTATGCCCAGAAGTTTTTACTATATCTGCATATCCGAAGTCTATAACTCCGTCTTTATTGACTCCTAAAAATTTTGCCAATTCGTCTTGAACAATTATCTTTTCAACACTATCAAAAAATTTCAAATACTCCATACTATCTCCTTTAGATTATGCTTTTATCGGGTACATCGGTAGATACCACCTTTTTATTCTCTATCTTTAGTATCCTATCGCAAAGCGGAAGCATAGCCTCGTCATGAGTTACCATGATAACGGCGACATTTTGATCTACGGCTATCTTTTTTAGCATCTTTACGACATTGACGGATCTTGTAGTATCGAGTGCAGCTGTCGGCTCATCCGCCAAAATGATCTCAGGTTTGTTCGCCAAAGCTCTCGCTATCGCCACCCTTTGGTTTTGACCTCCCGATAACTCGGAGGGCATAGCTTTGGCTTTATCGCCTATATCAAAATAGTTCAAAAGGTCCATCGCTATCTTTTCGGCCTCTTTTTTTGTTTTTCCGTTTACTTGGGGAAGAAGCGTGACATTTTCTATCACATTTAAAAAAGGTATGAGGTAGTGGGCTTGAAAGATAAAACCTATCTTTTCTCTTCTTATCTTTCTCGTCTCTTTTGTTAGCCACCTATTGTCGTAAACCTTCTCTTCTCCTAGATATATCCTGCCGCTTGTGGGTTCTTCAACACATCCTATCATCATAAGTAGCGTCGTTTTACCCGCACCGCTAGGGGCTATCAAAGCTACAAGCTCCCCTTTATAAACCGAAAAGCTTGCTCCGTCAATGACCGTTATCTCATTTTCGCCTTTTCCAAACTTTTTAACAAGGTCTTCCACCTTTATGCTTATCTCTCTCACTCTAACCCCCTATCGCCGATCTAGGATCCGCTTTTATAACTTTTTTGATAGCTACTATGGAAGCTAGTATGGAAGCGATGATGATAACGATAAAAAGCTCCCAAGCATCCGGTTTTAGCAGTACGACTCTTTTGGGGAAGACTTGATATATCAAATGCGCAAAGAGATTGCCGAATATAAAAGCGAGAAAGCCAAGTAGCATAGTCTCTTGAACTATCATCTTTATAATCATACTATTTGGGATACCTATGAGTTTCATGATAGCTATCTCTTTCATCTTTTCAAGCGTCATAGTGTAGATGATAAGGGCTATGATGATGGTAGATACCACAACCAAGATAACGGTAAAAAGACCTATCTGTTTTGAAGCGTTTTTTATAACGTTTTTCGTGAGTATCGTTCGTTGCTCGTCGGCGGTATAGACGCTTTTGTGCTGAAATTTTCTTATCTCGTTTGCTATCGCATTGACGCTGTATCCGGGTTTTATAGTAGCTACTACGGCGTTTGCGAGGTGTGAATCTCCCGTCTTTAAGCCTCTTAGCCTATCTGTTCTTATACGGTTGTTGGAGTAGGAAAACTGCAACTCACCCGCATCTTTAAAGCTTAAAAATACCAAAGGATCTCCTCCTGAGGCAACCGTACCTTTGGTAATGCCTACGACTTTGTATGTGTGCCTTCCAAGAGGTATGAGATCATTTAGCTCAAATCCCGTTTTTTGACTCACTACTATCTCGTAGTGGTCTCTTTTTAAAGCTCTTCCTTGCACTATCCTTTTAGGATTTATAGCGGAGATTTCTCCGAAAGGATCGTATCCGACAGCCGTAACCCTTATGGGTATGGTTGATGTCGGTAGTTGGATATTTTGAAAAGTAAGAGCTGCCGTCTTATCTACGCCGTCTATCGCTTTTATGGTGTTTTTAAGGTCTTCATGCACTCTTGAACTCTCTGCAAACGGCCCCAAAGTATCCTCTTGAACCACCCAAAGGTTCGCTCCTATGTCGTCCAGCAGTACTTCAGCGTCCACTATCATCCCTCGATAGACGCCTATCATGATAAGAACGATACCGAGCAACATACCCACACCCATAGCGGTAACGATAAATTTACCGAAGGTATGGGCTATATCTTTTTGAGCGAGATTTATCATAGATGGATTCTCATGCCCTCTTTTAGAGGTTTGTTGTTGGGGGATATTTTGATGAGTTTATCATTTAGGCTGATACCTTTTACCCCTACAAAATCTTCACCCCTTGCGATGATCTCAATCTTTTGAAAATGGGCTTTATCGCCTTTTGCGACCCAAACACCCGCTTTTTCATCTTTGTAAACTATGAGATTTGCGGGAACTTTTATTACATCGCTAAATTTCTTTGTAGAGATGACGACTTGGGCTTGTTCGTTTATATAAAAAGGTATCGGAACTTTATCAAACGCCACATCAACCTCTCTCTCTAAAGTTACGGGATCGCTTTGAGTGACTATCCTTTTTACGTAACCGTTTAGCTTTTTACCGTTTTGCGAACGCAAAGCTATGGTAGCTTTTTGACCTACTTTGACGCCACCGCTTATCTTTTCATCGATATAGGTTTTAACCCATACCGTTTTTGGATCTACGATTTTTAAGATGGCTTGGTTCGGCAATACGTCTTGTGCCGTTTCCGCCTCTTTAGAGATGACAAAACCGTCAACGGGAGAGTATATCTTGTACTTTGAGATCTTTACTTCAAGAGCTTCGACACTCTTTTTTGCCCTGTCTATTTCCGCTTTTGCGGATTCAATCTCTGCTTTTGTGACATCTATTTGCGATATTATCTCATTTAAGTCGGCTTTAGCCTTGTCATATTCGGCTTGTGAGGCGAATGACTGGTTTTTAAGTTTTTTGTACCTTATATAAGTTTTATAAGCCAAATCTTTTTGGGCTATCAACCCTTTTAATCTTTTTTGAGAAGCTTTTAGGGCAAACTCTGCCTTTTGTACCGATATCTTTGACTGCTCTAAGAGTTTTGGTAAATCCACTTCATCCATCGTTACGAGTAGATCGCCTTTTTTGACCCATCTTCCCTCATCCGTTAGTATGGAGAGGATTTTTGAGCCCACACCCGCATTGATAAGGTATGTGTTTTTCGCCCCGACATTTCCTATGCCGAAAACTTGCTCGCTTATATCACCTTTTTGAGGAGTGATTGTGGTGTATGTGGTTTTTGGGATATAGACTTTTTTGTAAAATAGATACCCTCCCGCAGCCACAATGGCTATAACTATTAAATATTTTACTATTTTACTTATCATTTTATTTTTCCTTTTAAGTATCTCAATCTATCTATCGATACGCTTTTTAAGTAGTATGCCTCAAGCAGGGCAAGTTTTGCATTGAGCGAAGAGGAGACGGCGTCAAGAACCTCCGTGTAAGTTGCTAGACCTACTTTATATCTTCCCTCTATCACTTTTTTTGTCTCATTTACCGAGATAAGCTCCTCTTTTTTTGCTTGAATTGTTGAGTCATATCTCTTTATATCGGTCAATAATCCCTCTATCTCATCTCTTAGTTTTAAGATTTCGGAAGATTTTTTCTCTTTGGCTATCAAGTAGGCAATCTTTGCTTTTTGAGCTTCAGCCTTGAGCTTTCCACCGCTGTATAGGGGTATATTTAGTGTAATCCCAAGAAGTTTGGAGTCGTAATCATCCTGCAAGGCTCCTATCCTATCGTATGAAGCCACGGCATCTATGGAGCCGTATTTGGCAGCTTTTGATGATTTGTGAAGGAGTTCGCTTTTTTCGATATTGGCAGCATCTATCTTTAGTGAGTAGTTATCTTGTATGATTGAGTCGATATCCCTCAAAGAGGAGTCTAAAGCCTTTTTGATAGTTTCGGTTTGCAAAGTTACATCATCGCTTATTTTCTCTCCCATATATAAAGCCAAAGAGTCTTTAGCCTTTTTATAGAGCGACTTTGCCGTTTGCATAGAGCTTTTTGCATTATATAAAGCGGCAAGAAATCTGCTTTCGTCGGCTTTTGTTTTAAGTCCCTGCTTTACAAGGGCTTTAGCTTGTTCGTATAGAGCTTTTTTAGCCTCTATATCTTTTTCTCTTACCCCTATAGCCTCTTTTTGGACAACCATGGATTTGTATAAAGATTTGACCTTGAAGGCTAAGAGCGCTTTTGCCTCTTTTAAAGATAGCTTGGATATATCCTCATCTTTTTTATAAGCTTCCGTTTTATACTTTGTTTTGGAAAAATCCCAAAGTTTTTGTTTTAGATTTACTCCAAGTATCCACCCGTTATCATCAACTGTTTTAAAAGTATTGTTTGCAGTTATGGGATATGTTTGGGTGATATTGTATCCGCCTTGAAGGTTGATCTGGGGCAGATTGTCGGCATTTGCCGATTTGTAACTCTTTTTTGACTGCTCGATTTTTAACATAAAAGTTTTTATATCGGGATGATTTTTTAGGGTTTTATCGATGCACTCTTGAAGTGTTAAGGTTTGGGCAAAGAGAGTGCATCCCGCGATAAAAAATATGGCTATATGTTTTTTCACATCATACCCCTTCCCATGCCTCTACCCATGCCTCTACCTCTACCCATTCCTCGTCCTAAGTTTGTGGGGGCAAGATCCATTATCCAATCGGCAAGAGTGTTTAGTTGTTCGTTTGTTAGATAGCTAAAAGCCGGCATTTTCGTATCTGAGAACATTGGATATTTTCCTTCGGAACCATTTTTTATACTATTGATGATCTCTCCTCTTGGATCGGCGCTTCTTCTGGAGTTTCTCCTTGCGATTCTATCAAACGGCGGCGCTTTTTTTATGCCGCTTATACTGTGACACGCCATGCAACCGTTATCTTTTAGTATCTCTTTTGCGCTTTGTGAGGCAAAAATGGCACAGGTCGATAGAAGTGTTATAAGTAAAAATTTTTTCATTTTTGCTCCTGTTGTTACCTTTTTTTATTTTATAATAGTACTACAAAGATGTTAGCTTATCGTTAATTATTGAATTTTATAGAAAATACAGAGCCGTTTTTATCGGAAGCTACCTCTATATTTAAACCCATAGCATCGCATAATCTTTTAGTTATATCAAGTCCCAAGCCGCTACTGTTTTGGGCGCTGTATTCTCTATCGAATATCCTTTCGGGCTCCTCTATGCCGACTCCGCTATCTTCGATGTAGATAGTCTTGTTTTTGGTATAGATCTTTACAAAACCGTTTGGTTTATTGTATTTGCAAGCATTTGATATGAGATTGTGTAGGATTTGCTTGAGTGCGTTTTGATTGGTTTGTGCAAAGAAGTTTTCACACGATATATCAAAGGTAAGATTTGGGTAATTTGGCTGATGCAAAGAGATAACATCTTTGATGATTTCACAGATGTTTACCCTTGTTATCAAAAATGTCTTTTTTTCTAACAATATTGTCAGATTTTCTCTTAATTCAGAGATTGTATGTATGCTTTTTTTTAGTCTCTCAAGAGCTTTTATATCTTTTGTCAAAGGATTTTTCTCTAAAAGTTTGATATTTAGTTTCATTGCGGTGACCGGAGTATTTAGATCGTGTATTAAATCTTTTATAAACTTATCGAGTGTATCTATACTCTCTTCAAGCGGTTTTATGGCGTTTTTAGCCAAATAATAACTTATGATGCCAAAAAGGGCCAATAAAAGTAGTTGCAGTAAAACTATCTTCATTTTCAAGTCTCGCAACTTTTCTTCAAAGACTTTCTTTGTCTTGGTTACTTTTAGATAGTAGTTTTTTCTTTTTGTGGGAATATATTTTATAAACATATCATCCAAGATAGTAAAATTTCTTATATCTATCTCCTTGCCCCTTTTTTCTACAATATCATGATGAAAGATTTTTCCGTTTTTTGGGATTTTCTTTCCCATTTTTATCTCTCTTGCATACTCTATGAGCGAGAAGTGCTCCTTTTTTAAAAGTCCGGTTCTCATCTGTTTATAGTAAAAAAATCCGGATGCCAATATCAAAAGAGCTATACTAATGAAGTATAGAAAGAAAAATTTTAAAAAAGCTCTCTTCTTATGATGAAGCAAGACGGTATCCTATCCCTTTTACGGTGGCTATGGGAAGGCCTATCTTTCTAAGCTTGTTGATATGGACCCTTAAGGCTCCCAAACTCATATCTTGACTCTCTCCAAGCTCTTGAGCGATATACTCTTTTGTCAAAGTTTTATCGAGGTTTTTAAAAAATAGATAGGTGAGTTTTAGCTCATAAGGAGGTAAAGAGACAAACTCTTTTTTACGGTAAAGCTCATTTTTTTCTATATCAAATCGGAAATCTCCTAAGATTATCCTATTTTGATATATATTGTACTGCTTTTTTAAAAGTGCGTGTATTCTGATGAGTAGTTCGTCAAAATCGAAAGGTTTTTTTATATAATCATCGGCCCCAACCTCAAATCCTTTTGATAATGAGGCTATATCGTCAAGCGCGGTTAAAAAAATGGCAGGAGTTCTATCTCCGCTCTCTCTTAGGCTTTTTAAAAGTTCAAAACCGTTTAGCAAAGGTACATTTATGTCAAACAAAAATATATCGAAATCGTTGCCAAAAGTTGCGTCTATCGCCTCTTCACCGTTTTTTACGTGTGTAATGGAAAAGTTTTCACTCTCAAGTAACTCTATGAGGGATTCGCTCAAAACTTCATCATCCTCAAGTAGTAGTATTTTTGTCATTCCGGACCTTATGATATAATTGCGATATGTTATTATATCACAAAAACGGTGTTAAATTTTACTATCGTCATATTGTAAAAAAAGGGTTGAAACATATCTATATCAAGATAGAAAAAAATGGTGAAGTTTTACTAAAGAGTTCCCCGTACAAAAAAAGAGATGCTATTGAGTTTTTAGAAAAAAAATCCTTATGGATAGACAAAAACTTGCAAAATATCTTAAAAAGGGAGTCAAGAAGCAATATATATAAAGACGGAGGCGAAGTATTTTATCTTGGAAAGAGTTACCCGCTTGTGTATCAAAAAAGCGATAGAAGAGGAGAGAGGATTGTATTTAAAGAAGATGGATTTACTTTTTTATACTCTGATAAGAAAGAGCCTCAAAAAGCGGTAGAGAGATTTTATAGATTGGCTGCAAAGGAGATTTTTGAAAAGAGAGTAGAGCACTTTAGTCAAAAAATGGGCCTATATCCAAAAGTTATAAAGTTTAGAAAAGCAAAAAGAAGATTGGGGAGTTGTAGGTATGACAATGTTTTAAGCTTTAACTATCTTGCGGTAAAGTTAAGCCTTGAAGAGATAGACTACATTGTAGTTCATGAATTAGCCCACATAAAAGAGAAAAACCACTCAAAAAAGTTTTGGAGTATAGTTGAAAAAGAGTTTCCGAATTATAAAGAGATAAGAAGCGGTATCACTCTTGCTCTTTAGTTTCATCGTCCACTTTTTTGAGCCCCTTTTTCTTATGCCATCTCTCTCTTAATTTATTTAGGGTTGCCGACTGGGTGCCTACGACTTTTGTGTGCTCCATATCCCTACCTGTCGGCACTTCAAGATATTGAGACTTTTTAAAAGCGAGTATTTGTGACGGATATATACTTCTGTGACCCGTTATAAGATAGGCTATGATAGCCGATATAGCGGCATAGTTGGCTACATGGATACCGAAAAGTTCAAGGGCCATAATGGCTGCGGCTATAGGTGTATTTGCCGCTCCTGCTATAACGCTTACGAGTCCTATGGCAGCGAAAAATTGTAGATTGCCGTTTAGCATAGAGCCTATGGCGTTGCCGCTTGTGGAGCCTATGAAAAACAAAGGTGTGATAACTCCGCCGCTTCCTCCGAAACCAAGGCTAAGCCCCGTAAAAAGTATCTTTAGCAAAAAGTCGTACCAGTGTACTCCTCCGCCTGTGGGGTTATTGATACTGTTGCTGATCTGTTGCATACCAAGGCCAAGATATTGGTCCCCAAAAAGCAGAGCCAGGCCTATAAGAAAAAGACCGCCTATGATACTTTTTTCTATATAGTTCATTACGAGCTCTTTTTTGATATATTTTCCGGCAGCATGGACAAAAGTGATGGTGAGGTCTGAGATGAGACCAAATATAACACCCGCAACGACCACCTTCAAAAAGAGAGTTTCATCAAGCCCGTATCTTGGCATATAGTCTATATGAAATGAGATATACGGCGTTCCCATCGTTTGAGAGATTAAAAATGAGGCAAATCCGGCTATAAAAGATGGAAGCAAAACACTATAGAGGATAGTTCCTACTATAAGTACCTCCACTCCGAAGACGGCTCCGGCTATGGGTGTGCCGAAAACTGCGGCAAAACCTGCGCTTATACCGCATATAACGATAGCTTTTCTATCCTCGTCGCTAAATCTTAAAAAAGTAGCAAAAACAGAAGCCACTCCCGCTCCTATCTGTGCGCTTGGACCCTCTTTACCGACTGATCCGCCTGCTGCTATGGTGATGATGGTTGCTAAAACTTTTACTGGTATGACTAAAACATCAATCTTTCCGTTTTTTTCGTGGATAGCTTGTATGACTTTTTCGGTACCGTGTCCTTCGGCATCGGGAGCGAACTTTTTGACAAGATATACCGATAAAAATAGTGCGATCGGAAGAAGAAAATAGTAGTGAAAAGGAAGATCGCTTCTATGATCGATAAAATATTCGATTATTTTTAAAAATAGCGATACGCCCGCACCTACAACCAAGCCAATGATCGTGGATAAAAATAGCCATTTGGCTACGCTCGCAAATAGTGCTGTCTCTTCGGTTATTCTACTTCTCACGGCCAACCTAACAAATTTTTATAAAATTTTACAATTTTTTAGCTTAAATTAAGGTTGATGAGAAAAAGAGATGAAAAATTTAATAAGAGGGTGGTGGCCAGAGACGGAATCGAACCGCCGACACGGTGATTTTCAGTCACCTGCTCTACCGACTGAGCTATCTGGCCAAATAAAATAAGACTGAAATTATAGCTAAAACTTTTGAAAATTAACTTAAAAATCTCACCAAATCTTTAAATATATCACCTCTTTGCTTATATGAGCTATATTCATCCAAGCTTGAAGCGGCGGGAGAGAGGAGGGCTACGGAGTTTTTATCGAGTTTTTTATCTATAGTTTCCACCGCATCTTTTAGCATTTCACATTTTGTTACACTGATGGAGTTTTTCTCTGCCAAAGATGCAACTCTATTTTTATTGCTACCTATGGCGTAGATTTCGACATCACACTCTTTTAAAAACTCAAAAAGGGGATCTAAGTTTGCCCCTTTGTCGTCTCCTCCGAGTATGAGGTGGATTTTTTTATCCCTATATCTTTTTATCGCGTTTAAAGTGGCATGAACATTCGTTCCTTTGGAGTCATTCACCCAGAGTCTATCTTTTTTATCTCTAAGCTCCTCTATCCTATGGGGATCCAAGACAAAAGAGTTGATCTTATCGTACTCAACTTCATCAAACAGTATCTTACTGACGCCAAGTGCTACAACGGCATCAAACAAAAACGGCTCTTTAAAGTCTATCATTTGGGTATCTATACCCAATTTACTCGATAGATCCGAACTATCTTTATAACATATCTTATATCCGTCCGTTTTAGTATCTTTGAACTCTTCGGGGATTATGCAAACCTCTCCCTCTTTTAAGAATTTTAGAGGTTTTAATTTCGCCTCTTTGTACTCTTCAAAGCTACCGTGCCAACTGATGTGATCCTCTTGAACAGGAAGCAAGATGTAGATATTTGGTTTTGCTATATTGGTGTAGTGGAGCGTAAAAGAGCTTGTTTCAAGGATAAGCAAAGGTGACGATAAATCAAGCTCCGCCAAAGGTGTGCCCACATTGCCTCCCATTTGCGCCCCTTTGTCTTTTAGCAAGTGGTGTAACATCTTTGTAGTGGTGGTTTTGCCGTTTGTTCCGCTTATCCAAATGGTAGTAGCTTTGCTTTTAGGTAAAAAGTAGTCATAATCACTTACCAAGTTTTTCGCTTTTTTTATCATGGGGTTAAACGGAGGGATGCCCGGACTTGGTATCTCTAGCATACTGTTTGACGGATCGAATATATCTGACGGATAGATCTTTGCCCCGTTTTCCTCAAACGGCTCTTTAACACTATCATCAAAGAAGATAGCGTTTTTCAACTTTTTTGCTATCGCTTTTGTGGTTTTTCCGTATCCAAAGAGAGATATTGTACCCACGATATTACCTTATCTTTATAGTGATGAGCGCTATGATGTTGGCTATCATTGAGATGATCCAAAATCTTATGATGATTTTGCTTTCGGCCCAGCCTTGTATCTCAAAGTGGTGGTGCAAAGGAGCCATTTTGAAAATTCTCTTTTTTCTTGTTTTAAAACTTCCCACTTGAAGGATGACAGAAAGGGTCTCAAGAACAAATATAAAACCTATGATGATAAGAAGTATCTCATTTTTGGAGATGATAGCCATATAGCCCATAAAAGCGCCGATACTCAAACTTCCGCTATCTCCCATAAAGACTTCCGCAGGGTGGCAGTTGTACCATAAAAATCCCACAAGAGAGCCGACAAATGCCGAAGCTATGATAGAGACCTCTCCTATACCTATGATTTTGGGAAGTAGAAAGTGAGAGCTTAGTATGGCGTTACCGCTGATATAGACAAATGTTCCGAGACTTAAAAAACTAAATATCGAAGGAACGGTGGCAAGTCCGTCCAAGCCGTCGGTAAGATTGACGGCGTTGCTTGTAGCTACTATCACCAGTATCCAAAAAGGTATGGCAAAATAGCCCATATCAAAAAGAGGATGTTTATAAAAAGGTATATAGAAATTGTGGTCCAGGTTTGTAAAAAAGTATAGAGCGGTAGAGGCTATAAAAGCAAACAGAAGTTGCAAGATAAGTTTTACTTTTGGACTAAGGCCGGATTGATTTGTTTTTCCCAATATCTTCGATATATCGTCTTTTGCTCCTATAAATGAGAAAAGCAGTATGATAAGTAGTGCGCAAAGGACATAGGGATTGTCTAACTTAACGGTTAAAAGAGATGCCAAGATAGTGGAAAATGTAAATACTATGCCTCCCATTGTCGGAGTGCCGCCCTTTTTTTGGTGTGAGCCGGGAGCAAGGTCGAAAATGGGTTGGTTTAATTTTTTTCCAAGAGCCCATTTGATAAATATGGGCATTAGAGCTAAAGTCAATATAAAAGCGATGAAAAATGCTATACCCGCTCTTAAAGTTATATAGTGAAATAGGTTGATGTGAAGCGATGAATATAACCAGTAGAACATATTGATAAAATCCTTGATAAATTTAAAAGCATTATTATAGTAAAATATAGCTACAAAATATATAAATTTTAGGAATAACTTTGAAAAAATGTATTTTAGTGATAACTGACGGTATCGGATTTAACGATTCTTGCGACTTTAACGCTTTTTGTAAAGCCCGCAAACCTACTTACGAGTACCTTTTTAAAAATGCGGCATACTCACTCATAAAGACTTCGGGCTTAGCTGTGGGACTTCCCGAAGGCCAGATGGGAAATAGCGAAGTGGGGCATATGAGTATAGGAAGCGGAAGGGTGATATACCAAAATCTTGTGAAGATCAATAAAGCTATCGAAGATGGAACATTGAGTAAAAACGAGACTCTTAACTCGTTGCTTGAAAAGAGCGACACGCTACATCTCATAGGACTTATAAGCGACGGAGGAGTTCACTCTCATATATCTCATACTATAGCTTTAGCCAAGATAGCGAAGGATAGAGGAAAAAAAGTCCATATACATATGATAACCGACGGTAGGGATGTTGATCCGAGATCGGGTATAGACTACTTAAAAGAGATAGAGGATATATGCGATGAGGATATAAGACTCTCCACTATAAGCGGCAGATACTACACGATGGATAGAGACAATAGATGGGATAGAGTAAAAAGGGGATACGATGCTATAGTAAAAGCTATGCCAAAGACTACAATGTTCCCTAAGGAGTACCTGGAGAGTTCATACGAAAAAGGTATCACGGATGAGTTTATAGAGCCGGTTGCTTTTAAGGATTATAACGGTTTTAAAGAGGGAGATAGCGTTTTATTTACCAACTTTAGAAATGATAGGATGAGAGAGATAAGCAAAGCTATCGGCTTTGAAGAGTTTAACGAGTTTGATAGAGGAGAGTATGTAAAAGTCCATGTGGCAACCATGACCGAATATGATAAAAACTACCCTTTCCCTGTACTTTTTAAGAGTGAAAAGCCGAAAAATACCTTAGGAGAAGTCATCTCAAATGCCGGATTGGATCAATTTCATACGGCAGAAACGGAAAAGTATGCTCACGTTACATTCTTTTTTAACGGCGGAGTAGAGGAGCCCTTGCTGAATGAAACAAGGGTTTTGATACCTAGTCCTAAGGTTGCTACTTACGACTTACAGCCTCAAATGAGTGCTAAAAAGGTTGCCGAAGCGGTTTTGACGGCTATGGATGAGGAGTACGAGTTTATCGTAGTGAACTTTGCCAACGGAGATATGGTGGGGCATACGGGAGTCTTTGAAGCCGGAGTCAAAGCCGTAGAGACGGTGGATGAGCAACTCGGTAAGATTATCAAAAAAGTAAAGGAGAAGGATTACTCTTTTGTTTTGGTAAGCGATCATGGAAATGTTGAAATGATGAAGGATAAAGATGGAAATATCTTGACAAATCATACAACTTTTGATGTTTACTGCTTTGTGTTGGATAAAAATGTCAAAAAGATAAAAAATGGAGCGTTATGCAATATCGCTCCGACAATTTTAAAAATTATGGGCTTGAAAATTCCGGATGAGATGGAAGAAGCACTATTTTAGGAGGATATATGAAATTTAGCGGAAAAAATGTACTAGTTACAGGAGCAAGTAGAGGCATAGGAAGAGATATAGCTTTGGTTTTGGCAAGGTATGGTCTTAAAGTTTGGATAAACTATAGAAGCGACCCTTCTCTTGCGGATAATTTAAAGGAGCAGATAGAAAACGAAGGCGGCGAGGCTGCCGTTATAAAATTTGACATAACCGATGAAGAGGGCATAAAAGAGGGTTTTAAAACCATCATAGATAGTGACGCGGAGGTGTCTTATCTCGTAAACAATGCAGGCATCACTCTTGATAAACTCTCTATAAGAATGAAA
>Ga0256843_1002212_pt1 | contig 14404 bp, 12 predicted proteins | sample AlvinellametaG_FD_191572 | JGI IMG/M metagenome (GOLD analysis project Ga0256843, IMG submission 191572) | Pompeii worm associated microbial communities from hydrothermal vent at the East Pacific Rise, Pacific Ocean - Alvinella | ecosystem: Host-associated > Annelida > Integument > Unclassified ... | reverse complement strand
TCTGGTTGTAGAGGCACTCAAAGAGAAACTGGGCGTTGAACTCCCTGAAGATGCGGGGGCTCTGCTCATTGGAGATGTTGACGGGAATGTACCTGAAGAGGTTGCTTTTCAACTTGAGATTTTAGAGAAGTCATTTAAAGAGAATGGTGCACAAGACTTTGTTGTGGCTCATACCGACAAAGAGAGAGACAGGCTCTGGTATGCCAGACGAAACGCCTCTCCGGCCATTACCATCTTTGGCAGCAAAAAGCTCAACGAGGACATCTCTGTACCACGCAGTATGCTGCCTCTTGCACTCGAACGCATCTACGAAGTGGGCAAAAAGTATGGCTTTAAGGTACCATGCTTCGGACACGCAGGAGATGGAAACATCCACGTCAATGTTATGGTGGATGGCTCCGATGAAAAACAGCTTGAAGAGGGGCACAAAGCGATTGAGGAGATCTTTGAGATGGTCGTAGAGATGGGGGGAACACTGAGCGGTGAACACGGCATTGGCACCTCCAAAGCACCCTTTATGCACATTGCATTCAACGAAGCGGAGCGTCAACTCTTTAAAGACATTAAAGAGGCTTTCGATCCAAACAACATACTCAACCCCGGGAAGATGGGGCTGTAGCCCATGAGACTCAAAAAGAGCCTACTGCGTCACTACTACATCTTTTTAAGAGACTTCTTTAAAGATCTCTTCGATGACAAAGTGGGCTACTACGCCTCCAGCCTTAGCTGGAGTACACTCTTTTCCATCATTCCGCTGCTGGTACTAACCCTCTACATCTTTACCACCCTGCCACTCTTTGAAGATGTCTACGAAAATGTCAAAACACTCATCTTCAACAACCTGATGCCTACCCAGTCTGAAGCGATCATGAGCAAGATAAACGAGTTTATTGCCAACTCCAACAAACTAGGCTGGATAGGCTTTTTCTATGTGCTGTTTGCCGTAACGATGTTCTTTAAGAACTACGACTTTGTCGTCAATGATATCTTTGAGTTGCCTCCACGCCCTATTTTAAAGAGTATTCGCACCTATCTGCTGTTGCTGCTTTTGGTACCTGCGATGATGGGTGGAGCGTTTTGGCTCTCTTCGTTCATTCAAAGTTACCTGAACCAAAATGAGTACACACGCCTCATTCACCTCTACTACTTTGTACCCTTTTTGATTATTTGGGGGGTATTTTACATCGCATACCAGCTCTCGGCACATACCAAAGTCGATCCACAGGCGGCACTGACAAGCTCCTTTATCGCTTCACTCATCTGGTATGGCTCTAAGAGTGCATTTGTCTTCTATGTGGTACACAACAAAACCTACACCAGTATCTACGGTTCCATCAGTACCATTCTGTTCTTCTTTTTGTGGATCTACATCTCATGGGCCATTTTTCTGCACGGTTTGCGTTTTTGTTATCTGCTTGACAACGAAGATGACTTCGATCAGATATAGAGCCAAAATGCCGTTGCCACCGCTGTGGCCAAGAGCAGATAGAAGTAGTGCTTCTGCCCAATAGCCAAAAAGCTCAAACACAAATACCCCACCCCTGCCCACCACGGCACCAGCTTCTGCTCGATATGGCAAGGAAGTGTAAAGAGTTGCATCAATCCCCCATCAAACACCCCACCCATCCCCAAAAGATGCAAGAGCATACTCAGAGGGTAAAAGGGTGTAAAGAGCATCGAAAGCACTACCGAAAAGAGTTGACAGCGTGATGCCATAGGAAAGATGGTATGCACAACCGGCAACATCAACAGAAAAATACCTACAGGGATCACAACCAACATCACCACCCACTTTGGAAGATCTGCTGTATGGTAGAGCAGCAGATAGATGTAAAATACCCCTGCAACCGAAAACCAAAACCCCACCGAAAAAATCAAAGAGGGAAAGAGCACCAACACCACCCCAACTACCAGAGCCAAGAGCCCAAACGAAAGAAGCTCTACCCCCGCTACCAGAGCAAACCACCCTGCCAACACCATAGCATATGCCCGAACCAGCGAGTCTGGAGCATTGACAAACCAGACATAGAGCCCCAGCACCACCAGAGCCACCACCCCTATATCGATCAGGGCATAGCGGTAGGGGAAGTAGCGTTGCTGTATAGGGCGATAGAACAGCCACAAAAGCCCATAGACAACCGCCCACAAAATCCCCAAATGAAACCCGCTCAGTGCTACAAGGTGGCTCACACCCCACTTTGCAATGGCTTCTCTTTGGGGCTTATGCAGTGGCATTGCAAAAAAGATGGCATTGTAAAAATGCTGCATCATAGTCTCAGTGTGCTGGGCATTGACATACTGAACCAGCCTCTGCTTAAGGGTAGGTGCCACAGGCAGTTGCTCTTTAATGCGGCTTTTTATGTAAAATCTACCCAGATACGCTTTTAGTGTAAGTGATTGTGAAGGAAAGAGCTCAAGACGCAAACGGCTCAAGGGTTTGGGACACGGCTCTGGCGTGGTAGTGTAGAAGTGCAGCCCCTCATCGCTACGCAGACGCACTACACAGTAGCGGTAGTCGTGTTTGGTTTTGGTGTAGGCATCTTCAACCTCTGCGTAGGTAAAGTAAAAAGGGAGCGATACAAAGTGGCGGTAAGCCTGGTAGCGTAAACCAAGATGAAGCATAAAAAGTAGTGCTAGAGCCCCAAAGATCCACACATACTCTCGTCTCTCATCCAAGAGTTTAGGCGGTTCCACCCATCTGCCTTTTAAATAGGTGGCAACTCTATGTTACCGGTATTGGCCGGAATATCCGCATCTTCATAGACAACCTCAAAGGCAGGAGAGTTGGTTGCATCCACAAAGCGGGTAAAGCGTTTTTGAAAGATCAGATCTACCGTACCCGTAGGCCCGTTACGCTGCTTTCCAATGATCAGCTCCGTCTCCTCTTCGTTACCACGCAGTAAGTCATCATACTTCTTCTGATACTCTGCGATCTTGTCGGCACTCCCTTCGGTTTTAGCCTTCTCTAGCTTCTCTTTCATCTCGTTGATCTTGTAAACCACCCCACGGTAGACAAACAAGATAATATCGGCATCTTGCTCGATAGCTCCCGATTCACGCAGATCCGAGAGCATCGGGCGTTTGTTATCACGGCTCTCAAGGCTACGGTTAAGCTGCGAAAGTGCCAAAATAGGAATCTGAAGCTCACGGGCAAGTTGCTTAAGCCCCCGCGAGATCTCTGAGATCTCCTGCTGTCTGCCCTCTCGCCCTTCACCACTCATCAGCTGCAAATAGTCAATGATCGCCATCGAGATCTCCGGGTGCTGGGTTTTGAGCTTTCTGAGTTTACTGCGTACATGGTGGATCGTCGCATACCCCCCATCATCGACAAAGAGCTTCTTTTGCGACATCTCATCAGTTGCCGCTGAGAGCTGCTGCCACTGCTCATCTGTCAAGTTCCCTACACGCAAATCTTGTAGCGGAATAGAGGTTTTTGCCGCCAAAAGTCTTAACATCAACTGTTCTGCGGGCATCTCCAGCGAGAAAAACGCCACCCCTTCTCCACGCTCGATAGCACGTAGTGCCATATTGAGTACCAGTGCCGTATTGTGTGTTACCGTCATATCTTCAAGCAAAAAAAGATGGTTCCCATCTAACTCAAATCCATAGTAGTCATCTACTTTGTCAAATACAACCTCAATACCGGTATGCATATGATCCCGTTTAGAGGCTAAAGCCCTTGCCTGTTTACGCTCAATGCGTGTAGGAATCATCTCTAAATGTCCTACAATACGCACACGGTACACATCACTCTCATAACCTATAGAACGAATTGTTGCCCGTTTCTTCACCAACGATACTCTAAACCCTAACGAGTCTGCCAAAAACTTGATCTGCTCTGCCAAAGTTTGATTTTTTTGCACAATCTCCATCACATGGTGTGCATCATCATAATACCCATCGCTGTCAATCAGCCCTGCCAAGAGTGCCAAACGCTGTGCTTTGCTTCCGGTAAGGTAGTGATGCGGAATATGCTTGTTTTCAAGTACCCCCAACAGACGCAACTTCCCCTGTAGCGAATCGCTTAGATCCTTCAAGGCTCCCTCTTGCTGTATGTTGGTAATGCCATACATCGTACATTTGCCCTCTACTGCATAGCGGTGTAACTTTTTGTCAAGCCTAAAGGCATACTCCTGCAAATATGCCACAACTTCTGGATCTTCAGAAGCGATACGCACATCAGAGCTACGTCCATCTCCCAACCAAATACCTAAAAAGTAAGGCTCTACCTCTTGCACTTTTTCTTCAAACTCTACGGCAACCTTATAGCCCTTATAGTTACTTTTAAACTTGTCTGATTTGGTGATGTAGTCTGCAACTGAAATATTGAGAATATCCCCATGTTTGTGTCTACCCTCGTTACGTGAACGTTTGAGCGACAATATATGCGATTTATTTACACGGTAATCGATGCCTCTATTTTGTCGTACCCAGTACATCTCTTCTCTGCCACGTGCCAAAGAGAGTACCTTACGCGGTGTAGAGTCATCCCCCATAAGCATATCGCCTACTTTGACATCTTCAACCCTCTTGAGCGTACCATCAAACATCACCACTTTGGTACCTTTTCCCAGACACTTCCCCATCGCTGGTCTTGCGGCAACGATTACCAAGTCCCCTTTACCAAAACCGGAAGTCTTTTCGTTAAGGTTCTTAAAGCCGGTATCGGTACCGATAAGTTTGGAGTTTCCTAACGCTTTAAGACGGTTGATCTCATCCATCATCGCCAACGTGATCTCTTTGGACTCTCTAAAATCTTCATTGGTGTTGTTTTGTGTGATCTCATAGAGCTTCTTCTCTACAAGGTTCATCACCTCTTCTGCGGGGAGATCATCTTCAATAGTCACTTTTTTGATCTCGGTTGCCAACGTTGCCAAAGCCCGTTTGGCCGCTTTGGCTTTTATTTCGGCAATATATGCAGAGGTGTTGGTAATGGGGTTGGCCGAGAGGATCTCGAGCATCGCCACCTCATCGAATTTTCCCATACTTTGCAGTTTGCTACGCAAAAACTCCTCATCGATGGGCTTCTCTTCGCGGGTAAGCTCCTCCATCGCCACAAAGAGGTGCTGATGAAAAGGCAGATAGAAGTCGTTAGGGTTGAGCTTTGAAGCGATATCTTCATAGATCTCCGGATCGAAAATAATAGCAGAGAGGACTGCCCGTTCAATATTGAGGTTATACATATTTTCCATCGTTAAAACTCCTTTGGAGTTTTAAGTGAGGAACGAGGAGTGCGCCCGACCAAAGGGACAAGTGCCCTTGGGGTAAGGAGTGAGGAGTTTTGGTTGGCATTGCTTTGCAATGCCTTTATTATTATTTTAAAGTCTATCAATATTCATCCTCCATCCAATAAAAGCTTTTCAAAAGAAAAGCATACCAGAATTCTTAATTCTTAATTCTTAATTCTTTACTTCTCGTGCAACGAAATCGGCATACCACAACTATTCACTATTAATTATTAATTATTCACTCTGAAGTTGAGAAGCCATCTTCTCAACTTCAGCTACGAACCTGTCCACCAGCTCTGCTTCCGGCAACTTGGCAACCACTTCGCCCTTTACCATCACAAGGCCGCTTCCTTTGCCATAGGCAATGGCTACATCGGCATGTTTGGCTTCGCCAATGGCGTTGACGACACACCCCATAACCGACACATCCATCGGGGTGGTAATGTGTGCCGTGCGGCGTTCCACTTCGGCTACGGCACTTACCAAATCTGCCTCGATACGCCCACAGGTAGGACAAGAGATAATATTGAGCCCCTCTTGTACCCGTCCGCTGTCTTTGAGGATCGCTTTACCGACTTTGATCTCCTCTTCAAGCTCACCGGTGATGGAGACACGCAGCGTATCGCCAATGCCCTCAAGCAGCAAGGCTCCCAGCCCAATAGCCGACTTTACGGTAGCATGAAAGATAGTTCCAGCCTCCGTAACACCCAGATGGAAGGGGTAGTTGTTTTTGGGGCGAAGCATACGGTACGCCTCTACCGTTCTGTCGACATCGGAGGCTTTAAGTGAGACTTTGATGTCTGTAAAGCCCAGATCTTCCAAAAACTTGATGTTGTACTCCGCACTGGCTACCATCCCCTCGGCAGTGGCTCCATAGCGGTTTTCGAACTCTTTTTCCAAACTTCCGGCATTGACACCGATACGAATGGGAAGGTTACGATCTTGACACGCCTTGACGATCTCTTTAATGCGTCCCTTCTCGCCAATGTTCCCCGGGTTAAAACGGATGCAATCTACCCACTTGGCCGCCTCTAATGCCAAACGGTAGTTAAAGTGAATGTCGGCAATCAGCGGCAGCGAGATCTGCTCTTTGATCGCTTTAAGTGCCAAGGCATCCTCCATCTCGGGTACGGCTACCCGCACCATATCAGCCCCGGCAAAATGCAGTCTGTTGATCTGCTCTACCGTTGCCGCTACATCTCGCGTATCGGTGTATGTCATCGACTGCACACTAATGGGAGCATCTCCCCCAACAGCCACATCGCCAACAAAGATCTTTTTTGTAGGAACGCGTGGTTTCATTGGGCTTCTCCCAATGAAAAGAGTGAAGAGTGAAGAGTGAAGAGTGAAGAGTGTCGGTTTGCATTGCATTGCAATGCTTTTATTTTATGAAACATGATTATTCTCTTTTGCTGTTTTGATACTTGATGCTAATATTTTAATAAGGTGTTCATTATCATCAAGAAGACTTACTGCGATATTTGATTGTAAATAGTTACAATCTTTTAACAATCGTAGCCAATATTTGGTTTCATTGGCTTCTTTAAGTGCAATAGAAAGCTTATTGATAAAATCAGATCTTGATTGGGCATACTTACCCTCAGCGATCAAAGCCCCAACAGCTGTACCAGAACGCAGTAACTGTTTACTTAGAACATACTCTTTTTGTTCATCTTGCAAAAATCTACTACACTTCACAATACGAATAGAAAAAGCATAACTTCTATCTTCCAAGATACTCATTGTGGCAACCTAATTTTATATAAAAGCTTTCTGAAAGAAAGCATACCAAAACTCTTCACTCTTCACTCTTAATTCTTCACTTTTGCTAAGCAAAATTAGCAAACCAAAACGCCTCACTCCTCACTCCTATCTCCTCACTAAAAAAGTAACACTTTTTTATGAAAATTCGACAGGATCCATATCTACCTCGATCTCTCTTGAGTCTACGCTGTGCAGGGCTTTGAGTAAGTCGATGCGTTTTTTAGACTTAAGCAGGATCTGAAAGCGGTATTTGTTGGCAATGCGTTCTACGGGGGCCTTGCCGTGGCCTACAATCTCAACCGCTTCAAAGGCTTTGAGTTTGGCAACAGTATCTAGTGTGATCTTACTCGCTTTGGCCTCATCTTTATGGGCAATGAGAATACGGGCAAGTGAGACAAAGGGTGGGTAGTCGGCGATCTCCAAAAAGAGCAGTTCATCTTTAATGAAGGCTTCATAGTCGTGCAGGTAGGGTTCGTACTGTGAAGGATCGGCTGTCTGTATGAGCACCTCTGCCGCTTTGGCACGGCCGCTTCTTCCAGCTATTTGAAAGAGCAGACTCACCGCCCTCTCTCTGGCCCGGTAGTCTGCCATCCCCATAATGTGATCAAGCCCCATGATGACACTAAGCGTAATGTTGGGGTAGTCGTGCCCTTTGCTAAGCATCTGTGTACCCAACAGCAGATGGCTCTCGCCGCTCTCAAAGCGTTTGAGTGCCTGGTGAAGCTTCTTTGCAGTAGTAATGCTGTCACGATCGAACTGCTCTATTTTGATCCCTTCGATCGCTTCGGTAATGATCTCTATGGCCTCTTGGGTTCCGATGCGTTCGCTCATAAGTGGGCTGTGGCCACAGTGGGTACACACCTCGCGAATGGCCTCGGTAAAGTTGCAGTAGTGGCATTTAAGGTGGCGGTGTTTGCGGTGCAGTGCCATCCCTACCGAGCAGTAGGGGCAGGTGTGCGTCTTGCCGCAGTTAGTACAGTAGAGGTACTTGAAGTTCCCCCGTGTGGGCAAAAAGAGCAGCGACTGCCCTCCCTCTTCGAAGTGGCTGCGAATGGCGTAGATGATGGGGGCGTTGATGGTATCGCCCGAAATGAACCGATAGCGTTTTTGCGTCTTGACAAAGGGCTCTTTAAGACGCACCACATCATACTTGTGGTAGCTTGTGGTACTAGGTGTTGCAGAGGCCAACACCACCTTTGCCCCACACTTGTGTGCCATCAGCACGGCAACATCACGGGCGTGGTAGCGGGGGCGGGTGTGTGCTTTGTAGCTGTCGTCGTGCTCTTCGTCTACCACAATGAGCCCCAGATTGGGCAGCGGGGTAAAAAGGGCCGAACGGGCTCCGGCAACAATGCGAACCACCCCCGTCTCTACCCCCTCTAGTATCTGCTCTTTTCTCTTTTTGGTGATCTTGGAGTGCCACATCGCCACCGCATCTCCAAAGTAGGCTTTAAGCCGCTTCTCCATCTGTGGCGAGAGAGAGATCTCCGGCATCAGAAAAATAGCGGTTTTCCCCTCTTGCAGCATCTTTGCCATAAGGCTAATGAAGATCTCTGTTTTTCCTGCACCCGTAACCCCAAAGAGCAGAGCTTTCTCTTTGTGCAAAAGTTGTTCGTAGGCCTCTTGCTGAGTCTTTGTCAATGTAGGGGCGATCTCTGCTGATTGCTCTTTCTCTGCTTGAGGGTACCCACATGATGCACCCCTACGATGAGGGATAAATAACGAAATCGCTTCGGAGAACGAAGAGAAGTAGTACTCACTAATGAACTTAGCGATCTCCATCTGGGTTGGGGTGTAGTGGTGTTGATGCACCGATGTAATCTTGCCTGTTTGAAACTCAGGTTTCTGCACCTCTTTTACAACAACCGCCTCTTTGGTTGTGCTCTTTAAGGGTACATCAACCAAACACCCTACTTCAATGGCCAAATCCGACATATAGGTGAGTTGTGGTGCCGAAGAGCGAAGGAGTGCTACCTGGTAGTACTTCATAAGAGTATATCTGTTGTGGTGTGTGGGTGTGTGGGTTGGGAAATTCTCATTGGTTATTGTAACAAAGGTGGGCTTAGAGGGTGTGTGATAGCAGGGATTGAGTTAGCTCAACCCCCATTTGCATAGAGCATGGCAGATCTTTAAAGGTCTGTCATACCAGTAACAGAACAACTTTGTGAAACAAACTTGTTCTGATCGAGTTTAAAAACACATGTATTACCACTAGGGCCAGTAAAGGTAAAAGTGTCTCCACTAATACTCCAACTGCTATCTATTGGTGTATCTAAAAGGCCACTTACATCACTTCCTGTTAAATCAGTAAAATCACCTTTGAGTACACGCTTTTGTCTCTCTGTTGCAACCGCTGAGCGGATTGCTCCTACGGTTGCTCTGGCCTTGGTAATGACTGCGTCATCTCTTGTTGCGGCAAACTTTGGAATGGCGATTGCTGAGAGAACCCCAATAATCACAATCACAAAGATCAGTTCTATCATTGAAAATGCTTTTTTCATTGTTTCTCCATAATTAAATCGATACTCTTGTACCTTTAAATATGTGATCTCCATCTATACTGCTATCAACCCCGGATACTCTTACTGAGTCACTTGTATACGTAATACTTGCACCTTTGGCTATTGCATTCTGACAAGAAGGCACACTACTGATACTTAGTAAATTACCTTGTCCTTTATATCCGGAAATAAGGTCGTTCACACAAGTTCTTGCATTTGCCATAAGGGCACTATGTATGGCATCGTCTCTAGTTGCTGCCAATTTAGGAATAGCAACCGCTGTCAAAATACCAATAATTACTATCACAAAAATCAACTCAATCATTGTAAAAGCTTTTCTCATCATCATAGCTCTCTCCATTTTAATTAAATTTTGTATCTCCTCTCGAAGTATATCATAAAATAACAAGAATAAAAAGAGAAAACTTTTGATACAATCAAATTCTAATAGTTCTAAATATGAAAAGAGGTTTTATGTCTACTCGTAAAGGGATCATTCTTGCTGGAGGCAGTGGTACACGGCTTCATCCAGTCACACAAGCCATTTCAAAGCAGCTGCTTCCCATTTATGACAAACCGATGATCTACTACCCACTTTCAGTTTTGATGCTTGCCAAAATTAAAGAGGTAATGATCATCTCTACTCCCGAAGACATCCCTCGGTTTGAAGCTCTTTTGGGTGATGGTTCTCAGTGGGGTATGCACTTTGAGTATGCGATACAACCTAAACCAGAGGGCTTGGCACAAGCCTTCATCATAGCCGAAACTTTTATTGGCGATAGTCCCGTCTGTCTCATTCTTGGCGACAACATCTACTATGGTGCAGGACTCTCCACACTTTTACAGCGAGCCTCTTCTCATACCAATGGCGCTACCGTCTTTGGCTACCAGGTAAAAGACCCTGAACGCTTTGGCGTCGTTGCGTTTGACAACAACCAACAAGCCATCTCTATTGAGGAGAAACCTACTCACCCAAAGTCCAACTTTGCCGTCACCGGGCTTTACTTTTATGACAATGATGTCATTGCAATTGCCAAAAATGTACAACCCTCTCCCCGGGGTGAATTGGAGATCACAGATATTAACAATGCCTACCTTCAAGCAGGAAAACTACGCGTAGAACTGTTACGCCGTGGATTTGCATGGCTCGATACTGGTACCCATGACAGTTTACTTGAAGCAAGCCAATTTGTTCAAACCATTGAAAAGCGCCAAGGCTACAAGGTTGCCTGCCCCGAAGAGATCGCTTTTAACAACCAGTGGATCACCAAAGAGGCACTCCTTACACTGGCCGAACCACTTAAGAAGATCGACTACGGTCAATACCTCATCAACCTGGCAGAAGAGTCATGACCTCTATTCTCATAACCGGTGGTGCAGGGTTCATTGGCAGTAATTTTATTCCCTATTTTTTAGAGAAATATCCACACTACCAAGTGATCAATCTCGACCTACTTACCTACGCAGGTAATATCAGTAACCTAAAAGAGGTAGCAAGCCACCCCAGATACACTTTTGTACAAGGTAATATCTGCAACCGTAAAATGGTTGCCTCTCTTTTTGAACAGTACGATATCCGTGGTGTGATCCACTTTGCTGCAGAATCTCATGTAGACAACTCCATTCAGACCCCAGGTCTCTTTATAGAAACCAATGTCAATGGCACCTATACACTCATTGATGTAGCACGCAACTACTGGATGCAAAGCCCTTTTGTAGCCAAAGAGGGGTACGGAGAGTGCCGTTTTCACCACATCTCTACCGATGAGGTTTACGGTTCACTCAGTGATGACCCTAATGACCTCTTTACCGAAACCACTCCCTATGCACCCAATTCACCCTACAGTGCAAGCAAAGCAAGCAGCGATATGATCGTTAGAAGTTACCACCACACCTATGGTCTCCATACCATTATTACCAACTGCTCTAACAACTATGGGCCCAAACAACACCAAGAAAAGCTTATTCCTACCATCATTAGAAAAGCCCTTGCAGGCGAGCCTATTCCTATTTATGGCGATGGGAAGAATGTCCGTGACTGGCTCTATGTACAAGATCACTGTAAGGGAATAGACCTTGCCTACCATAAAGGGGTCAGTGGAGAGACCTACAACATTGGCGGACGAAATGAAAGAACCAATCTACAAATTGTCCATACCATATGTGACATTCTCGATGAGCAGTTCCCTCCATCTGATAACCCGCACCTAAGTCATAGCCCCATAGACTCCTACAAAGCACTGATTTCGTTTGTAAAAGACAGAGCCGGACACGACAGACGCTACGGCATTGATACTACTAAAATAGAACAGGAACTGGGTTGGCAAGCCGAAGAGAATTTTGAGAGTGGTATTGTAAAAACGGTAAAATGGTATTTAGGAGAGATGCAATAATGAAAAACAAACCCCATATTTCTATTGTTACACCTGTCTATGGATGCATTCAGAGTCTACCCCATCTTTACGAAAGACTTGTGCAAACACTCTCTAACATAGATGAAAACTTTGAGATCATTATGGTCGACGACAATAGCCCCGATGGTGCATGGCAAACCATTCAAACACTTGCACAACAAGACCCCAGGCTCAAAGGTCTCAAACTCTCTCGTAATTTTGGACAACATCGAGCCATTAGAGCAGGTCTTGACTTTGTACAAGGGAATTGGGTGGTTGTCATGGACTGTGACCTTCAAGATAAACCCGAAGAGATACAGAAACTATACAACAAAGCACAAGAGGGGTATGATGTCGTCTGGGGAGCCAGAGTCAAACGACAAGATGCCTCTATGAAAAAACTTGGTTCAAAACTTTTCCATAAAGTCTATAACTACTTTACAGAACAAGACAAAGATGAAACCATTGCCAACTTTAGTATTGTCTCTCATAAAGTCATAGACAAACTCAACCAGATGCGAGAGCAAAACTTTAACTTTCCTCTCTTTGTTAACTGGTTAGGGTTTAAAGTCACCCAAATAGACATAGAACATATGTCCAGAGCAGAGGGAGAGAGTAGCTATACCTTTTCAAAACTTGTCAATATGGCTATTGACAATATTGTCGCACAATCCAATAAACCACTCAGGCTCTCTATTAAGTTCGGTTTTACCGTCTCACTTCTCTCTATGGTATTTGGGTTCTATCTTGTGGGTAAATACTTTATTACCGGTGTACCTGTAGCAGGATGGACCTCTGTCATGGTCTCCATCTATTTCATCGGAGGGCTTCTTTTTGCCAATCTTGGACTCCTGGGACTCTATGTTGGTAAAATATTCGATGAAACAAAAGAGAGACCACTTTATGTGGTTGAAGAGACCACTTTCTTGGGAGAAAAGCATGAAACAAAAAATTAAACTGGCCTTCTTGGGAGGAGGACTCAACTCAGCTATTGGCAGAACGCATGAAATTGCCATTAAAATGGATAATCTCTATACATTGGTAGGCGGCTGTTTTAGTACAGATCCCCATATTAACCAAAAAACAGCAGACCAATGGGGAGCAAAATGCTACAAAAACTACGATGAACTACTCCAAGATCATAAAGCTTATGATGCACTGGTTATCCTGACTCCTACCAATCTGCACTTTGAACATATCAAGCAGGCATTTACACACCATATACCTGTTATCAGTGAAAAGACCCTTGTTTCATCTTTAGAAGAGGCTCAAGCACTACAAAAGATCATTACAAAAAACAACCTTTTTCTTCTTACTACCTATAACTACACAGGTTACCCCATGGTAAGAGAACTCGAAAACATGATCACGCATGGCAAACTCGGTAAACTGATACAAGTCAATATACAAATGCCCCAAGAGAGTTTTATCCGTTTGACAAAAGATGGGGAAAAGCCTTCTCCCCAACTATGGAGACTACAAGATCAAACCCTCTCTACCATGGCACTGGATCTGGGAACACACCTCTCCAATATGCTCTCTTTTCTGACAAAAGAAAAACCACTTGAAACCATCGCTCTAAATAACAGTTTTGGACACTATGATGTCATTGACAATACCATCGCATTGATCAAATATTCAAATGACATCGATTGTCATATGTGGTTTAGTAAATCGGCACTGGGGCACAAAAATGGTTTGAGAGTAGAGGTGTACGGTACAAAAGGCTCTGCCATGTGGTACCAAATAAACCCCGAATTTTTAGAATTTAACGATAATGTCGGCAGAAATATTCTACTTGACAGATCATCCAAAGAGGTTACTTTGGCAGAAGAAGAACGATATAATCGCTTCAAGTCAGGCCATCCCGCAGGTTTCATTGAAGCATTTGCCAACCATTACCAAGACATTTATACAGCACTTATCGATCACCTGAACCATAAATCTTATGCAAACAACTATGTTTTTGGTATCGAAAATGCCATAGAGAGCCTGGCACTTATGGATGCCATGGAAAGATCCAATACTACTAAAAAATGGGAAAGCTTGTGAAAAAACTCCTTATCCTTGGTGGAGGGCACTCTGAGATACCTCTGATCAAAGCAGCAAAAGCACTGGGGTTCTACACTATCACTACAGGTTATGACAAAGATGGTTTAGGACACCCTTATGCAGATGCCTATATTTTTGCCGACTTTTCCGATAAAGCACAGATCTTGCAGATCGTTCAAGAGCACCAGATAGATTTTCTCATTCCTTCTTGTAATGATTTTGCCATATTAACCGCTGCATTTGTCAATGAGCATGTCACTGTTGGCGTATTTGACAGTTATGAGATCACCAAACAGATACACCATAAAACAGCGTTTAAAACATTGGCATTTGAACTCAATCTCTCTGTTGCCAAGTCAAAAATGCTCAAACAAGATAGTGATCTTACATCTATAGATCTCTCTTACCCTCTCATTGTTAAACCCATCGATCTAAGTGGTGGTAAGGGTGTTACAAAAGTTGAAAC
>Ga0256843_1002211_pt1 | contig 14407 bp, 12 predicted proteins | sample AlvinellametaG_FD_191572 | JGI IMG/M metagenome (GOLD analysis project Ga0256843, IMG submission 191572) | Pompeii worm associated microbial communities from hydrothermal vent at the East Pacific Rise, Pacific Ocean - Alvinella | ecosystem: Host-associated > Annelida > Integument > Unclassified ... | reverse complement strand
TAAACCGATCGGCAAGTACTTCATTATTTGATAAAGTAGTATGCAAAGTAGTCGTTCCTTTGACGATATCGTAATGTGGATCAAAGTCAACATTTGTTGGTGTGAAGCCTACATCGACGATAAATGATTGTCCGCTACTTGTATGGTTTAGTATTGTATTAAATGTGTTTGTTCCATCGGTAAATGTAAAAGGCAAAGGCATTTCATAAAAAGGCACAGAGGCATCCGATGTTGTTTGATTGACTGTTATTTCATATTGATTTGCCGTACTTGTTTCGTTGATGGTGATATCGTAAGTCGGATAACCCTCGCCGTAAATCCAGTCGGCAAAAAACTCATCAAGGTTTTGTCCTGATTGTGTAGCCATAAATCCTTTAAAATCCGGAATGGTAGCATACCCGCCATTTTTGGTATTGACATAGTTTTGTATACCTTGAAAAAAGTCGGTGTCGCCTAGTTTTAATCGTAGCATATTTAATACCATTGCACCTTTGGTGTAGCTTAATCGCCAATTAAAAATACGCCAGACATCGGTTGTATCGGTAACATATACAGCGCCATTAGGTTGTGAAATAATTGTGTGAGTAGCACCACGTTTCCAATTGTCAAAAGCTGTTTGACCATCCATGTGTTCTTGCACCAATGCTTCGCTGTAAGTAGCAAAACCTTCATTAATCCAGATGTCGTGCCATGAGCCACAAGTTACGGCATCGCCAAACCATTGATGTGCCAATTCGTGTGCTACCAATGAACGATTAAAACTAGTTATAAAACTGGCAGTTTGGTGCTCCATACCTCCACCCCAGCCAAATTGCACTTGGGCATAACGCTCGTTTCTAAATGGGTAGGGTACAAATTTTTGCTCATAAAAATTCATTACTGAAACAACTTCTCCACCATTAGTTGACTGTGCATTGGTTAAGTTTTCGGCATAGGCATAATTGGTAATGGTAAATGGTTGTGTAATGCCGGCATTATACGAAAATGTTTCGTAATTGGTAATTGTAAATGCTACCAAATATGCGGCAATGGGATAATTGCTTTTCCATGTCGAAGTTTTGACATCGTTTACGGTCGATTCAGATATTAATAATCCGTTTGATACGCCTACCATATTTTCGCCATTTACGGTAGCAGGATAATGTAATCGTACTTCGATGGAATCAATTTTATCAATTAAATCTTGTTTACAAGGCCACCAATCTTTGGCGCCATAAGGTTCGGAAAGTGTAAAAATAATAGGAGTATTGTTTGGCCCGTGTGTTTGCACATTATAGGAGTCCAGTCCGGTTGTGGGCACATTGCCACTATAAGTAATTTTGATAGAATCTAACACACCTGATGCTTGTTGCGTCGGAAAATTGACTGTCAATACATTATTTGCCTGATTAAAAGTCAGATTTGTACCACGTTGCGTTACCGATTGTACGGGAACGGTATGTGTAAAGTCGAATTCCATAGCCGTTAAATTACTGTTTGGCTTGTAGTAGGTTGTTACTTCCCCACTTAAGGCAGTTGAAGTTAAGCTGGCAAGTGTTAAATCAATCCGGTTAAAAATAACATCATAATTTCCGGTGTTTGCCATAGAACTACGTTGCATACGTGCTTGGGCAGCATTGCGCTCTCCGGCAACAATTTTTTGATGCAATGGGTCAATGTTTTGTGCGTTTCCTATTGAAAAAATGAATAATAATATATAAAATATTTTTTTCATATGTATATGTATTTAGCTATTAGCCGTTAGCTATTGGCTTTTTGCTGTTAATTATTGTTTTTTATAAATGAGATTCTTCACTCCGCAAGCTTCGTTCTGAATGACATATAGTTATTGATTTCTTCGTTTGACTAACGCGATTTATTGCGTTACTACGTACTTTCTCCTTTTGCCTAAAATACCTGTTTTATTCGGTAAAAATACTAAAAATATTTTCATACTTTTACGCTTCAAAACATTTTGATATGAAATATGAAATAAAAGAAGCTGATAACAAATCGGTTTTGAAGGATTTTATCAATTTTCCTTACCTATTATATAAAGACAACTCATACTGGATTCCCCCTATGAAATCTGACGAAAAAAAGATCTGGACACAACATCCGGCACTTAAATTTTCGGAAATGAAAAAGTGGGTGGTTTATTGGAAAGGGCGTCCCATTGGCAGAATAGCCGCGATTATCAATCATGAATACAACGAAAAATCGGGCGTAAAATATGGTCGCATTTCAGGTTTAGAAACGTATAATGATGAAAAAGGTTTTACCTTATTAATGGATACCGCCATTGCGTGGCTCAAAGAAAAAGGCATGGAAAAAGTACACGGCCCGTTGGGTTTTACCAACCTCGATACGCAAGGTATGTTAATTGACGGTTTTGATGAGTTGCCTTCAATAGCTTCGGTTTATCATTTGCCCTATTATAAAACTTTGATGAAAAAATATGGTTTTGAAAAGGAAAATGATTGGATCGAATTTCATTTAAAACTATCCGAAGATGCCATTAATAAAGGAGAACGAGGTGCGAAAATCGTAGAACGCCGATTTGGATTGACACTTTTTTCACCAAAATCAAAAAAAGAACTCATTGCATATGCACATAAAGCATTTGAAATATTGAATAAAGCATTTGCTAAATTACCCTATGTAATTGAACTTGATGATGATTTAAAAAAGTTTTACGAAGAAAAATATTTTCATATTCTCGATCCTAAATTCACCTTTTTTGTCAAAGATGGTGATGAAATAGTTGGTTTTTTAATTGCTATTCCATCTCTTTCAGAAGGAATGATTAAAGCTAAAGGAAAACTTTTCCCTTTTGGATGGTATCATATCATGCAAAGTTTTAAACATCCTACTTGTGTTGATACCTTGCTAACAGGTGTTGTTCCCGATTATGCTTCAAAGGGTGTAGCTGCCATGTTGTTTAATGGTTTACACCAAACTATGATAGCAAATAATGTGAAAGACATTGAAACTACCGGCGTTTTTGAAGACAATCATAATGTTATTACCAACTGGAAAAACTATGATCACGTACAACATAAACGTCGTAGAAGTTGGATAAAAAATATTTAAAAAAATTATTCAATAAATTAAAAAAATCTTAATATATTTGCAGTCCAAAAGCAAGCGGGTGTGGTGAAATTGGTAGACACGCTAGACTTAGGATCTAGTGCCTTGCGGTGTATGGGTTCGAGTCCCTTCACCCGCACTTTATAAAACTTCTCAAATTTTTTGAGAAGTTTTTCTTTTTTTAACACGTATTTATTGGCACATATTTTTTATATTTGTGATTCACAAAATAATTATGAATATATATTTACAAGACTTTTTTCAAGCTGTACCACTAGGATTTACACTAAGTTTTTTAATTGGGCCGGTGTTTTTTGTTTTGTTAGAAACCAGTGCCATCAAGGGCGCTCGCGCTGCCATAGTGCTAGATATGGGTGTTATTTTTGCCGATATTGTTTTTATTGCCATTGCCTTTTTAGGCAGCTATAAGTTGTTAGAACAACTGACACACCATCCCGCGTTATATGGGTTGGGCGGTATGATAATGATGGTTTACGGTATGATAACTATTATTAGAAAGCCCAAAAAAGAGAGTATTGAAAATCAAACCGAAATAGAAATTCCTAAAAATAATTACCTCGGACTATTTGTAAAAGGTTTTTTACTCAATTTTATCAATATTGGTGTTTTGGCGTTTTGGTTGGCAATGATTGTGATATTTTCACCAAAATTAGATCTTGATCCTACGCGAATTATAGTTTTTTTTAGTGGTATTTTAATCGGTTATTTCATGGTTGATCTATTAAAAATATTTTTAGCTAAACAATTCAAATCAAAAATGACTCCTAAAAGAGTGATTAAAATTAGAAGGATTATTGGTATTATATTACTAATTGCCGGAATATGGCTTATTTATGAAGGTTTTGCCGAAGATAAAAAAATTGGCATTAACGATACCATCGAACATTTTCAAAAGGACTAGATGCTTTTGAAGTAAACATTCTATAAATGTATAGGAAATTATTTGCGCTGCTGTTTTTATTAGCTATTACATCTTGTAGTAGTCGTCTGTCTTTTGTCAAAAACGAACCGAGTCATTGGATTGCGCCAAGCTCTTTGCATCAAGGAGATACTATATTATATATAGCGCCTGCCGGATACGTTAATCAGGATAAAGGCTATATGCAACGTGCTGATTCACTATTACGTTTATGGAGATATATACCTAAATATCCTGAAAATTTATATAAAAAATCGTATACTTTTGGTGGTACTGATGCCGAACGATTCAAAGATTTACAACAAGCACTAGATGATCCGAGTATCAAAGCTATTTGGTGCGCCCGAGGTGGTTACGGTAGTGTGCGTATTATTGAAAATTTAGATTTTACCAAATTTAAAAAGCATCCCAAATGGTTGATTGGTTTTTCGGATATCACTGTTTTAACCAATTTGCTTTACAAGCAAGGCTATCAGTCTGCACATGCCATTATGCCCATTAGTTTGACGCATCCTAATCCTAAAAGAGCCCAAGCTATTCAAAGTTTAAAAGATTTTTACGAAGGAAAAACTTTACGCTACGAAATTGCTTCGGACAGTATGAATATTCAGGGAAAGGGCAATGGTGAATTAGTAGGAGGAAACATTTCGCTACTAGTAAGTTTATTGGGCTCAAAAGACCAGTTAGATACGCGAGGTAAAGTGTTGTTTTTAGAAGATGTAGGCGAATACACTTATTCGTATGACCGTATGTTATATGCCCTTAAAAATGCCGGTTACTTTGACCATTTACAAGGGGTAATTGTTGGCGGAACAAGCGTTAAAAAAGATGATGAATTTATTGGCGAAACGGTAAAAGATCTTATTATTAAACACACCAAAGGCAAGGGCTATCCGGTAATATTTGGTTTTCCGGCAGGGCATGTTGTCGATAATCGTGTTTTGATTTTTGGACGTGAAACCAAAATACAAGTAAATAACAATAAAGCTATAGTAACTCAAGAATAAATTTTACATAAATCACTTGACAAAAACTCGAAAATATATTACCTTTGTATTATTTGTATCTATAAGATACAAATAGTTATAAGTAAACATAAATAAGAAGTAAATAAACTGAAAAATAGAGAATATGGAGTTTGTAGATTATTATAAAATACTAGGCATAAATAAAAACGCCTCTGAAAAAGACATAAAAAAAGCTTATCGAAAATTAGCTCGAAAATATCATCCTGATTTGAATCCTGACAATAAAGAGGCTGAAAAAAAGTTTAAACAAATTAACGAAGCTAATGAGGTTCTGGGAAATCCGGAATCTCGAAAAAAATATGATAAATACGGAAAAGACTGGGAACATGCCGAAGAATTTGAAAAAGCCCGTCAACAGCAACAACAAGCCTATGGTTACAGCCGTGCTTACACCGGTGCTGAACAAGGTTATTCGGAAGATGATTTTTCAGATTTTTTTAATTCAATGTTTGGACAAAGGCGTACTAGCTCTAGTAGAGGAGGAATTAAATTTAAAGGGCAAGATTACAATGCCGAATTACATCTTGACTTAAGAGATGTTTATACCACACAAAAGCAAGTATTGACCGTTAATGGTAAAAAAATTAGATTAACAATACCCGCCGGAGTTGAAAATGGTCAAATTATCAAAATTAAAGGTAAAGGTGGTGAAGGGATCAATGGAGGACCTAATGGTGATTTATATATCAAATTTGTCATTAACAATAACACAAAATTTAAACGTGATGGTAATAATTTGTACAGTACAGTTGATGTCGATTTATACACTGCTGTGTTAGGTGGTGAAATAACCATTGATACAATGGGCGGTAAAGTAAAGCTCAAAGTAAAACCCGAAACTCAAAACGGGACTAAAATAAGACTTAAAGGGAAGGGATTTCCTGTATACAAAAAGGAAGGGCAATTTGGTGATTTGATAGTTACTTTTAATATAAAAATACCAACTAATTTAACCAATAAAGAAAAAGAATTGTTTGAAGAATTAAGAAAATTAAGAAGCTAATATTATGAAAAATCTAATACTTATACAAAAAATTTGCACGCAATATGAAATAGCTCCTTCATTCATCGAAGAGCTTGAAAATATAGGACTTATCCAAATACAGCAAATTGAACAAGACAAATTTATCAATGAGGATGTTCTGACTGATCTCGAAAAAATAATACGGCTACATCGAGAGCTTAAAGTTAATATTGAAGGGATTGATATTATTTTTAATATGTTGCAACGCGAAAAACAACTTAAAAAACAGCTGGTTGCATTACAAAACAGATTGCGTTTATATGAGGAAACATTTTCATAATAGTAAGCAACTAATCATTATATAACAATCAAGATATTCCGGAATGAACCTGAATAGATGTCTGAAAATTAAATATGAATGAGTATACACAGAAAAAGAAATAAGAATTTGGGCTTAGCCGAATTGGTTGCTATTGCCTTAGGTGGTATGGTAGGAGGGGGTATTTTTACCATACTTGGGATATCGGTATCAATGATTGGTAATCTTACTCCCATTGCAATCATAATTGGTGGATTAATAGCTTCATTAGCAGCTTATTCTTATGTAAAACTTGGTTTGTATTATCGAGATGAAGGTGCCACATATTCTTTTTTTAAAAAGACTTATTCGAATTCACATTTTTCAGCTTCGGCAATTGGCTGGTTTATTATTTTTGGCTATATCAGTACGCTGGCATTATATGCCTATACCTTTTCATCTTATGCTATAAGTAGTACTGATTTTGCTAATAATATATGGATAAGAAAAGGATTGGCTATTGGCATAATTGCTCTTTTTACGCTGATAAATATATGGAGTGTTAACGGAATGGGCAAAATCGAAGACTTAATGGTGTATACCAAACTGGCTGTTTTAACTGTTATTTCGATTGTATTAATGCAGCATGGACAAACCGATTTTGGCACTTTTATCGATAATATGGCCATAGATGCAGAAAAAGCAAGTGTATTTACTATTCTGATAGTAGCTTCATTAACATTTGTAGCTTATGAGGGTTTTCAACTGGTGATTAATGCTGTAAATGAAATGACTAACCCTGAAAAAAATATTCCAGGAGCCATTTATACTGCTATTGCACTGGCAATTTTAATTTACGTAGTTATTGCTTTAGGCGCCTTGTTTGCCATTCCTGTTGATGATATTATAAAGAATAAAGAATATGCCTTGGCAGCAGGGGCAGGCAAGATTCTAGGAAAAATTGGCACTAATCTAGTTATTCTAGGTGCTTTGTTGGCAACCAGTAGCGCTATTAGTGGTACTGTTTTTGGTTCGTCAAGACAAATGTCTATCGTAGCACAAGATGGCTACTTTCCTAAATGGCTTTCGATTAGAAAAAATAATATCCCAAAAAATGCCATTTTGGCAATGGCCTTCATGGCAAGCATATTAATTGTTATAGGAGGACTAGAATTAATACTCGAATTTGGTAGTATTACTTTTTTGCTGGTTTCACTATTGATGGCAGTTGCAAATTACAAAATAAGAGAAAAGACTAATTCGTCAAAAACACTGACACTACTATCTATCATTGGTCTAAGTATTGGTGGTATGCTTATATTATACTACGAATTTACAACTAAGTGGGAACAAATGTTAGCGATAATAGCACTCTATATCCTATTAAGCATAGGTGCTTGGCTTTATGCTAAAAAGCAAGAGGAACATTAATCATATTCTAGAAAAACACAAACCGAAAATGAGCAAAACACAATTTAATTTTAATTGGATTATGAAAATTGTGTTATTGTTGATAACAATATCTTGTGCAAACCCATTGGATAGTAGGTTTAACACATTTAATCTTGTAGAATACGAAAATGAAGGAAGGAGAATAAATAATAAGATAAAATTAAAAAAACAAGACACTCTAGATTTAGAATTTTATGTAAGTAATTTTGATTTGCCAAGTGAACTTAATCTTGATTTATTCAGTCAAAAATACAAGAATGAATGTGTGGTTATAGAAAACGACAAGAATGATAGTTTAAGTGCAACCCAAATTTGGTTTAATTATGATGATAAATCTCGCTTGACCGAATATACCTATGGAGGTTGTTTAACATGTGGTATGCAGGCATATACAATAAAAATAATATATACTGACAATTTAGCCATTCTATATAAAGGAAAACCATTTGAGCAAGATGTAGATTTGGCTAAGTGTTCTCGCTACAAAATATACTTTGACAATCGACAAAATATAACAAGGCTCGAAAAAATAAATCTTGATAGGTTAATAAAAAAGATTGAATTAGTAAAAAAACAGCTTAATTATAGGGGATAAAAAAACTACTTTTGCATCTAAACAAACCGAAAATGACCAAAACACAACTCAATATCAATCAAATTGGCGGGCTTGCTTTTATACTTATAGGCTATTTATTAAATGGTTCGCTAACCTCACAAAGTTCTCTGTTTACAGGTTTGGGTTTCTTGATATTTTTAATGTCGTCAAATATTAGCATTGGTATGATACTATCAGTGATGGTTTCATTTATCGGAATTGTTTTCACCATTTTACACTATGGATATGGCGATATTTTGTTGCCGGCAGGTGGTATAGGAATCATTATATTTAGTTTTATACAATATGTCTACAAAAATAAAGCACTTGATATCAGGTTGCTTTATGTCTCATTTTTGATTTATATGGCAGGCATATTCTTGCTATTTAATAAGAATTATTTAGGAATGGTATTTTTACTTGTAGGACTTGCAGCAATAGTGCTAAGCTACTCTTATCGGTTTTATATAAAATCCAATAAAAATTTTGAAGATTATCTCAAATTAGCCTTAGTTTATACAGGTGCTTTTACTTCTTTAATGTCTTTTTTGCATTTGCCTTTTGCTTTGTATGTGTCCACATTATTTAATATTCTATTGTTTATTTGGATAATCATATCATTGGTTAGAGAAATAAAGTCGATGAGAATCAGTTAGAATCTTTATCTTTGGGCTACATAAATCAAGATAGAATTGCCCAAAAACATCAGAAATATCGCCCTTTTTGCTCATGTAGATGCCGGAAAAACCAGTATTACCGAAAACTTTTTATTTGCCTCGGGTGCTATTCGTAACAAAGGTGATGTTGATGACGGTAACACCCAAACCGATACTTTACAAGTAGAAAAACAACGCGGTATAAGCGTTAAATCGGGCATTGTTAGTTTTGGTTGGAACAATACTAAAATCAATCTGATTGATACCCCCGGACACATCGATTTTAGTGCCGAAACCGAACGTAGTATTATGGCAATTGATGGAGCAATCGTAGTGCTTTCAGCCGTCGAAGCCTTGCAGGCACAGGCAGAAAATATGATTCGTTTATTGCAAAAACACCATAAGCCTTTTATCATTTTTATCAATAAAATTGATAGAACAGGCGCCGATGTTGACGCCGTATTGCACGAATTGCAAATCGATGCCAAACTAAGCACTTTACTTTTACAAAATTTTGATTTGGATGAAAATAGTATTCCGAAAACAACAGCACTTTGGACTGACAAAAACTATCAAAATCAAACTGAAATTATCGAAAAAATTGTTGCCTTAGACGAAGCGCTTTTCGATAAATATCTAAATGATGAAACGCTATCATTTGACGAATTGAATCAGCAGTTACAAAAAAGCATTATTTTGCAACAAATAACACCTGTATTTTTGGGTGCGGCAAAATATGCTGTGGGTATGAATGCTTTATTAGATGCTTTGGTCAATTACCTGCCAATGCCCACTGTTTTAGATGAGGTATTATCAGGCGTAGTGTTTAAAACAAAACATATCAAAGGCGAAGGCAAGTGGATTGCCCTTCGATTATTTGCAGGTAATATAAAATCACGCGATGTGGTTTATAATGCATCCGCACAGGTGGACGAAAAAGTAAAACTCATCAAAAATACCGATGTAGGCAATGCGCAAATTTTACCCGAAATTTCGGCAGGTGAAATTGCCTGGATTCAAGGTTGGCAATCGGCAAAACCGGGTGATTTAATCGGTAAACACTTGACAAGCGTACAGGTGCAAACAGAAAAACCTTTATTGAGCATACAATTACAAGCAACAAACAAGGCAGATACCAATCGTTTAGTTGATGCGCTACACATACTCAACAACGAAGATCCCGATTTGAATTTCCGATATTTCAAAGACGAAAACGAGTTACATATCAATATACGTGGCGAAATTCAGCAAGAAATATTACAAGCCGAATTGCAAGAACGCTTTGATATTGGCGTCGGTTTTTCTGCCCCTACGGTTATTTATAAAGAAACACCCACCCAAACAGCCGAAGGCTATGTACGTTATTGGATGCCCAAACCCTGTTGGGCAATTATGCGTTTTAAAATCGAGCCCGGCGCACGTGGCTCAGGTGTACAATACAGCTCGATTGTAAGCGTAAACGATATCAAAAAACAATACCAAAATGATGTGCAAAAAACCATTCCGACAGCTTTGCAACAAGGCATTTTGGGCTGGCAGGTCGACGATATAAAAATCACTTTAATTGAAGGTGAAGACCACGAAGCGCATACCAAAAGCAACGATTTTGCCATTGCTACCCCTATGGGTATTATGGACGGATTACAAAAAGCCGAAATGACTTTGCTCGAACCCATTTTGCGATACAAAATCAAAATCCCCGAAGCATTTTTGGGTGCTATTGCTAGCGAATTAACACAAATGCGCGCCACTATTGAAGGTCCTGAAATTGTCGACGGATTTGCCAAGATATGGGGCATAATTCCCCTAGCAACTTCGTTAAATTTCCCTATAAAACTTAGTTCTATTAGTGGAGGCAAAGCCAAATACAACACACAATTTTCGCATTATGATACCTGCGATATTTCACTTGGCAAAACAAGAGCATTTAAGGGTATCAGTCCGTTAGACACGGCAAAATATATTTTAAAAGCCCGTAAGGCCTTGGTTTAGGTTTTAGTTTTTTGTTAGTTGTATTGGTTAATTGTTTATATTTGTGGGGTGCTACAATAAATCACTATTTAATTATGAAAATCAAAACAATATTGATAATAGGAATCCTGTTTTTTTATGGTTGTAATAACGATAAAATAATAAAATAAAACCAAAAATAATTGAAATTAAAACCAATGAAAGATTAATTGGTTATAAAACAATTGAAAAAGGAGAATCGGAAGATGATATATTTAAAGGTAAACCCAACTTTAATATCGATAAAGTTAATGTGCGTTATGTAGATGAACTAATCATAATAAAAACATATAGAAAAGTAAATGATTGCGCGAAGTACATAATGGATATTAACATACAAAATGATACAATTATTTTAAAATATGATTTAGTTAGTTGACAACAACTTATGTAAGTGCCAGCATATTGACGAATTAACTTATATCGTAGATAATCCTACAAAGAAAAAATATACAATAATTAAAAGTAGAGATTGGATGAATAAAAAAAATAGGTGAAAGATGAAAAGATTCTGAGTTTGATGAAATAATAAATAAACTGAATTCATATCAAATTGAATTAGATAAATACAAAACACACAACACACTTCATTTTTCCATTTATTTAACCCAAATTAAATACTTTTGTAAGCCAGCCAAACAATCTGTTAAGAAACACATTAAACTCAAATGACAAAAGAACACAAAGAATACGAGAAAAAAATTAAGAAGAAACACCGCTTTGCTTGGACACCCAAATATGAAGAAGAACTAAGAACAAGTATTGAAAAAGACTTTTTCATGTCTGTTGTTGTCAAGGTTTTTGAAAAACTTGAATGGGATATTGTTTATCAAGATGAAACACTTGTAGAAGCAAAATGTAAAAATAAATGGGATAAATGGTCCGAAAAAATTGAAGTAAAGTTTGCTTACGGAAAAATAAAAGTAAAAAGCACAACGCTGGATGGTAGTATATGGGATAATGGCAAAAATTCAAAAAGAGTAAAATTATTTATTCATGTATTTAATGAAACTGTAAAAAGTTTTGATCGTGAGTCGCTAAAGAAAATTAAGAAAGAAGTCGAAAATGTATCAAATTGGGATGATTACGAAATTCCGGACACTTTACCTGCACCCATAAAAAGAAGAAAATCTAATTTTGTTATTCCGTTAATTGGTGGTATAATTATAGCTTTAATTCTTGGTTTATTATTGGCTTTTGTGTCTATTAAAGGCGGATATGTTATTGGTCTTTTCGAATTTATAATTGCTTTTATAGTAGGTTTTTCGTTGAAATATTTAATTAAAACCGGCAATTATACAGACTATGACAATTTACAAAAACTCCTGATAGGAATGGTTGCGATAATTTTCCTTTCAAATCAGTTTTTTCAATATTACATGATAGTTAATGCCAATGATTTAGAAGGTGTCGGATTTGTTGATTTTATGAAACTACGAATAGAACAAGGATTAAAACTGAAAGATATCGATACCGGTTGGATTGGATTGATACTGAGTTGGGCATTTCAAATATGGTTTATCTATATTTTAGGAACTTTAAATTTATCTAATCATTTAATAAAATATCAGCTTGAACGCGTTCCTGAGGAAGTATCTGATTTTGCTTTTTATCATTTTATCAAAGGAAAGACAGAACAACAAGTAAGGACAGAATTATCAAAAAAAGGATGGACACACAAATACGACCAAGATGCCGTATTTGAAGCCATTGGCGCTATTCAATACGCTGTGGATTGGAATAGAATGGCGTAAATAGAAATAAGTAGCAAAAACAATGATTAATCTAAAACATACAATATATTACCTATCTTTTCTTACACTGTTAATGAGTTGCGCAACTCAAAACATGACGTATAATCATAAACGTTTGCTCAAAAAAGCATCAAAAAATTATACGTTTTTTGTTGATAATGAAAAAGCAGATTTTAGAAATATTATTTTAGATAAGCATAATATTAAATCGGTTGTAATGCATCGAAAAATTAAAGAGGTATATATTACTCAAATTAAAAACAACTTGGTATTTGTAAAAGATTGCGCTATTGTAAAAGACAGTTTAATACACAAAAAAGCATCAAAAAAGATAAATGATTTAGTTATAATTGATGGGCTGAGATATAATTTAAAAAATGTAAGAATAGACACAACCATTATTGAAACAATTCAATTATATAATACCAACAAACTTAGAAGAGATATTTTTTGTAAACCAATGGGATACATAGTACTTATTCAAACCAAGCAAAACTGATTGAACAATTTCTAGGTTTTCAATTCGTTTTGTCTAGTATGAAACGAAAAATATTTTCTATTTTTTTTATTCTTTTCTATTTTTTTAGTTGGGGACAATTAGGTTTGTCTCATCGCAAAAGAGTTGATCATGAAAAAATTGCTATAGCCGAAAAACATGATTCAATAGTGAGTATATTGAAGAAAAACAATATCAAGCTAAAAGACCTAGAAGTTCTTTTTATCATATACAAAGAAGAGAATCAGTTGGTTGTATACGCCAAAAATTGGTTTGATTTACAGTTTAAACCAATTATTTCGTATGAAATATGTTTTCAGTCGGGACAATTAGGCCCTAAAAGATGTCAAGGTGACTACCAAATACCCGAAGGATTTTACCATATCATATATTTTAATAGGTACAGTGATTATTTTTTGTCATTAGGAATCAATTATCCCAATTTGTCAGATAAACGTAAAAGTAGAGGTTGTCGTTTGGGTGGTAATATTACCATACATGGCGGTTGTAATTCAACGGGTTGTATTCCTATGACAGACGAAATTGTAAAATATATCTATTTGTTTGCTTTATATTCATCGCCCACCGATAGAAGGGCTAAAGTACATGTTTATATTTTTCCATTTAAAATGACAAATGAAAATTTGCAAAAACATGCTGAATTGTACAAAAATAACGATGAATTATTACTTTTTTGGCTAAACCTCATGACAGGATATGAAAAGTTTATGCAGACCAAGAAAGATTTGAAATACGATATCAATAAAAAAGGCGACTATATTTTTCGTTGAACTATCTTTGCAAAAAATGAGTATTTAAAATGCTGATAAAGAAATAATTAAACGGATTATATTATGTCTCTATATGAAATTTATTAAAATATGTGTATTTGTCACTTTTAGAAGACAGTTTTGTGCTAATTTCGTAAAACAACACAAAAACTTACAAACTATGAGTAATGAAATTCAACTTGACATTCGCCAATCGGCAACTGTAAAAATTAACTTGGGTAATCAAATCGATTATGCCAGCGAATATATGATGGAAGTGCTTAAATACAATTTAACCGATTTTGTAACCCGGCCACCAAAAACTATTTGTCACCCTGACATGCCCGAAATCATTCATGATACTATTGGTGGGTT
>Ga0256843_1002210_pt1 | contig 14410 bp, 13 predicted proteins | sample AlvinellametaG_FD_191572 | JGI IMG/M metagenome (GOLD analysis project Ga0256843, IMG submission 191572) | Pompeii worm associated microbial communities from hydrothermal vent at the East Pacific Rise, Pacific Ocean - Alvinella | ecosystem: Host-associated > Annelida > Integument > Unclassified ... | reverse complement strand
TTTTTTTGCTGTTGCATCATTTGTTTTTTTTGTTGCATTTGATTTTTAGCTTTGTTAGCTTTTGAAGAGCTTCCAACACCACCAGTAATAGCATCAACACTTAATGATGTGGCTCCTCCCATTCCCATTCCGCTTGATGAGCCCATGCCGCCCATACCGCCGGCAGCACCGCCCATTCCACCTCCAGCGGCTCCACCTGCTCCGCCGCCCATTGCAAATGCTAATGAACCTGCTAATAATGTTGCACCTATAATTTTTGTTACTTTCATTTTTACCTCCTTAATTTTGGTTTAATGTATTATAAACTAAGGAGGTTAATATAAAGTAAATGAGAAAAAAGTTTAATTAAAAAAGTTTATTAAGTAGGTCTTTGTTGTCTTCAATATATTTATCGATAAGTTTGCGGAGTTCTTTGCTTGAATCTGAGTGTTTGAGTTTTGCTATTTTTTTAAAAGCCTCCCATTTGCTTTTTTCAACTTTAAAATTTGCGTTTTTCATCTCTACCATTTTTATCCTTCCAATAATTGTACTAATTTTTCATGAATTAAAATATTGCTTGCTACTATACATTTATCTTCAAACAAATTATAACTTTCACCATAATTGTTTGTAACTTCTCCGCCAGCTTCTTTTACAATAAGCATTCCAGCGGCTACGTCCCATGGTTTTAGATTTATTTCGTAAAAGCCTTCGTATCTTCCGCATGCTACGTAACACAAATCAAGTGCGGCACTTCCAAGTCTTCTGATATCCTGGCATCTTGGAAGAACTTTATTTAATTTTGTTATAACCCATTTAAGGTCCGCTTCGTTTTGAGCGCTTGAATATGGAAATCCTGTAGCGATTAGGGCTCTTTGAAAATAGTCATTTTTTGAAACTTCAATCTTTTCTCCGTTTAAATAAGCCCCCTCCCCTTTTATTGCATGAAAAAGTTCATTTAAAATTGGGTTATAAACTATACCAAATTTTGGCTTTTGGTTTTGATAATAAGCAACAGAAATAGCACAGTGAGGTACTTGATGAGCATAGTTTGTGGTTCCATCAATTGGGTCAATTATAAAAGTATTTGATAAATCATCAGTAGCATAATAACTCTCTTCTGCAATAAAGTTTGCACCAAGTTTTTTTAGTTCGTCTTTTAAGAATTTTTCGATTTTAATATCATATTCAGTAACTAAGTCTTTTGCACCTTTTAAGGTTATCTCTTTTTTATTATTATAACCTTCTTGAAAAATCTTGCCTGCTTTTTTTACGATTTTAAGGGTTTCATTAAACATAAAGCACCTCCAAAACTTTGGAGGTATTATACATTATATCCAAGCTCTCTTGCCACTTTTTTGATGTTTTCAAGTCTTTTTTCAATTGGTGGGTGAGAGCTAAATAGTTCACTTAAAAATCCCACTATACCAAAAGCTTTCATCTCTTTTGGTAAAGCAATTTGATCTTTTGGAAGTTTTCCAAGCTTTGCAAGTGCATAATAAATTCCGTAAGGTCCATCGATTTTTACAGCACCTGCGTCTGCTTTGTACTCTCTGTATCTACTAAACCACATTGCTATCATTGTTGCAAAAATTGATAATGCCATCTCAAGTGCAAAGCTAATAGCCATATATGCACCTGGATTTGGGTTGCCGTTTTCATCTTTTGGGGCTAAAATGTTTGCGATGATTCTTGAGATGAAAAACACTAATGCGTTTAATACACCCTGAACGAGCGTCATTGTAATCATGTCTCCATGTTTAATATGATTGATTTCATGTGCTAATACACCCTCAATCTCTTTTAAATCCATCAAATCAAAAAGCGACGTAGATACCGCTACTAGCGAATTGCTTTTGCTAGGTCCTGTAGCAAACGCGTTTGGAGGTCCGTCAAATATTCCAACTTCGGGTCTTGGAATTCCTGCTTTATCGGCTAGTTTATATGTTGTTTCAACTAGCCATTTTTCCGCTTCGCTTTGAGGGTTTTCAATTACCCTAACCCCCATTGATTTTTTAGCCATCCATTTAGACATAAGAAGTGAAATAATACTTCCTGAAAATCCAACTACCACTGCCATAATGGCAAGACCCATAGCGCTTTGAGAATCAATTCTAACTCCAAAGAACATTTCAATTAAAAATAGAGTCAGATATATCGAGGCCATTACAGCTAGGTTCATTACAATTAGCATAATAATACTAAACATAACCTCTCCTTAAAAGTTTTAGTTAAATTATATCAATTTTTATTAATTGTAGATGAATTTCGCATCATTAAATAATAAATAGTCACAACTGGTATGGTGACGTTTAAAATTGTAACGATTATCATTAATATGCCAAGGTTTGAATAATCCTGAGGAACTATTACTTTTCCGTTTTCTACAATTTCACGGCTAACTACAAATATTTCATTGAGGTATTTTGTAAGAAGACCACCAGCCGTAAGAGCCAAGTTCATAAGGCTTGCCATTAGTGCAAACCATGTTGCTCTTTTTCCTTCAGGTGCATAAATTGCAATAAGCGTTAAAAGTGGAATCATGCTAAGTTGTGCAAAAGGTGATTCAAGTGCTGTATCAATAATTGCAACTGTTTTTGGATCTAGCCCCATGCTTTGTGGTATTCCATAATATAATCCAATTATTGGTAAAAACAGGATGGTAGTAATAATTGTTAGCCATAAAAGCGTATAGTGTGCTGGTTTTTTGGCGATAAAGTCACTAAATAACCACATTCCAAGTATTGATAAAATTGCTCCTATTTGACTAAGAGTTCCAAAAAAAGCCTTATCAAAATGAAGCACGTCTATCTCCCACCACTGAAGTCCAGGCCCTACACTTGGCATAGCACGGTAAACAAAAATTACTATTGCCGTTTTGATTATAAAAGACCTTGTTTTTTCGTCTATGTCTTTTAAAATTAGACCTATCATATAAACGATTACGCTAAGACTTACAATAAATACTATTTCTTGTGAATATTTAAAAATAAAAGCTAAAATCTTATTGTGCCACTCTTGATATTGTCCATACCCCATAAGTACTACAAAAACGGCAAATGCAAGCCCGCCGCATAGTATTTTGCAGTTAATCGGGCTTCTTTGGACGTTTTCAAGTTTGATAATTGTAACTCCAATAATGGAAATTAATGGAATTATTAATGAAATTTTAAAGATTGTCTCATACGAAAGAATCTGAGCAAGCCATCCGCTAAGCCCAGCTACCATTACACCTGCTAGCGAAATTGCAAGACGCCCTAAAATCTGAACGTATGCAAGCTCTTCTTGGACTTTTTCTTCTGGCTGGTTTCTATCAACAACTTCCGTACTCATAGCATCCGCTACTACATCCTGGAGAACGAATCCTATAACCGTTAAAAGAGCGGAAATAATATACACGTTTTCTTTGCTAGCAAATTTGGCCCATTTATAATCACCCGCAAGCCCTATAAGAAGAATCGTTCCAAGAGCAATTAGAGTAGCTCCAATATATACGTATGCTCTTCTTTGAGACCCAAATATGGGTACACTATCAACTAATTGTCCAAATACCATCTTAATAGTCCAAGGTATGCTTAGCCACACACCAAGACTTACAAGTGCGGTTGCTGAGAGTTTAAGCTCTTCTTTTACCCAAAACGTCTCTGCTACACCGCTTATTCCGCTAGCCCCATAAGCAAAATAGATCATAAGTAAAGGCAGGTATCTTAATTTAAAATGTTTTATGGGATTTAACAAAGAATTTTTTATTGCTTCTTTCACGTTTATCATTCTAGCTCCGTTTTTAAATATTTTACTTATTAAATATTATTTAACCGTTAATACTTTTTATTCCCTCATAGGCTGTATTTATCATTTTGTCAATTTCCTCTTTTTTAATAATATATGGAGGCATGAAGTATATCACATTTCCAAGTGGTCTAAGTAATACGCCATGCTTTAGACCATATTCGTAAACTTTTAGTCCTTTTCTTTCTTGCCAAGGATAATCTATCATTTCTATTGCACTTATCATTCCAGTCTGTCTTATCTCTTTTACGTTAGGTAGATCTAAAAATTTTTGCATACTCTCCCAGATATATTTGGATTTTGATTTGTTTTTTTCTATTATGTTTTCATTTTCGAAAATATCAAGTGTAGCGTTAGCGGCTGCAATGCCAAGAGGATTTGCCGTATATGAGTGCGAATGCAAAAATGCCTTTAACTCCGTATAATCACAGTAAAACGCCATATAAACGTCGTTTGTGGTAAGTACGACGCTAAGAGGTAGATATCCGCCGGTTAATCCTTTGCTAAGACACATAAAATCGGGCTTAATTCCCGCTTGTTCACATGCGAACATACTTCCGGTTCTTCCAAATCCCACTGCTATTTCATCGGCTATCATATGGATGTTAAACTCTTCGCAGAGTTCTTTTAAACCTTTGACAAACAAAGGAGAGTGCATTTTCATATATCCTGCGCACTGTACGAGTGGCTCTATTATTAATGCACTTACTTTTTTATGGTATTTTTCAAACATAACCCTTGCGTTTTTTAAGGCTTTTTTTGTTTCTTCCTCGCTTTTGTCTTTTGGAATAGGTATTGCAATATTTTTAATAAGAATTTCTTTATATGTATCTTTGTATAGCCCTACATCTCCAACACTAAGTGCTCCAATAGTTTCTCCATGGTATGAATTCTCAAGAGAAAAAAAGAGATCTCTAACTTCTCCTTTGTTTTTCCAGTAATGAAAACTCATCTTAAGAGCAACTTCAACAGCACTGCTACCATTATCGGCGTAAAAGACTTTATCAAACCCGGTAAGTTTACATAGCCTCTCACCAAGCCTTACCGCGCCTTCATGGGTAAAGCCAGCAAATATTACATGCTCTAGTGTTTCTAGCTGGGATTTTATTTTTGAATTGATATATTCATTTGAATGACCAAAAAGATTTACCCACCATGAAGAAATAGCGTCAATATATTTGTTTCCTTCAAAATCTTCGAGGTATACCCCTTTACCTTTTTTAATAGGAATAATAGGTAAAAACTCGTGATCTTTCATTTGAGTACACGGATGCCAGTTGTATTGTAAATCTTTTTTCATAATTTCGGAGTTTTTCATCAAAATCCCTTTATTTCGCACTTTTTTTTTATTATAATATCAAAAATAGCTTAAATTAAGCGAAATTTCGGGAAATATGACACAAATATGACATTAAGTAGAAAAAGGTAAAATTGATGATTGAATGGATGCAAACTCACAGAAAATGGCTTGTAATAACTATCTGGATTGCTACAATAGCTTTTATCGGTGCTGGATTTGTTGGATGGGGGCAATTTCAGTTTGGAAAATCACAATCAGCTGTTGCTAAGGTTGGAGATACTGAAGTAACTATTCAAGACTGGCAAGAAGCATATAATAATTTATTTCAAGAAGTTAACCAACAACTTGGTGGGAAACTTGATGAAGCAACTGCAGAAAAAATGGGACTAAAGGTTCAAGCTCTTCAAAGAGCAATTGATTTAGCAACTTTAAGACAATATGCAAAAGATTTAGGACTTGTTGTAACAAATGAAGATGTAGCAAAAAAAGTATTAAGTACTTTTGGAGATGAAAAAACTTATAAACAATATTTAAGAAACATAGGTGAAAAACCAGCAACTTTTGAAGAAAAACTAAAAAAAATGATCTTAGTTGAAAAACTACTAGATTACTTACATTTAAAACCTACAAAAACAAATATTTTAGCAATTGCTAGTGCTTTATACAATAGTGATAAAATGTCAGTAAAAGTTCTAAAAAGAGATGAAATTAAGGTATCTTTAAATGAAGATGAGGTTAAAGCTTATTGGGAAAAACACAAAAGCGAATTTTTAACTCCTGAAAAATATAAAATTGCTTATGTTGCTATTCCTCTTAAAGCAAATGTGAGTGAAGAAGAGTTAAGAGAATATTATGCCCAAAATACACAAGAATACAAAAATGATAAAGGTGAAATTTTACCTTTTGAAAAAGCAAAAGATAAAGTAAAAGCAGATGTAATAGCAAAAAAATTAAAAAAAGAAGCAATCATTACTTATAAAAAACTTAAAAACAATGAACTTAATGATTATAAATTAGTTAACGTTGAAAAAATAAACAAAATTATTCCTGAAGAAAAAATGAATGATCTAATTCAAAACGGATACTTAAAACCATTTGTTTATAACAACCAATATATTACTGCTAAACTTGTTGAAGAAATAAAACCACAACCAATGCCTTATACTCAGGCTAGAGCAAAAGTTATGAATATTTTACTTCAAGAAAAAACTACAAAAGAGCTTATTAAAAAAGCACAAAATGAACTTAAAAACTTCCAAGGAAAAGATTTAGGGTATGTAACAAAATATGATGTAAATAAAATTCCTGAATTATCACCTTTATATGCAGAAAAATTCTTATTTGATGTGTTTACTTCTCAAAATCCAAAAGGATATGTGTTAATTCCTCAAAATAACCCTAAATACGCAGTTTTATACAATATTTCGGCACAAAAATTGCTTGAAAAAGAACAATATGAAAAAAACAAACAAAGCGTATACATGTTAAGCGAGGCTATGCTTAATAGCGAACTATTAAACGACTTAATTGATTCACTAAAAGAAAAATATAAAGTAGTAAGCTATGTCAAATAAAGGATAAAAATTGAGAAACATTTTAGCGGTAGATATCGGGAGTTACAAAACAACTGCAATAATTGCAAATTATGAAAACGATAATCTTACCATAAGCGGAGTTGGAATTGCTAAATCAAAAGGTATTAAAAAAGGTGCAATAGTTAACATAGACCAAGCATCAAGGTCAATTAAACAAGCACTGAGTGATGCGGTTAGAATAGCCGGAGTAGAAGGAATAAACAAAGCTTTTGTTTCGATTTCTTCTACATATACAAAAAGCATTACAAGCTATGGTATAGTAAATGTTCCAAGTAACGAAATAACTATCAAAGAAATAAATAGAGCAATACAAACAGCTTTATATAACGCAAATATTCCTGCTGATTATCAAGTACTTCAAGCAATTCCTTATGATTTTAAAGTGGATGATTTAAATGAGATTGATGATCCTGCTGGTATGAGTGGTAGTAGACTTGAAGTATCGCTTCATATTATAGTAGCTCAAAAAAGTGGAATTGAAAATCTTAAAAAAACATTAAAAAATGCTGGATTAGATATTGAAAACATTGTAGCTGCAGGATATGCTAGCGGACTAGCTACATTAAAAGAAGACGAAAAAGAACTAGGTGTAGCACTTATAGATATAGGTGCTACAACATCAGATTTGGCAATTTTTATTAATAAATCACTAAGACACACTGACTTTTTGGGAGTTGGTAGTTATCATATAACTAACGACTTATCAATGGCCCTTCACACTCCCCTAGCGGATGCAGAAGCTATCAAAATTAATTTTGAAGAACTTGTAAAAAGTGGTGAAGATTTAATTGAAATTTCTTTAATAGGTAATGAAGAAGAAAAGCAAAAAGCATCTTTAACTACAATTACTCAGGTGATGAGTGCTAGAATTGAAGAGACGTTTTTACTATTAAATAAAGAAATTGAAGAATCTGGGCTTAAGCCAAAAATTGGTGCGGGAGTTGTATTAACTGGTGGATTTACCAATTTTTATAATATTAAAGATATTGCATCTCAGTTTTTTGGAGGGCTTCCTGTAAGAGTTGGATATCCTAAAGAAATTGGTGGGTTATTTGATAATCTTAAAGCACCTGAGTTTTCATGTGTGATAGGATTATTACTATATGCAATTAAAGATGGATTAAATTATGAAATAGATTCAAACAGAAACTTTAGATCAAAACATCTAATGCAACCAACTGAAATAAAAATTGAAGATGAAACTCAAACCGAGGAGAAAGAATCAAATGAAAAAGAAGAAATAACAACAATTTTATCTCAAGAAAAGAATAAAACTAGCTTTTTTCAAAAAATTAAAACCTGGTTAGGTAATCTATTTTAAGAAAGGATGGAGAAATGGAAGAGCTTTTTGTAGTAAATGATACTGTGGTAGGACCAAAAATCAAAGTTATAGGCGTTGGCGGCGGTGGAAATAATATGATAAATTATATGGCCGCTAAGGGAGTTGAAGGTGTTGAATTAATAGCAGCAAATACTGATACACAAGCACTTAAAACTAGCAAAGCACATAAAAAAATACAACTTGGAAAAGTTCTTACAAAAGGTCTTGGTGCTGGAATGAGACCTGAAGTTGGAGCAAAAGCTGCAGAAGAGAGTTATGAAGAAATTAAAAAAGAGCTTGAAGGTGCGGATTTAGTATTTATTTCAGCAGGAATGGGTGGTGGTACAGGTACTGGTGCTGCTCCTATTATTGCGAAAGCTGCAAAAGAAGTAGGTGCATTAACGGTAGGTGTTGTTACAAAACCATTTACTTTTGAAGGACCAAAAAGAAGAAAACTTGCAGAAATGGGTACAAATGAACTTAAGCAAGAAACAAACTCAATTGTAGTAATTCCAAACGATAAAATTCTTACAATTATTGATAGAAAAGTTGGAAGAAGAGAAGCGTTTAGTTTAGTTGATGATGTGCTTTATAAAGCCGTAAGCGGTATTTCAAACATGGTAATTAGCTATGGTGAAAACGACATTAACGTAGACTTTAACGATTTAAAAACTGTTATGTCTCATCAAGGTCTTGCACTTATGGGTGTTGGTGAAGAAAGAGGTGAAAACGCAGCCTTTAATGCAATCAAAAAAGCAATTGAATCACCACTTCTTGATAACATTTCAATTGATGGTGCTATGGGTGTACTTGTACACTTTACACTTCATGAAGATTATCCGCTTGTTGATATGGAAGAGAGTATGAATCTTATTTATGAAAAAGCCGATGATGATGCAGATATTATCTTTGGTACAACAACAGATAATTCTCTTGCACCTGATGAAATTAAAGTTACTATTGTTGCAACTGGATTTGAAAAAGATAAAGCGGCAAACAAAACAGAGCCAACTGAAATTAAATCTAACATTGAAGAAATTTTACTTAAAAGAAAAGTATCTGGTGGTATTGAACTTGATAGTGACGCTCTTGATATTCCTACTTGGGTTAGAAAAGCAAAAGACTAATACCCTCTTTTGCTTAAATCTTTTTTTAGTAAATAAAAAGATAAAAAATTAAAAAACAAGAAAAAATGCAGACAAAACATAATCTGCTACAAATACTGAAACTGAAGCGAACACTACAGCTTTAGTAGTACTTTGCCCTACTCCTTTAGCACCACCTCTTGTATGATATCCAATATAAGTACCTATGGCACTAATAATATATCCAAAAACTATTCCTTTTATAATACCTTCGTTTATATCACTAAAATCTGCAAATTGTCTTAAGTTTTCTAAATATGCATATCCATTAACATCAAGTGAATATACAGAAATTAAATAAGCACCAATATTTGAAACAGCATCAAAAAATAATATAAGAAGTGGTAATGAAATTATTGTTGCAAGAATTCTTGGTGTTACTAAGTAATGTTTAGAATTTACGGCCATCACTTCTAATGCATCAATTTGTTCTGTAACTCTCATACTTCCAAGTTCTGCCGCATAAGCACTTATACCTCTACTAATTACCATTAATGATGCAAAGACAGGACCCAATTCTTTTACAATTGAAAGGAAGATAGTATATCCCATAAAATCTTCAACACCAAATTTATGAAAACCATTGTATAACTGCACTGCTTCAACAAGTCCTGTAAAAAAAGATGTTAAAAATATTACACCTAAACTTCCATATCCCATAAATGTTAATTGATTAAATAGCTCTTTTAATCTGAAAGGTGGTGTAAAAAAAAGCTTTATAACTTCTATTTGGAAAAGTACGAACTTTCCAAGACCTGATATTAAATCTATAACGAATTTGCCGATATAATATAAAAGTTTGTTAATCAATTCAAACCTTTTTTGTTAAAATTATAACACACAAAGGACGAAAATGGCTGAAGAAAAAGAAAACAAAGAGGTAGAAGAAAAAGAAGAAAAATCAGGCGGTGGTAATAAACTGCTATTAATTGTTATTATCGTTCTTTTAATACTATTATTAGTAATTGGTGGGTTAGTTGCTTATTTTCTATTAAGTGGTTCTGATGAAGAGCAACCTCCTACACAACAAGAACAGCAAAAAATTGAAAAAAAGAAAAAAGTAACTGACATGACTGAAATTGGGCCAATTTACCCTCTTGATAAGTTTGTTGTAAATTTAGTAAGTACAAATGCAAATAGATATTTAAAATGTAAAATTGATTTAGAGCTTGATTCTCAAGAGTTACAACAAGAAATTGATAAAAAATTGCCTGCAATAAGAGATTTGATTATAAGAATTTTATCAAGTAAAACGGTAGAAGAAATTCAGACATCAAAAGGAAAAGAAAAGTTAAAAGAAGAAATTAAAAGAAAAATAAACGAAGTCCTTACAACCGGAGAAGTTCGAAACGTTTATTTCACGGAGTTTGTAATTCAGTGATGATAGGAATAGATATAGTTGAAATTTCTAGAATTGAAAAAATGATAGAAAAGTTTGGAAATAAAGCGCTTGAGAGATTTTTAACTCCTAACGAAATTGCACTCCTCTCCTCTCCTGCTTCTTATGCTGGGTACTGGGCAGCAAAAGAAGCTTTTGCAAAAGCCTTGGGTACAGGTATAGGAAGTTATTGTTCTTTTTTAGATATTGAGATATTAAAAACTAAAAAAGGAAAACCATTTTTTTCTCCTAAAACACTTGAAAAATTTTCTTTAAAAAATGCTGATTTATCAATCTCTCATGATGGCGGATTTGCCATAGCTGCTGTTATTCTTTTAAAAAATTTATGATATAATTTCACTCCAAGTCCCCGTAGCTCAGCTGGATAGAGCACCACCCTGCGGAGGTGGGGGTCGTGCGTTCGAATCGCGCCGGGGACGCCAAAAATTTATTTGTACTGGTGTCAGGTGTAATTTCTTAAAAAGGATTTTTATGTATTTTCCTACACAATATGAACCTCATAATGAATCTTTAGAAAAATTTATTAAAATATTTAATAATATATCACAAGAAAAGTTTGATGGTAGAATAATTATGGATGCAAATAAAAAAGAAAATTACAGAGAAGATGGTAGAATAATAGATACATTAAGTGGTAAAAATATTTATTATGATTGGGAAAAAAGACATTCATATTATATAGATTGTGGATTTCCTTTTGCTACTTTTGGACAATTTGAAAGAAAGATACAAAAACTTGAGATACTATTATCAATTCAATGTAATAAACTTGAAACATGTTTTATAATTGCTTGGCATGAAGACTTTAAAAGAGCTCCCAAAAAATTCATAAAATCAAAAACTTCTAATGGTTATGAAAAAACCCCAAAAAGATTCATAAATGAATTTAAAGAGTTTAAGTACTCTGAGATGGAAGAGTTTTATAAAGTTTTGCAAAGAGCTTTTGATAATAATATATTTAATCATACAATTTTTTAATTTAAAAATTCTTTTATAATTTGTTCTATATGAGTGTTTTTTAGTTGTGTCTTAAAAAGTATTTTTATTTTTTCTTTAAAGAATTTTTCTGCTAATTTTATTTTTATAATTTCTTCATAAGTTAAATCTTTTTCCTCTTTATCCTTTGTTTCTATAATAAAATATATTTTAGTATTATTTTTATTATCTTTAATTATATAAGCAAAATCGGGTGAATAACTTTTTCCTCCAATAATTGGGATTTTAATAGAATTTTTAGGTATTTTCGTAAAAACTTCTATTGATATATTTTCATATTGAATATTTTTCTTTTCTAAATCTGAATCATAAAAAAGTTCGTTAAAATAATAACTATCTGAAACTTTTTCATTTGCATAATATCTACCTATATCACTGGAATTAATACTTTTTATAGGTAGTCCATTTTTATCAGTAAGTTTTGTTGGATGAATAGATGTTTTTATAATTTTGTAATCTATTTTAAATTTATCTAAAGAATTTATAAGTAAATATTCATCAAATTTGTGTTTAATAGTTCGTAAGGTTGAATAATTAAGATATTCTGTAATATCTAATATTTCATTTTCTTTAAGTTTAAGAAAAACGTTATGTAAAGTATTTACATTTATTTTACATTCTTGACTTAACTCAAGAACAAAATTTTTATAATTCATATTTTTTAATTTTACGATTTCATGATTAGTATTGTGTGTTTCGAAATATGCTTGATTGTTATTAATTTTTAATTTTTTAGTTTCAAAATAAATATTGTTTTTTGTGATGAATGATTTTTTTAAATGAATAAAAAAATCATATAAAGTTTTTTCAAACTCTTTTTCATTTTTTATTTTTATTTCCATTAATGCTTTTTGATTGATTTTTTCCCATAATTCTTTTAATTCCGCATATTTTCCTATTCTTGCTCTTATTTTTGTTTTTCCATTTTTTTCAGCTTTTTTTACTTTATTTTTTGAAACTTTATCTTTAATAAATCCTAATGGATATTTATTTCTAAGTTTTTCTAAACCATTATTAATAAATTTTCCTTTTCGATTGATTATTTTTTCTTCAATTAATTTTGCAAAAAGTTCGTCTTCATTAATTTTATATTGTCTGACAATGTTTTCAATTAATTCATCTGTTAATTCTTCTAAATTATTAAAATTATTAAATAGATTAGATTTTTCATTTATTTCATTTACTAACCTATCAACAAAATCTTCTTCAGTAAAATCAACAAAATAATGCAAATAAAACTCTTCTTTTACTCTAATTCCATATTCATTTACCGGTAGTCTAAGTCCTCTACCCACTTCTTGCAATTTTGAAATTTCACTCCCACTACTTCTTAATTTACAAATTTGAAACACATTAGGGTTATCCCATCCTTCTTTTAAAGTCCATTTTGAAAAAATAAATCTTCTAGGGTTATCTAAGTCAAGTAATTTATCTTTATCATGCAAAATTTCATTAATTTCTTCTTCTATTTCTTCATCTTTTACTTGGTTATCTTTGGAAAAATATCCGCCATGTGTTTTAGAGATATTTTTTAAGGAGTTTACTAAATAATTTTTATAATATTCATCTTTTGTTTCTTTTAGATTTTTTTCAATATAGAATTTAATTGTATCTTCTACAACTTGTTTTAATTTGCCGTTTTCATTTCTATACTCATCAATATTATCTATAAAGAAAAGAGTTAATGGTTTAATTTTAGGTTTTCCTAGTAAACTTCTATTTTCTATTAGTTCTTTTTCAATTTTAAAATGATTTTCTATAGTTTTTTTTATCATAGTTTCTTCTAATGTTTCACTAAATGAGTAAGGATTTAATTTGTCTTTTTTTCTTAAAATCAGTCCATTTGATAGTAATAATTCACTTTTATTCATTTTTTCTATGTATAAATTATCTATTGCTGAATGTACTTTCCCTAAATTATCTTTCATTTTTAGCTTATATGTTTTTTTATTTTTATACTCTTTTACAATAAATGTAGCTTCTTTTCCATCTAAGTTTATTAATTCTATTAAAGCATTTTTGCCACTTTCATTTTTTTCAATATAACCAATAACACCTTTAACTAAATTATTATTAAATGCTTCTGCTGCACTCAGAGAATAAATTAAATTTTCAAATTTTCTCTTTCCTCTTTTATCTTCTTCAAATGTTGCGCCAAATCTTAAAATAAATTGAGGATTAAGTTTTTGAATTTTTTTCCATGTTTTATTGTTTTGCTTAAACCTGTGTGGTTCATCTATTATTACAACTGGATTTATTGCAGATAATGCTTCAAAAGGAGTTTTATATATATCTAAAAATTTTTTTTCATTTTCATTTATCAAAGTCTCAGAATTTAACATTCCTTGATTTATTAATAATACTTCAATTGTGTTGTTATTTTTAACTGCTTCTACAAATGATTTTATACTTATGGGTAAAGAGTTTTTTTTATTTTTTGTACTCTCAAGTACATATAAATTTATAGTTTTTTGATATTCATTTTTAAAATGTATTCTAGCACTATCATTATTAATAAAACTCTTAACACCAGCTTTAATAGCTAAACTAGGAACTATTATAATAAACTTATTTATTCCATAATATTTGTTTAATTCAAATATTGTTTTTGTATATGTATAAGTTTTGCCTGTGCCAGTTTCCATCAAAATATCAATAATGTTTGTTTTTTTAGGAGTAAGCTCAATATAATTTGTTTTCATTACTTTTTTTATGTTTTTTAAAAATAACTCTGAAGAAAGATTTATTTTGGGGTTTATAAAATTATTTATATAACTTTGATTGGTAATGATTTCTAAATTTTTAAAAATATCAATAATTGACATTACTGCATTTTTTTGATGAGGTAAATTTCTTTCAAAAATAAACTTCATATACTAATACCTT
>Ga0256843_1002209_pt1 | contig 14412 bp, 14 predicted proteins | sample AlvinellametaG_FD_191572 | JGI IMG/M metagenome (GOLD analysis project Ga0256843, IMG submission 191572) | Pompeii worm associated microbial communities from hydrothermal vent at the East Pacific Rise, Pacific Ocean - Alvinella | ecosystem: Host-associated > Annelida > Integument > Unclassified ... | reverse complement strand
ATGCAATGCTGTGACACCGGGTTTTATAGCTACTGAGATGACTGAAAAGTTAAATGATGATATAAAAAAGGCATATACGGACAAAATTCCTCTAAAAAGATTTGGTAGTGTGGAGGATATAGCTGAGTCAGTTGCATTTTTGTTGAGTGACAATGCCTCTTATATCACAGGCGAGGTCTTAAAAGTCAATGGCGGAATGTATATGTAACTTATTTTAAAGTTAATTTAGATAGAATAATAAAAATTTTTTAAAGGAGTTAGTGATGGCACTAATTGATGAAGTAAAAGAGGTAGTTGTTGAGCAATTAAATGTAAATCCTGATGAAGTAAAAGAGGAGTCTAAATTTGTTGAAGATTTGGGTGCTGATTCATTGGATGTTGTTGAGCTAGTTATGGCATTGGAAGAGAAATTTGATATAGAGATTCCAGATACAGATGCTGAAAAAATTGTAACAGTAAACGATGCTATCAAATATATAGAAGAACACAAATAAAAATATAATAAAATTGTATTTTAGCACCAGATATAGCCTATCTGGTGCATTTTCTATGGTAAATTAAGGAGTTATTTTGAAAAGAGTTGTAGTGACAGGCATGGGTATGATAAATTCGGTTGGTTCTGACAAAGAGAGTTCTTTTAAGGCTATGATTGAGGGAAAATGTGGCATTAAAAGCATTAATTCATTTGATACGACTGGACACTCAGTGAAAATCGCTGGTGAGATTACAGATTTTGACCCTAAGACTGTTATGAATCCAAAAGAGGTTAAAAAAGCCGATAGATTTATTCAGCTTGGTATAAAAGCATCAGCAGAAGCGATGAAAGATGCGAATTTTGATTCATTTGATGGAGATAGATTTGGTATCAGTTCAGCTTCTGGGATAGGTGGATTAGCCGCTATCGAAAAAAACTCTTTGATTTGTCACAACAGAGGTCCAAGAAGAATCTCTCCATTTTTTATTCCTTCAGCTCTTGTAAATATGCTAGGTGGTTTTGTGGCAATCGAGCATAAAATCAAAGGACCAAATATATCTTCTGTTACTGCATGTGCCGCAGGTACTCATGCTATAAGTGCAGCTGCGAAAACCATCATGCTAGGTGGTGCAGATAAAATGCTTGTAGTAGGAGCAGAAGCTGCGATATGTGCTGACGGTGTTGGTGGATTTTCAGCGATGAAAGCACTCTCAACAAGAAATGATGACCCACAGCATGCTTCTCGTCCATTTGATAAAGATAGAGATGGTTTTGTCATAGGAGAAGGTGCAGGAGCTCTTGTACTAGAATCTTATGAAGATGCCATAAAAAGAGGTGCACATATATATGCAGAGGTGATTGGATTTGGAGAGAGTGGAGATGCTTATCACATAACGACTCCAGACCCAGACGGAGCTTATAGAGCGATGAGAGCAGCATACGAAATGGCAGGAAAGCCAAAAATCGACTATATAAATGCTCACGGAACAAGTACTGCGGCAAATGATAAAAATGAGACTGCAGCCATAAAGAGACTCTTTGGTGACGATATTCCATTGGTAAGCTCAACAAAAGGTCAGATTGGACACTGTTTGGGAGCTGCTGGAGCTATAGAGGCTGTTGTTTCGATACTAGCTCTAAGAGATCAAATACTGCCTCCAACTATAAATCTAGTCAATCCAGACCCAGAGTGTGATTTGGATTATATACCAAATGTAGCCAGAGAGATGAAAACTGATATTGTTATGAGCAACTCTTTTGGTTTTGGTGGAACTAACGGAACTATCATATTTAAGAAAATTTAGGAAAAAAAATGGCAACTTATCTTGATTTTGAGCATAATATAAAAGAGCTTGATGAGGCAATTTCTAGTGCCAAAATCAAGGGGGATTTACCTGCGATTGAAATTTTGGAAAAAAATCTTCAAAAAGAGGTTTCTAAGATATATAAAAACTTAGATGATTACCAAAAACTTCAACTTGCTCGTCATCCAGACCGCCCATATTTTATGGATTATGTTAGACTTATCCTAGAAGATGGCTATCAGATTCATGGCGATAGAGCTTTTCGTGATGACCAAGCGATACTCGCTTTTGTGGGCTATATAGGTGGAAAAAAAGTCATACTTATAGGTCAGCAAAAAGGTAGAGGCACAAAGTATAAATTGAAAAGAAATTTTGGTATGCCTCACCCAGAGGGGTATAGAAAAGCCCTTAGAATCGCAAAAATGGCGGAAAAATTTGATATACCTATACTCTTTTTGGTTGATACTCCGGGTGCTTTTCCCGGCCTTGAAGCTGAAGAGAGAGGTCAGAGTGAAGCCATAGCTAGAAATCTTTTTGAGCTAAGTGACTTAAAAACCAAAATGCTCTCAGTTGTTATAGGAGAGGGTGGAAGTGGTGGAGCTTTGGCTCTTGGTGTTGCTGATAAACTTGTGATGATGAGGTATTCTGTATTTTCAGTTATATCTCCAGAAGGTTGTGCTGCGATACTTTGGAATGACCCCTCAAAACAAGAAGCCGCTACAAAGGCTATGAAGATAACCGCAGACGATTTATATAAGCTAGGTCTTGTTGATGATGTTCTTGATGAGCCTATCATCGGGGCACACAGAGACAGAGTCGGAGCTGCAAATGCTATAAAAGAGTACTTTTTGAAGTTTCTTGATGAGATGGATAGTATGAGTGAAGAGCAAAGAATTAGCAAAAGAGTTGAGAAGATACTCTCTATCGGTGCTTACGAAGAAAATTAAACTACTAACAAAATTTTAAATTCAAATTATATCAACAGTGTCAATATAGAGTTCCAACCCGATTAAATCGGGTTGGAATTATCTTATCTAGTGGAGTTCTCTCCAAACTGATTTCTTCCACAATATCGCTAGTATTGTAAATATTACAAAGAAGCCTATAACCTTGACACCAAGTGACTCACGAGCTGGTTTGCTAGGGTCTCCAGTCTCTTCAAGATATTTCATGACTTTCTCATAACCCTCTTTTGTAAGACCAACTCTAGGCATAGCAGTACCTTTTAGTTGACTCTCAGGCTCTTCTACGAAAGTTTTAAGAAATTTTTCACTTCTTGCTCTTATCATGATTGAAAGATCAGGAGGAAGCTTACCCATGTAGTCAGCTAGTTTGTTTTTGTACTCACCAGCCTTCTCTTTGAATTTTAGAAGTTCTATGTCTTCATTTGTTTTGATATTTGATTTTGTTTTTGGAATAAAACCAATCTGCTCAAATTTACCATATCTGTTTGCATGACATCTACCACAGCTTGAAACATAAGCATCTTTTGGAGATATCTCTTTTGGAGCTATTGATTTTAGATATGCAACCATATCTGCAACTTCTTGCTCTTTGTCCCCACCTGCACCATAAAATGCTGGCATAGGAAACGATCTGGTTTTTCCATCAAATTTGTGCTCTAAGTGTAGTGCCTTTACAGGGTCTTTTATGAGTTGAGCTAAAAATCTCTCATCTAAAAGTCCGCCAACTTCACTCAAATCTGGAGGATTTACACCATAACTTGCAGCTGCTGTGTTTGGATCCATAGGAGCAGGAACTCCTTTGGCTTTTATGCTGTGACAACCGACACAAGCACCAGCACCCATCACGAGAGCTTCACCTCTTTTAGGATCACCAGTCTTTGTGAGAGCTGGTAAATCTTTGTATGCAAAATTTTCGTCCTCTACATGTTTGTGCATTTTGCTGTGTGCAAAAGGCTCAACTCCCCAATATGTTAGAAGTGTAAAAAATACAACAACCAATAGTATCTTTAATTCTTTCATTACTTCTTACCTCCTATTGGTTTTTCCAGTTTTGTTATGATTGGAAGTGCTATCCACAAGGCGATAAAGAAGTATGCCGCGATAGTTCCATAAGTCGTATATACTCCAACAGGTGGTAGTTTTCCAAGTATAGTAAGTGCGACCATATTTATAAGAAGCAACCAGAACCATATCATAAATATACCTCTTTTGTTAGCAGGAGCAACATTTGGACTTCTATCTAAAAATGGAAGAAGCAAGTATATAACTTGTGCAAAACCAAATGCTATAAGACCCGGGTTTTTAGGGAATGGTCTAAGTATCTCATAACTCCACAAGAAGTACCACTCAGGGTAGATGTGAGTTGGAGTCTTGAGTCCATCAGCTGGGTCAAAGTTGACTGGGTCCATTGCAAATTCGAAATGGTAAAAGACAAGATAGAAGAAGAATATAAAGAAAAATCCAAGTACAACTATATCTTTACTCAAAAAGTCAAACTGAAATCTTATAACTTTAGAGTGCTTTGTGTCACCTGAGAGATACTTTTCGCTCTCCTCTTTAAAGTCAATCTCTTCACCATCTTGATTGTTAACATGCGGAACTCTAAGTGTTGCAAAGTGAAACACTATCAAGCCGATGATAACTAATGGAAGAAGAAGAACATGAAGCATAAAAAATCTAGTCAAATATGCATCACCCGGTACATAGTCTCCTCTAATCCACTCAACCAAACCAGTCAAGTTTAATGAGCCTAAACTAAAGATGTTAGTGATAACCATACCAGCCCAATAACTCATCTGTCCCCAAGGTAGCATATATCCACTAAAAGCTTCAGCAGAAAATGTGACAAAAAGAAGCATTCCAGAGATCCAAATCATCTCTCTACCCTTTTTGTAACTACCATAGTAGATACCAGTAAACATATGTATATATATGATAAGGAAAACAACCGAAGCCGCAACTCCGTGAACATGTCTCCATAACCAGCCATATCCCACTTGACTCATGATAGTGTAGTTTACACTGTCAAATGCAAGTTTTGTATCAGGTTTGTAATACATTAGTAAGAAAATACCAGAAATTAGAAGCACTCCAAACGTTGCTGCCAAAATCATTCCCATTGCCCATAAAAAGTTTATATTTTTAGGTATCCAATACTCTGTTGCCAAAGCTTTTTTTACTGTATCGACTGCAAGTCTTTGGTTTAACCAGTCATGGATACTTGTTGCTTTTGTAAAATGTGCCATCAATCCTCCTTTATACTGTTAAGCCAGCGGCTTTCATTTTTCTATACTCTTCACTCTCTTCACCAAGAACCACCTTCATACCATCAACTTTAAAAGGAGGTATATATAAAGGTATAGGAGGAGGAGATTTTAGTACACGACCTGCTGTATCAAACTGACCACCGTGACAAGCACAGATGAATTTTTTCTGCTTAGGAAAATATGAAGGGATACAACCTAGGTGAGTACATAGCCCAATCGCGATAAGAAATCTATCTTTACCAACAATGATGTCTCTCTTATCTTTTTTCATATCAGCTGTTTTTTTCAAGATAAATATAGGTTTACCTCTCCATTTTTCAACATTTAAAACATTTGGTTGAGCTGCACTCAAATCAACTGTTGTAAATCCCGCAGCTTTTACACTAGGGAGTGGATCCCATGTTCGTTTAGCTGCACCTAATACCGCTACACCGCCAAGTGCGGTAAAGCCACCAAGTGCAAGACCAAGAAAGTCTCGCCTCTCTTTTTTTACTGCCATCTCTATCCTTTTATTAGATTTTGTTTCTTTGACTTCTTGTATAGCCCCTTGTAGCCTCAAAAACTCGCTCTTTTTTGAGCTGTTTGCAAAAGAGACTAAATGTAAATTTATCTCTTTTGAGATTACAAGGTGTTATGCAAGCTGTCTATTATATCAAATTATTTTTTAAGTTAAGGTGATAAGAGACAATAGTTGCAAATTTATATGGAAATATAAAAATTTAAAGCTAATAAGAGAGAGTTTAAAACTGAGTTGTTAGTTATATTTTAAGTCCAAATTTATATCAGTAGGAATATAATTTTAAATGAAAATGATTATCAAAAAAAGGTTATGTGTAGATGGAAATTTGTAAAAAAATCGCTCTTTTTTATATAGATGGCTTCAAAAACATGAAAGTTGGAAAAAGATTGTGGCTCATAATCGCCATAAAATTTTTCATCTTTTTTGCGGTTTTAAAACTACTATTTTTTCCAGATATACTTCAAACAAAATTTTCAAACGACAAAGACAGAGCTAATTTTGTCATCGAAAATTTAACAAATGGGCACTAAAATAGCCCAAAATAAGGATAAAAAATGGACAGTAGTCTTTTAGTTGATTTATCAAGGTCGCAGTTTGCATTGACTGCACTTTATCATTGGCTTTTTGTGCCATTGACTCTTGGATTGTCGTTTATCATAGCCATTATGGAGAGTATATATGTAAAAACTAACAATCCAGAGTGGAAGAAGCTCACAAAGTTTTGGATGACTCTCTTTGGTATAAACTTTGCCATTGGTTTAGCCACTGGAATCATCATGGAGTTTGAGTTTGGTACAAATTGGTCGAACTACTCTTGGATAGTGGGAGATATATTTGGTGCACCTCTTGCGATAGAGGGATTGATGGCATTTTTTATGGAGTCAACTTTTTTTGCGATTATGTTTTTTGGTTGGAATAAAGTCTCAAAGAGAACACATCTTTTATCTACTTGGCTAGTAGCTATCGGTTCAAATCTCTCAGCTCTTTGGATACTTGTGGCAAATGGCTGGATGCAGTTTCCAATAGGCATGGAGTTTAATCCAGATACAGCAAGATTTGAGATGAAGAACTTTTTTGACATTCTCTTTAGTCCAGTAGCTGTATCAAAGTTTTTACACACCATATCTAGTGGCTATGTGATGGGCTCACTTTTTGTGATTGGAGTAAGTAGCTGGTATCTGCTCAAAAAAAGGGAGATAGTCTTTGCAAAAAGAAGCATTATAGTAGCTTCGACTTTTGGATTGTTGGTTTCACTTTTTCTTATCTCCACAGGAGATGAAGCAGCTCACCAAGTAGCTTTAAAACAGCCTGTAAAATTGGCTGCTATGGAGGGATTGTATGATGGAGCAAGAAGAGAGGGGATAGTCGCCTTTGGTATCTTAAATCCAGAGAAGAAAATAGGAGATAAAAAAGATGAGTTTGTGCTTTCGTTTAAAATTCCCTATGCACTCTCATTTTTGGCTTATCATGATGTAAACTCTTTTGTTGCAGGTGTAGATGATTTGGTGTATGGAAATGAAAAGCAGGGTATCGAGCCTACAAGCTCCTTTATAGCCAGAGGCAAAAAGGCTATAAGCTCTTTGAAGGCATATAAAGAGGCGAAGAAAAATCAAGACTATCAAGGTGCAAATTCCTTGCTTAAAGAGTTTCGAGCAAATGAAAAATATTTTGGTTATGGCTATCTAAACTCTCCAGAAGAGATTGTACCACCAATTCCTATAACCTTTTACAGTTTTCATATAATGGTAGGGCTTGGAAGTTGGTTTTTGGTGCTGTTTTTGTTAGCTTTGTACTTCAGTATGCGAGGAAAGATAGAGACTCAAAGGTTGATTTTATGGCTAGGTGTCTTTTCTGTCCCACTTGGTTATCTAGCAGGTGAAGTGGGCTGGATCGTTGCAGAAGTAGGAAGACAGCCTTGGGCGATACAGGGTCTTTTGCCAACAAAACTCGCCACTTCTCAGCTAGACAGCAGTGCTGTTAGTATCACGATAGGACTTTTTGTGCTTATCTTCACAGCTCTTTTGATAGCAGAATTGAAGATAATGTTTACACAGATAAAAATTGGACCAAAGGAGTCTTAAATGTTCGAAAAATTATCATATTTAACCTTGCAGGAGTATTGGTGGATAATAGTAGCACTTTTAGGGGCTCTTTTTTCATTTATCATATTTGTTCAAGGCGGTCAAACCATACTAAACAAAGTCGCAAAAGGTGAAGATGAAAAAGACATCATCATAGCTTCACTTGGTAGAAAATGGGAGCTCTCATTTACTACTTTGGTTATGTTTGGAGGTGCTCTTTTTGCAGCATTTCCACTCTTTTATGCAGTGAGTTTCAGTGGGGCATATTTTGCATGGATGGCTATACTTTTTTGTTTTATCATTCAAGCAGTATCTTATGAGTATAGAAAGAAACCAAACAACTTTTTAGGTCAAAAAACTTATGAAATGTTTCTTTTTATCAACGGAAGTATTGGAATCATACTTATAGGTGTGGCACTTGGAACTCTTTTTACGGGTGGAAATTTTGTGGTAAATGATATGCATCAATCACACTGGACTGTTGCTACAAGAGGGCTTGAAGCAGTTTTAAATCCTTTTAATGTTGTGTTGGGTTTGACTCTGTTTTTTCTCTCAAGAGTCCAAGCTAGTCTCTACTTTTTGCACAACATCGACCATGAAAAGATACAGAAGAGAGTCAAAGCACAACTTAGGAATGATTCTATCTTCTTTGTACTGTTTTTTCTTCTGCTTGTTGCTATGTTGATGACGATTAGTGGTGTTGGTTATGATGAAGATGGATTTTTTGTGCAAAAGTACAAATTTTTGCTTAATTTTTTAGCAAATCCAGTTTTGCTTATACTTTTTTTGATAGGAACTCTGTCTGTTTTATATGCTATTTTCATAGCACTTTTTCAATACAGCAGAAATGGTATTTGGCTTAGCGGAGTCGGTACTGTGATGGTTATATTTTCGATTTTGTGTCTGTTGGGATTTAACAATACTGCCATATATCCGTCAATCGCAGATATAAACAGCTCGCTTACCATACAAAATAGTTCAGGAAGTTACTATACTCTTATAACTATGAGTTATGTATCTTTGCTTGTTCCAATCGTTCTTGCATACATAGTTTTTGTTTGGAGAGCGATGGATAGAGAGAACATCACTGCAGACGAAGTTGAGTCTGACAGCCATAAATACTAGGAGATAAAATGGAAACGATAGATTATACATCAGCATATATTTGGTTGGCTTCGTGGCCAGTTTTGATATATGCTGCATACAAATTTGTGTCTTTAAATATAGCTTATTTTGAAAAAAATCTTAAGTGAGTTTTGAGGGTAGGGCAGATTGTCCTACCCTTTGATTAAAAATATTTTTTGATTTTATCGAAGAGTTTCTCTTTTTTTGAGTTGTCTAACTCTGCCTCGTCACCCTTGTCTGTATAGTACTCATCAGGGAGTCTATTTTGCTCTGTCCCGTCAACATTTATGACATTTAACTCTGGAGATATAAGCTCTCTTAACTGTTTTTGTACCACCATTTTTGTAGTCATCAAGCTCATAGAGCAACCATGACAAGTGCCGGTAAGTTCGATATAGACTATCCCGTCTTTTACACCTAGTAGCTTTATATCGCCACCATGTGATTTTACATATTCGTTTACTTTGGGTAGATAGTGCTTTACTGCTTTATAAATCTCTTCATCGCTAAATACCATTTTTGTGACTCCGTTGGCTGTTTTTTGAAAATATACTCCAATTAACCTTAAGTTAGAGTAAAAATATCGTATCGAAGTTATTTTGAAATTCGTACTTAACAATTGGTTAATAGACTTTTATATATACTTTTATATGTCAAAAATATTACTATTAGAGGACGATGATGTATTGTCCGAAACACTTATCGAGCTTTTAGAGAGCGAGGGTTTTGAAGTTGTACATGTAAATGATGGAGAGATGGCACTTGATGCTACTTTTGTCAAAAGATTTGATCTACTTTTGCTTGATGTAAATGTACCTTTTTTAAACGGTTTTGAGCTTTTGGAGAGTCTTAGACAAAGTGGAGATATGACTCCTGCTATCTTTATAACTGCATTGACTGATGTGGCTTCTTTATCGAAGGGTTTTGAGGTTGGTGCAGATGATTATATAAAAAAACCATTCGATTTTGATGAACTTTTGATTCGCATAAAAGCACTTTTGAAAAAACAGTATCACACTTATGCAAATGAGATAAGTGTTGATGAGTTTCGTTTTATTATAGAAAAAGATGAGCTGTATAAGGGCTCAGCATTTGTCTCTATGCCCCCTTATGAATTGCATATCACTAGACTTCTGTTTCAAAATTTAGATAAAACACTCTCAAAAGAGCTTCTTCTTGAAACCCTAAATGAGGGAAAAGAGACAAGTGAGGGTGCACTTAGAGTCCATATAAACAAACTTCGCAAGATTGGATTGCCGATTGTGACAGTAAAAGGGATAGGATACAGACTTGCTTCATCATGAAAAACGGGCTTTTTTAAAGTTTTTTCTTATCTATTTTTTGAGTGTTGCCATTTTGATTTTGACGGCTGGTTTTTTTTACTTTGTTCAGATGAAAAATCAACTTCTAAAAGCAGAACAGTTCTCCTTGATAGAGTATGCAAGAGATATAAAGATGGGAAATGATTTGAGTAAATACCCGCAACTTTATAGGCACAGTTTTTCAGATAAAATCTACAAACATATAGATATAAAGAACTTTGCAAAAAAAGACGGAGAGTTTGTCAAGTTTATACCTTTTGATAAAAATGGGAGATATTTCAAGGTTTTTAAATCAACAAAGAGTTTTGAGAAGAAGCTTTTTGACTTGAAGTTGAAAATTGCCATTGCTCAGTTTGTATTGCTGTTACTCTTTGCACTTTTAAGTTATAGATTGGCAAAAAATGCCATAAAACCGCTTGAAGAGAGTATCGCGACACTCGATAAGTTTGCAAAAGATTTGATTCATGACTTAAATACACCAGTGACCTCTATAAAGTTAAACATGAAACTTTTGAAAAAAGATACCAATTTCAAAGACAATAAAGCTCTACAGAGACTAAACAGAAGTGTTCACACTATCTCAGAATTACATGAAAATTTGACGATACTTTTGCAAGAAGAGACTTTTCAGATGCAAGAGGTAAATCTCTTGTGTATCGCAAAAGAGGTGGCACAGACTCAAAAACAGATATATCCAGATATAAATTTTGATGTCCAAAACTCCATACTTAAAGTAAAAATAAATCCAAATGCTATGAGACAGATTTTGCAAAATATAGTCTCAAATGCTTGTAAATACAATACAAAAGATGGTTTTGTGAAAATCTATGCAAAAAAGAACAGCCTCTATATAGAAGATAGCGGAAAAGGTATAAAAAATCCAAAAAAGATTTTTGATCGCTCTTTTAGTGATGAAAACAGCAGTGGCATAGGACTAGATATAGTCAAAAGATTGGCAAAGTCTATGGATATAGATATAGAAGTAGAGTCAAAAGAGAGAGGAAGCATCTTTATCTTGAATTTTACTGATGATTAAACTTATATAAGTTTTCAAATCTAATTGCAAATCAAATTGCTACTCTAATGCACAAAGTCATACAATCACATAAAATTTACAGCCGACGAGGATTTGTCGGTCAAAATAGGAGGTAATCAAAATGATTACATTTTTGTCTTCCATAGTGTTGCTTGTGTTGGCATACTTTACTTATGGAAAATATGTGGAGAAGGTTTTTGGTGCAGATGAAAATCGCGAAACACCAGCTATCAAAGAGCCAGATGGGGTGGATTTTGTCCCTATTAGTACCGCAAAGAACTTTTTGATTCAGTTTCTAAACATAGCTGGACTTGGACCAATCTTTGGACCTATCATGGGAGCTCTGTACGGACCAGTGGCATTTTTGTGGATTATAGCTGGGTCGATTTTTGCAGGTGGAGTGCATGACTATATGTCGGGCATGATGAGTGTGAGGTCTGATGGTAAAACCATAGCGGAAATCACAGGAGATTATCTAGGTGAATTTAGCAGATATGTGATGCTTTTCATCAGTGTCATGCTTCTTCTGTTTGTGGGGATTGTTTTTATAGTAGGACCAGCTGCACTTCTTGCAAATCTTACTTTTCACCCTATGGGAGATGGAGTTTTTAAAGGCACAATTTTTGCAAATAAAGAGCTTTGGATAGGTGTCATTTTTGTTTACTATTTTATCTCTACTATCGTTCCAATTGATAAAATTATAGGAAGAATTTATCCATTTTTTGGTGCAGTTTTGATGTTTATGGCATTTGGTGTTGGCGGTGCTATGGTATATCATGGGTTGGCTATACCAGAGTTGACTGATATGGCAAACTATACTCACCCCGGAGGTACACCGATTTGGCCCGGATTGATTTTTACTATCAGTTGTGGGGCTATCAGTGGTTTTCATGCAACTCAATCTCCATTGGTTGCAAGAACTCTTAAAAATGAGAAAAAAGGTAGAGTGGTATTTTATGGTGCTATGTTAACTGAGGCTTTTATCGCTATGATTTGGGCATCAGTTGGAATGGCATTTTTTCCTCATGGTATAAGTGGTCTTAGTGATGTTTTGGCAAAAGGTGGACCGGGTCTTGTTGTAAATGAAGTTACAGTGGGTTATCTTGGTGCTGCTGGTGGGTTGTTGGCTATTTTAGGTGTTATAGTTGCTCCTATCACTTCTGGCGATACAGCATTTAGGTCTATAAGACTTAGTATTTCCGATAGATTTAAACTCACACAAGCAAAGATAGTAAATCGTCTCTTAGTGGCTGTTCCTATCTTTATAATTGCATATTTTATCACCAAAATTGGTTTTAAAGCTATATGGATATACTTCTCATTTAGTAACCAGTTGCTATCTACACTTGTTTTATGGACAGCAGTTGCTTATCTTTATGCTCATCGTAGAAACTTTTGGATTGCTGGAGCACCAGTGATTTTCATGAGTGCTAGTGTGGTTGGATATATACTGACAGCTAAAGTTTTTCCATTTGGACTTAGTCATCAAGTGGCTCTACTAAGTGGCGGTGCAACTGCTTTGGTGGTTTTTGTATTTTTAGTTATGTTATCATTTAAACTTAAAAATGCAGGAGCTCCATCTGTGCCAAAATCAAATTCAAAAACAGATGAAGAGAAAGTTACTACAGAAGATATACTGTTGTAGCAAAGTTGTAGAGATAGATTTTTATCTATCTCTACATGTAGAGGTCTAATAAACTTCTAAAACCTTATCTGCATTCTCAAGGACGGTTTTTACCATCTCTTGAAATCTCCTTGGAAAACTCTCAATGTCCTCTTGTTTTGCATCTGGTTTGATGGCACTCATCAAGATTGCCATAGGGTTTACTAGTTTTTTTGGTCGGTAGTTTACACTAACACTTTTGTTTGTATCTAGTCTTGTAAATCTTATATCTGATTCTATCGGGGCATTATAAAACAGAAGGTCTCTTCTGCAAAATTTTCCTGTTGGAATTCCACCAAAACCGTAGTCGGTAGTAGCTCCTGTTATGTTTGAGAGAACACAGCCTACAACACCTGCATTGTCTTGTGTTGGTGATTTTTTGACCTCTACTTTTATCTCACCTCTTTTTGGAATCTCTTTGCCATAAAGAGCTTTGAGTCCATGAAGAGCGATTATATAAGCACCTGCTACTGTCCCACAACTGTGTCCTGCAGTTTTTACAATATCAGGGTATCCAAACTCTATGATACCATCATCATTTACCCCTAAAAATTTAGCCAATTCGTCTTGTAAAACAATCTTTTCAATGTCGTCAAAAAATGCCAAGTATTTCATATTTTATCCCCCTTTTTTTTCATCTTTTTTGTATGTTAACATTTTTGTATTAAGAAATCGTTAACAAGCCCTAAATATCAACACTTAACGAAGAGTTAATAAGAAGATGTCATAATACTATAAATATTTAACGGAGAATTTATGAAAAAATTTATCAAATATATTGTTTTTGTAGCGATTATCGCAGTAGCAGGTTTTGGATTTTATAAGAAGGTATATATACCTAAACATACATTTACAACCACTCATGCCTCAAAGGGTGATATGGATATAAAAGTAAATGGTGTTGGAAATGTAGGGGCTAGAAATATCTATAAAATTGGCTCACTTTATGGTGGTAAGATTTTGGATTTTAGTATAGAAGAGGGTCAACACCTTGATAGGGGAATTTTGGTAGCAAACATAGATAGTGTTGATTTAAAAGATAGGATTGATGAGCAAAAGGCACTGAAAGCCAAACTTTTAAATGATATAAAATCCCTAAAAGTCGATAAAATGAGTGCCAAAGTCAATTTTGACTACCAAAATGAGCTCTATATCAAAAACAAAAAGCTCTATAAACTCCACTCCATATCGAGTCTTGATTATCAAAAGTATCTAACCGCAAGAGATACAGCAAAGCTGAAGATTCAAAGTGTTGATACTCACATAGCCTCACTAAGAGACCAAGTTTTGCAAGTGGCTGCTGGTATAAGCGGACTTGAAAAGAAGTTAGCTCACTACATCATAAAAGCACCAGTTAGTGGCTATGTAACTAAAAAAGTTGTTGTGAATTATCAAATCATTATGCCAAATCAGACTCTTATCGAGATAGTCAATCCAAAAGATGTATGGGTTCAAGCATATATAGATACAAGAATCAGCGGCAAAGTAAAAGTGGGTTACACCGCCTCTATGAAGCTTCGCTCATCAGATAAGATATACAGAGGAAAAGTGGTAAATATCAATCCTATAAATAATCCTATAACTTATGAAAGAGAGATAGATATAGCTTTTGACAATCTTCCAATTCCCTTCTATCTCGAAGAACAGGCAACTG
>Ga0256843_1002208_pt1 | contig 14412 bp, 14 predicted proteins | sample AlvinellametaG_FD_191572 | JGI IMG/M metagenome (GOLD analysis project Ga0256843, IMG submission 191572) | Pompeii worm associated microbial communities from hydrothermal vent at the East Pacific Rise, Pacific Ocean - Alvinella | ecosystem: Host-associated > Annelida > Integument > Unclassified ... | reverse complement strand
CTTCGGAGTACTTCTCCGGCACCGCAATGGGCCCACCGATTATGAGAACTTCTCCAGGGTTTAGAGAGAGCAGTTTCTCCAAGGCATCACCGTCGAACCTGCCCCAGGGAATCGTCACTATGGCGGCGCCCATCGCCGAGGAGGCGACTTTTGCGGCGGCGTAGTCGGCCGGGTTGTCGCTGACCAAGATGACCCGCGAGGCCGCTGTTGAGCCTGGAAAGAAGAAGATGGAGCCCAAGAGGAGGAGACCAACAAAGAGTGCGTGTGTCCGTTTTGCCATAATATCACGTCCTAAATGGGTTTCTTAGGCGCTGGAGGTATATTAGGCTTTCCAATGAAGGAGTTCTCATGAATGGTGGATGCCGTATTCTGCCAAGCCCGACCCGGCCCCGCAACCCTTTAAAACCCTCTCCCTCAGCATAGGGCGGTGGTGAGAATGGCGAGGATAGCGGTCATCGATTACGACAAGTGCAACCCCGATAAGTGCGGTCACTTCCTGTGCGAGCGCGTCTGCCCCGTAAACCGAATGGGGGGCGAGGCGATAATCATAGACGAGGACAACTACCGGCCGGTCATACAGGAGGCCAGCTGTACCGGCTGCGGAATCTGTGTCCACAAGTGCCCGTTCAACGCGATAACGATCGTCAACCTTCCCGAGCAGCTTGACGAGGACTGCGTCCACCGTTACGGCGTTAACGGTTTCGTCCTCTACCGCCTCCCTGTGGTCAAAGAAGGCATGGTCGTCGGAATCCTCGGACCGAACGGTACGGGTAAGACGACGGCAGTCAAAATTCTCTCCGGCCAGCTGCTGCCGAACCTCTGCGGCGACAACGATTCATGGGACAATGTGATTAAGGCATTCCGTGGCAACGAGCTCCAGAACTACTTCGAGAGGCTGGAGAAGGGGGAAATCAGACCTGTCGTCAAGCCCCAGTACGTCGACCTCATCCCCAAGGCCGTTAAGGGGAAGGTTCGCGATTTGCTGAAGAAGGCGGACGAGACCGGACAGTTCGACGAGGTCGTTAAGGAGCTCGAGCTTGAGGGAATACTCGACAGGAACATAGACCAGCTCTCGGGCGGTGAGCTCCAGAGGGTGGCGATAGCGGCGGCCCTCCTGAGAAACGCGGACTTCTACTTCTTCGACGAACCCTCGAGCTACCTCGACATAAGACAGCGCCTCAAAGTCGCGCGGATAATCCGGGGGCTCGCAGACAGCGGCAAGAACGTGGTGGCGGTTGAGCACGACCTGGCCGTTTTGGACTACCTCAGCGACATAATCCACGTCGTTTACGGCAAGCCTGGAGCGTATGGTATCTTCTCCCAGCCGAAGTCAACGCGCAACGGAATAAACGAGTTCCTGAAAGGTTATCTCCGCGATGAAAACGTCCGCTTCAGACCCTATGAGATCAGGTTCACGAAGACCGGCGAGAGGAAGAGCGGGGAGGGTGAAGTTCTCGTCGAATACCCCAGGCTCGTGAAGGACTACGGTTCCTTCAGGCTCGAGGCGGAGGGTGGTGAGCTCTACATCGGCGAGGTCGTTGGAATAGTCGGCCCCAACGGAATCGGAAAGACGACGTTTGTGAAGATGCTGGCGGGGGTGGAGAAGCCGACCGAGGGCGAGGTGGACTGGTCGCTCACCGTCTCGTACAAGCCCCAGTACATCAAGACCGACTACGAGGGCACGGTTTACGACCTGCTGAGGAAGATAGACGCGAGCAAACTGATGAGCAGCTTCTACAAGAGCGAGCTCCTCAATCCCCTGGGAATTCCCGAGCTCTACGACAAGCGCGTTGAGGAGCTCTCGGGTGGTGAGCTTCAGCGTGTTGCCATAACCGCGTGCCTGATAAAGGACGCCGATTTGTACCTCCTCGACGAGCCATCCGCCCACCTCGACTCCGAGCAGCGCTTGGCAGTCTCAAAGGCCATCCGCTCGCTGATGGCAAAGAACGAGAAGACGGCGCTGGTGGTCGAGCACGACGTCATGATGATCGACTACATAAGCGACAGGCTGATAGTCTTTGAAGGAACCCCCGGAAAGATCGGAAAGGCGAGCAGGCCCGTCGGAATGCGCGAGGGCATGAACCGCTTCCTTGCCTCGGTCGGGATAACCTTCAGGCGCGACCCAGACACCGGCAGGCCGAGGGCCAACAAGGAGGGCTCCGTCAAGGACAGGGAGCAGAAGGAAAGGGGAGAGTACTACTACTCCTGAGTTTTCGGAACCCTTAAATAATTCCTGTTTTTAAATAAGGGTGGTGGGAATCATGAAAAAACTAATCCCCTTCTTTCTCATTACCCTCATACTGCTCTGGGGGAGCAGCAGCGTCCCCGTTCACGCTGAAAATCACCGGGGAACGGTCATCCTCGTGAGCGACAACGCCGCAGACCTTGCCATGGCCGAACTCCTTTCGAACCTTACCGGTTACCCCGTGGTAACAACGAACTGGGGAATCTATACACCCGGGACAACGGCAAAAGTGCTCTCATATTCCCCTGGAGAGGTCTTGGTGATAGGCGGGCCCGCCGCTGTTCCGGAAGACTACATCGCCGACCTTCAGGAGGCCAACGTAAGTGTGGTCAGGTTGTGGGGGAAGGACAGGTACGCGACCAACGCCGCCGTTCTTGGCAATCTAACCGCACTGGGGATAAGCCTCAGCGGCCCTGGAATATTCGCCCCGGGTGACGACCCCGCATCAATTTCCACGGCGCTAAGACTGGCCACCCAGAAGAGGGCGCGGCTGGTGTACTTCAACGGCCTGAACTCCAGTGCCCCGAAGGAGGGCATCATAGTAGTCCCCGCGTGGTGGAGGGGAAACTATCAGGGTGAGGTTGTCAAAGTGAAGGTGACTAACTGGACCGCAAAGATGAGGATCAACGAGGTTCAGAACAAACTGGACTTCCTCATGAACGTGACGAACGCCAGCGATGCTTCGACGGTATCGAGGTACCTAACCGGGACGAGGGAACTCCTCAGGGAGGCCATGGAGGCATACAAAAACGGGGACTACGTCAAAGCCTACGAGCTCGCAAACAGAGCCGGGGAATCACTCTCCATAGCAATAAGGGAGATTGAGACCGACCCGGACGTAAAAGCCGAAATTGACGTGGCCATGTTTGAGGTGTACTACCACAATATGAAGGCACTAAGCCCGAAGGAAGAAAAGGAGCTTCAACAACTTCTCCAACAGCTCAAAACGGCCCTCAAAAACCACAATTACTCCGAGGCAAGGAGAATCCGTCTCATCATTATCATCAAATACTTCCAGCCCTGCGAGGGCGATTTAATAAACCCTGCCCCAAGACCGGACCAAGTGCTGAACCCGTGATGAGCGATGCTTCCGCCGGGTAAAATTCCCCCAGAAAAACTGAGAGAGATCGTCTTCAACAGGCTCGGGGCTAAGGGGGAGAGGGTTCTGGTGAGCCCGGGCCTCGGGATAGACGCCGCGGCCATAGACTTCGGAGACTCCATCCTCGTCGCCTCAACCGACCCCATAACCGGGGCAGAGAAGGGTATCGGCTTCTACGCGGTCAACGTCAACGCAAACGACGTGGCCACGTTCGGAGCGAAACCGAAGTGGTTCCTCGTCTCAATCCTCCTCCCCGAAAACTCCAAGGAGGAGCTTCTCGCGGAGATCATGAACGAGATACACGAAAGCGCCCTGAAGCTCGGCGTTGCTGTGGTGGGCGGCCATACGGAGGTGACTCCAGGACTGAAGAAGCCCATAGTGGTCGGGACGATGCTCGGGGAGACAAAGAGGGGGAGGCTGGTAACCTCCAACGGAGCCAGGGCTGGAGACGTCATAATCGTCACGAAGTGGGCAGGGCTCGAAGGGACGGCGATAATAGCGAGCGAGAGGGAGGAAGAGCTTGCAAAGGCATTTGGAAAGGAGCTTGTGGAGAGCGCCAAGTCCCTGATAGAGATGATAAGCGTCGTTGACGATGCCCTGATTTCGGCGGAAGTTGGAGTTAATGCCATGCACGACCCGACCGAGGGCGGAATAGCAAACGGGCTCCACGAGATGGCCGACGCAGCAGGACTGGGGTTCAAAGTTTACGCAGAGAAAATCCCGATAAGGGATGAGACCAAAAGGATATGCGAGTTCTACGGTCTGGACCCACTCGCTCTGATAAGCTCGGGATCACTGATGATAGCCGCACCGAGGGAGAACGCGGAAAAGGTTATCCTGGCGCTCCGGGAGAAGGGGATAAACGCCTCGGCCATCGGCGAGTTCCTCCCGAATCCCAAAACCCGCGTTATCGTCGGGGAGGGGGGACCCAAACCCCTGCCGAGACCCGAAAGCGACGAACTCTGGAAGGTCGTTTAGGAAGCCTTTTATCCTCCCTTTCCAATCCCACACAGGTGAGAGAAAATGTGCAGGATTCTGTTCGCGGCAGGTGAAGGTGAGGAAATAGTTCCCCTCCTTGAAGCCACCGTAAAAGCCGCTGAAAACGATCCTTACAAGGAGAAACGCGGAAAGGGACGGCAGCACAGGGACGGGTGGGGCTACGTCCTCCTGAAGGACGGGAACATAAGACACTACCGCTCGATAAAACCCATCTTCGAGGACAGCAGGGGCCTTGAATCTCTGATAGGAGAGCTCGGGGGCTTTGTGGTGCTTATGGTCCACGCGAGGGCGGCATCACAGGGGATAAAGAGCCTCTTCAACGTCCAGCCCTTTGCGTTTTCAAGCAGGCGCGGTTTCAGCTTCTGGCTTCTCCACAACGGCGACCTCAACAAGGACAGGGTAATAGAACTCGCCGAGCTCAACAAAGCCGAGCTGGAGCTGGCTTCTGACAGCTACGCCTTTGGAACGTACCTGTGCAGAAAACTGGAGAGCACGAGCCTGCCAAACCTCCTCTTCCACTACAGGGTAATCGAGGAGACACTCAGGACTGCCTTCAACACGATGACGCTCTTCCACGACTCGAGGAAGGGGTTCAGGGCCTTTATAACCGCAAGGATGAGGGACGAGTTCCTCGAGAACCAGCTGGAGTACGACTACTACCGCCTCATCCTCCTCGAGAAGAAGAACCTCTTCGCAGTCGCATCGTCAACGGTGGAACTGTACCACCCGGAGAAATACGAGACGGTTCCAAACGAGACGGCGTTCAAGCTCCGCATCGAAGGAGAACGGTTTGAGGTCAAAAGGGTGCACCTGTGAAACGTTATATACAATGCCGCCAACATAACACGGGGTGATGGGATGGAGAAGGGAGCACCGATAAAAGTCTACATGACGCGGAAGCTCATCGGCGTTGAACCGGAGGACACCGTCAAAAAGGCCTGCGAGACGATGGTTGAGTTCGACATTGGCTCTCTCGTTGTCGTTGAGGGGGACAACGTCGTCGGCTTCTTCACGAAGAGCGACATAATCCGGAGGGTCGTGATCCCGGGCCTTCCGAACAGCACGCCCGTGAGGGAGATAATGAGCAGGGAGCTGATAACCGTTGACTCCAACACGCCCCTCCAGGACGTCCTCGACCTGATGGCGAAGAAGGGCATCAAGCACATGCTCATCGAGGAGAACGGGAAGATAGTCGGGATTTTCACCCTCAGCGACCTCCTTACGGCGAGCAGGCGGAGACTTGAGACCGCAATAGCGGCGGAGTGATGGACATGCTGAGGATAGCCCACATAAGCGACACCCACATAACCGGGGACAGTGCCTACAAGAGCTACGCCTACGACCTGATAAGCAACGAGATAAACAGACTGAACTTCGACTTCGTGATCCACACCGGAGACGTCACGAACCAGGGGTTGCGCGAGGAGTATGAAAGGGCCACCTACGAGCTCGGAAAGATCAATAAACCACTCGTCGTCCTTCCCGGGAACCACGACGTCAGGAACGTTGGGTACAAGCTTTTCGAGGAGCTGATAGGGCCGCTGAACGGGATCTACGAGTTCAAGGACGGCGTCGTCATCTGGGTGGACTCCACTATACCCGACCTCAGCGACGGCCGCGTTGGCGGGCACAAGTTCAGGTGGCTGAAAAAGCGTCTTGAGGAGTACTCCGACAGGAAGTTTAAGATAGTAGCGGCTCACCACCACCTCGTTCCCCTCCCCGACACCGGAAGGGAGAGGAACGTCCTCTACAACGCCGGCGACATGCTCGGGCTTCTCCTCCTCCACGACGTCAGCCTCTACGTCTGCGGCCACAAGCACGTTCCGAACATCTACCGCGTGGAAGATCTAATCGTCGACAACGCGGGGTGCACCTCCTGCCGGAAGACGAGGAAGGGCGACGTGAACAGCTACAACATAATCACCCTCCACGACGACGGCAGGATAGAGGTCACGATACGGCGCGTTACCGGGGATGAAGTTCGTAGAGTCCACAGGCCCCTCAGGCCCCAGATTTTCGTCCCGCGCGGCGAGAGGCTCCTTCGAGTTGTTCAGATGAGCGAGAGCAACGTCTCGGACAGGGTATACTTCAGGCGGAAGGTCCTCGAGAACGCGATAAGGTTCATCAACGAGAAGCTGAAGCCGGACCTCGTGATACACAGCGGCGACCTCGTGGACATGGGCATAGAACGGTACTACGAGAAGGCCATGGACTTCTACGAGAAAATAGAGGCGGAGAAGCTGATCGTCCCCGGCCACAACGACATAACCTACCTCGGCTACGACCTATTCCTGGAGTACTTCGGGGAGCCCGAGATAGTTGAGGTGGGAGACTTCGTCTTCCTGCCGGTAATCAGCGCGCAGTACGAGACGCCGATCGGGGTTGTGGGAAGGATCGGGCAGAAGCACATTGCCCGGTGGCTCGAGGAGTACAGGGAGAAGTTTACAGTGGTGGTCATGCACCACAACATAGTCCCGATACCGAGGAGCAGGGAGCTCGGCTTTTTGGAGGATGCCGGCGACGTGCTGAAAGTTCTCACAGATGGAGAGGCCAACCTCGTCCTTACGGGGCACGGAGGGAACACCTTCGGGGTCAGGATAGAGAAGACTCCTGTGGTTAACGCCGGCTCCGTGAGCTGGGAGCTCCACAGAAACCCCTTCGGCAACAGCTTCAACCTGATAGACATCTACAAGGACATGGTAGTCGTCTTTGAAGTGCAGGCGACGTGGGGGACGCGGAGGCTCCTCGGCATATGGAAGGTAGAGGCCCCGGTGGGGAGCTAATCCTCGAGCTCCTCCATCAGCCTCTTCATTATGTCGTCCATTATCGCGACGACTGTCGCCTCGAGCTCCACGTTTGGGATTACCGGGATGTCCAGCTCCTTCGCTTTCTCGACCACGAACTCCTGTATCGCCATTATCTCGTCAATGTGCTCCAGGTAGTAGTCGGCGGGCCTCTTGCTGTACCGCGACCGCTCGTAGAACCTCGCCTCAAGCTCCTTTTTGTTCCTGACGGTTATCACGTACATGAAGTCCCGGGAGTCCAGCTTTATGTAGCCGGGAACGAGGTGAATTCCCTCGAGTATCGCGTTGAAACCCTCCTTGTGAGCCCTTTCCAGAACCGCGTTGACGCCCACCGAAACGTGCTGGACCTGGTCCTCAAAGCCGCGGATTATGTCGGCTCTCCCTGGCCTCCCAACGGCCTTCCAGGCCAGAAAAGATGAAGCGTGAAGTGCAGGGAGGAGTTCGGGGGCGATTATCCTCCTCATGACCTCCCTTATCGTGTCAGTCCCGATGACACTCCTCATACCGAGCCTGAAGGCCAGTTCGGTGGCTATCGTTGATTTCCCAACCCCAGTGGTGCCCCCAAGGAGGAGAGTTATGGGCACCTTCATGCGCCTCAGCCTGCGCCAGAAGAGGTAGCTCCTCGCCGCATCCTTCAGCCCGTGCTCGAGGAGTTTCCGGTACGTCAGCTCCCTTATCTCCTCGGTCGTGACGGTTCTGATGCCCCTGCCCTCCAGCTCCTTCTGAACCTCGGTCGCTATGATGTAGGCGATCCCAACGTCGACACCGGCAAGGGTGATCGAGCGCGTGAGAATGCCCCTTGAAAAGGGCAGTTTTATTTTCCTATTCGAATCAGTCACGACTATCATCCTTATCACCCAGGACCCTCTTCCCGAGCTCCAGCACGGCCTCCCTGAGGTCTTTGCCGTCCACGTTGACCGGCTCGTTGTCGAAGTAAATCACCTCAATGCCCCTCTCCAGCGCCCACAGCGTCACGACATCGACGGCCGCGGCCTTCAGCTCCACCGCCACGGCATCTATCCCGGTAAACGCGTTCAGGTCCCTCCTCAGCAGGGGCCTCCTCGAGAGATTGGGGGAGACCTGGAGAACCTCCGCCCCGAGGCGCTCAAAATGGGACTTTGCAGGCCCTATACCGGGCTCTCCCGTCATTACCACCGCTATCCTCTTTCCGGACACATCCCCCAAGGGCCGCGGCCTGAAGGTTACGAGGTGCACATCGGCGCGCGGGTTTACCTCCCTCACGATTTTCACTACCCTTCTCGACCTCTCCTCTCCGGCAACCTCTGCCATCGTGACCACAACAACGTCCGCGAGTGACAGTCTGAAGGGCCCGAAGTAACCCCTGAGGTAGTCCTCCCTCTGGAGGGCACTCACCACTGTTATGTAACCGTCCGCCCGGTAAGCGGGGAAACTGGCGCCGCTACCCTCAAGGATGAGGATGTCATGGGGCATGGCCCTGGCCGTTTCCATGGCTTCGTCCACCATGTCGAAGAATGAGAACCCCGCCATTCCGCCGCCGCATCTCCGGCAGCCTATGGTAGTCACCCTGGAGGTCAGCGCGTCCTCAAAGTGGTCCGAAGCGGCGTGACGGCCCTCCCTCGCGAGCTGAACCAGGAACTCGGGAGTGAGCTCGAACCTCTCGCCGTCAACAACCTCCGGCCTTTCCGGCCCCCCTCGGCTCATCGTGATTATGAGGGGGCGGGAGATTTCCTTCAGCGTCCTCGCAACAAAACCACCCACTGCTGTCTTGCCGACCCGCTTCCCCGTCCCGATAACCGCGATGCTCGGCTTCGGGGGCCTTTTCATCTGCCTGGGCCGGAATTCAAAGTCCGCGCCCCTGTAGACAACGCCGTGCCAGAGGCAGAGGGAGGCGATTCGGAAGCGGGTCTCGTAGTCCACGACGGGCTCATCGCTCAAGTCAACGACCTCGGAGACCCTCTTAGAGCTCAGGACGTCCGCGAGGGCACGAAACGGATCGCCGGCGTAAAGGGGGACCCCGAGAGCCTCCCCCAGAGCATCAAGGTTATCCAGCTTCTCGGCACCACCCAGGAAGACGGCACAGCAGACGTCACCCAGCTTTTCTATCGCCCACCTGATGACATCCGGATAGTGCTCGCCATCGATGAGCACGACCCTCTTTCCCATTCCACCACCAAACATAGTAGGGCAGGGAGGATTTAACCTTTGCCTGTTCCAGGATACTCCGGGGATTTCGTTGAGTTTGTAAAAACCAAGTTTGAAAAAAGATAATCCAGGAGGGGAGGCGGGTCGGGAAAAGAATCCCCGTCCAGAGAAAAGGCCGTAGGGACAGGTCTCAGCGGAAAGTGTTATAAACCCAAAGAGCTTAAGGAGTGTGGCGACCGCCGTAGAGCGGAGCCTCAAAGGAGGTGTAAAAAATGGCTGAGCTGATAGTTAAGTCCAAAATAAAGGAGCTTGTTAAGAGCCTTGACGAGGGCATGAGGGTCAGCCCTGAGTTCTACGACGCACTCGAGGAAGAGATCAAGGTTCTCGTTGAGAAGGCCGTCAAGAGGGCCCAGGCCGAAGGCAAGAAGACCCTCTACGCCAGGCACGTCTGATCCCCTCTTCTTTTCCGGTGCATTTTTATTCTTCTCATCCCATACTGGACAAGGTGAAAGTATGGGATTGCGAAAACTCGACGAAAACCTGTACCTTTATCCTGGGAGTCCCGGGACGCTAATAAAAACCACCCTCGAGGGCGCCGTTCTGATAGATCCCGGACACGGAAGGGGGAGGCACAAAGACCTCAAACGTGAAGTTCGAAAGCTTGGGCAGGAGATAAAAGCCCAGCTCGCGACGCACAGCCACGCAGATCATATATCCACCGCCCCCAAGATAGACGCCCCGCTCTTCACCCACAGGTTCGAGTTCTCGATAGCCGAGAGTCCCCTCAACAGGGAGATGCTCACCTTCGGGTCAAAGGCCCCAGAGGGTTTTCTGGTCTCCCAGTTCCCAGACGAGGTAAGGGTTCACGCGGTTTTCGAATGGGGAGATGAACTTTTCGACTTCAAGGCGATAAAGCTTAACGGACACTCTCCCGGAATGACGGGTTTCGTGGCTGAAGACAGCGCTGTGGTTTACGCGGGGGATGCATTCTTCGGGGAGAGGCTCATAAACGCCGTTGGGATACCGTACCTTATCGACCCAGAATTGTTCAAAGCTTCAATTAAGGAATTACAGAATTATGCAGAAAACGGGTTCCTGCTCGTACCCTCCCACGGAAAGGCTGTGAAGGGCGAGGAAGCCCTCGCTCTCCTGGAACTCAACGCATCGAGAGTAGGGGAGGTGGAGAGGCTCATCCTCGACCTTCTCGAGAAGCCGCTGAGAATGGACGAACTGGCGTTCAGGATAATGAAGTACTACGGTGTTGAGATAACACCCCAGAACCTCGCCCTAAACATGGTGCCTGTCAGGGCGTTCATTGCAACACTCTACAACAGGGGAGAAGTTGAGGCCGTCGTTGATGATGGCCTGAAGTGGAGGGTGAGGAGGCCATAGACAGCAGTTTTTCTTTTTCAACTGTGATTTCAATTCACAAACTTTTCCAAAAGATTGTGGTTCCTAACCACAAACTTCCCGCTACTCGTCGTCCGGGAAACACAGATAGCGGTAGGGGCAGAACTTGCAGGAAAAGCTCCTCCAGCCCTCGGGCGGCCTGTCCCTTTCGTAGGCCCTCTTGACATGGTAGAAGTGCTTTAAGGTATCCTTGAAGAGCGCTTTGTCGTAGGGCACCTCGAAGGCCCTGAAGTTGGGGCCCTTCACAACCGGGAAGTTCGAGAAGTCTATCTTGTTGATGACCTTCATGGGCTCCTCGTGGAGCTTTATGTAGTAGAGGTAACCGTACTCCGCCTCCGCCCATCGCATGTAGACGTTGAGCTGAGCGAGGTGGTAGTCGTAGGGGACGCGCGGGAGGCTCGTCTTCCCCTTGATCTCAATCGGAAAGTCGCGGACGGCATCAATCCTGCCGTGTATTTCAAAGCCGAGCTTATTCGAGCGGAGAACGAGGTGCTTCTCGAGCTCAAAGCCAAAGCGTTTCTTCAGGATCTCGCCGAGAACGTTGTGCGTGTTGATGCCCTGGTTGAGGCGAACCTTCACGAACTCCGGCCATCTCTCGGGATAGCCCTTGAGCCGGAAGTATATCCTCCTCGGACAGGTCAGAGCCTCGCTGGCGTAGAATTCTATCAGCTCGCTTCCATCCCCGTTGTCTCCGCTCATATTTCACCCTCCTAAGTGGGGCGGATCATCGGCCCGCGAACCTCCCCGCCCCGGCGTCAGCTAATACCGACGTCATCACGATTCAGTCTGGGCAAGGGTCGTCATCCGCGTGGAGGGTAAAACGTAGAGCGTTTTAAAGGTTTGGGAAGAAGAGAGGTCAGAGAATAGTCCTCTTCCGCCTCTTGAGGGAATAGCTCAGACCGTATGCGGGCCAGATGCTCGGCGGCTGGTCGTAATGGTGGAGGTTCCTGAGTATCTTCTCCGCGGTTTTCCGGTTCCTGGCTTTGATGCGAAGGACGCCTCTGTCGAGCTCGACGACGCCGTCTGAAAGCTGCACCGTGAGTTTTGAGCCCTCAACCTCCGGCCTTGCCTTCATCAAGAGCTTGCGGTAGTCCTCGTATGCTTCGTCACTCAACTTCTGCTCAAGAAGGGCGGTTTTATCGTGTTTAAACAGGCGCGAAAACCAACTATTCGGCGGTTCATCATCCATAGACTCCATCGACCTCCGGCGGAGTTCTCGATGTAAAATTGAGCTTTCAGTTTTTAAGGCTTTCCCATCGCTTTTTGCCGAAGTGGCGGGAAATCCTTTTTAACGTTCCGGCTGGATTAGAACCGATGGTGAAGACACGGCTGATAAAACCGCGCATCAGGGAGATCCTCGCGAAGGAGCTACCTCCAGGGTTAGTGGACAGGCTCCCCAAGCACTGGGTTCAGATAGGTGACGTCCTCATCCTGCCCCTCAGGCCCGAACTGGAGCCCTACAAACACAGGATTGCGGAGGTATACGCGGAGGTCCTCGGCGTCAAAACGGTGCTGAGGAAGGGACGTATAGGCGGAGAGTTCCGGGAGACGAACTACGAGGTGCTCTACGGAAGCGACACGGTCACCGTTCACGTCGAAAACGGGGTTAAGTACAAGCTGGACGTCGCAAAGGTCATGTTCTCGCCTGCAAACGTGAAGGAGCGCGTGAGGATGGCGGAGGTGGCGAAACCGGGAGAGCTCGTCGTGGATATGTTCGCCGGGATAGGACACCTCAGCCTCCCGATGGCGGTTCACGCGGGGGCAAGAGTCATGGCGATAGAGAAGAGCCCGTACACCTTCAAGTTCCTCGTGGAAAACATAGAACTCAACGGGGCTCAGGACAGGATGACGGCCTACAACATCGATAACCGCGATTTCCCCGGCGAGAACATAGCGGACAGGGTTCTCATGGGGTACGTCGTGACGACCCACGAGTTCATTCCAAAGGCCCTGAGCATAGCAAAGGACGAAGCGATTATACACTACCACAACACCGTACCAGAGAGACTGATGCCGGAAGAGCCCTTCAAGACGTTCCAGCGGATCGCAAGGGAGCACGGCTACGAGGCCGAAAAGATGAAAGAACTGGTGATCAAGCGCTACGCCCCGGGCGTCTGGCACGTGGTCGTTGACATCAGGGTGTACAAAAAGTAAGCCTACCCCCGTTTTCCCCAGAGCGGCTCCCAGTCGTCGCAGACAAAATTCATGTGCACGGTTTTCATGTGCTTCCTGCATATCCCCTGCGTCGGAAAGTACGAGTCAATTGCACCGAACCACCGGCAGTTTCTGCACAGCTTCACATCACCCATTTCCTACACCGTAGCAGGTTGTAGGGGAGCGTTCATAAAACTTTGTACATCCATGGCCAGAAGTTTTAACAGATGAACTTAACTCCTCGAAACATGCGAACGAATCCTTTTGCGAAGACCTTATATCTTCCGAGCCGAAAATCTTTCGAGGTGATTCTGATATGGAGGCAAAAGGTGGTTACTGGGGCAAAATTCTGAGAGTCAACCTCAGCACCGGCGAAATAAAGGTGGAACCCCTGCCCGAGGAGTTCCCAAGGAAGTACCTCGGCGGTGTTGGATTCGGTACCAGACTCCTTTACGATGAAGTTCCAGCCGGAACAGACCCGCTCGGGCCCGAGAACAAGATGATCATAACCCCCGGTCTTTTCGTTGCCACGGGCATTGGGACCGGCTCAAAGACCGCGTTCAATTTCAAGAGCCCTCTCACCGGTGCTTACGGCCGCTCGATGGCAGGAGCAAAAATGGGCGAGGAACTCAAAAAGGCCGGCTACGACGCCCTCATCATCGAGGGGCAGAGCGAGGAGCCAGTCATTCTCTACATCAAGGACGACGAGGTCAAGCTCGTTCCGGCAAACGAGTACTGGGGGTTGACCACCGGCGACGCCCGAAAGAAGGCCAAAGAAGAATATCCGGGCTTTGCAACCGCTTTCATCGGTCCGGCCGGCGAGAACCTCAGCCTAATCGCGACGGTGGACACCGACGAGAGGCAGGCCGGTAGGGGCGGTCCCGGAGCAGTTCTCGGAAGCAAGAAACTCAAGGGAATCGTCGTCAAGGGCACCAAGAAGATACCGATTGCCCAGCCGGAGAAGCTCCGCGAGCTCATCAAGAAGTGGGCCATGATATTCAAGGACCACCCTGCGACCAAGGCCGACATGGACTACGGAAGCGGTGAGTTCCTCGACTGGATGAACCGCGAGCGCGGGACGTTCCCGGTCAGGAACTGGCAGATGGGCTTCTTCAAAAAGGCCTACGAGAGGGCCAAAGCCGAGGGCAGGGAGCACATCGAGATAGACCCCTACTTCTGGGCGCCAAAGTACCGCGTCGGCAGAAGGCCCTGCCCGATGTGTAACAAACCCTGCAGCCAGTACATCAAGGTCGAGAGCGAGCGCTGGGGCACCTTCATGACAGACGGCCCCGAGTACGAAACCCTCTACTCCTTCGGCGGCGCGCTCGAGCTCGATGACTTCGAGACCGTCGCGTATCTCAACTACCTCGCAGACGAGCTCGGCCTCGATACCATCTCTGCAGGTGTCACAATTGCGTGGGCAATGGAGGCCTACGAGCGCGGATTGCTCACCAAGGAAGAAGCTGACGGCCTCGAGCTGACCTTCGGCAACGGCGAGGCGGCTGTTGAGGCCCTCAAGAAGATGGCCCACCGCGAGGGCAACCTCGGAAAGCTTCTCGCCGACGGTGTCAAGAGGG